>Ga0180215_1001192_pt1 | contig 29653 bp, 31 predicted proteins | sample eDN3rd37CBELigBY_FD_128871 | JGI IMG/M metagenome (GOLD analysis project Ga0180215, IMG submission 128871) | Enriched backyard soil microbial communities from Emeryville, California, USA - eDNA 3rd pass 37_C BE-Lig BY (version 2) (version 2) | ecosystem: Environmental > Terrestrial > Soil >...
GTTTGTACAGACGCTTGTCTATCTGCCGCATTTTTTGTCTTGGGTTATTTTGGGCGGCATATTAACCGATTTGCTTACGACCGACGGCGGACTGGTCAATCGCATACTCGTTTCCTTGTTTGGGATTGAGCCGATCTTCTTCCTGGGCCAAGGGGACTGGTTCCGCTTCACTGTCATCGTATCCGACGTATGGAAAGAGTTCGGCTTCGGAACGGTCGTATTTTTGGCGGCGCTCGCGAATGTCAATCCTTCCTTATATGAGGCTGCCGAAGTGGACGGCGCCAGCCGGTTCAAACAGACGATCTATATTACGATACCGGCCATGACGCCGATTGCTGTCGTAGTCGGCACGCTTGCGCTCGGCAATGTGCTGAATGCCGGATTCGATCAAATCTTCAATTTGTATACTCCGCTCGTTTATTCGAAGGGCGATATTATTGATACATTCGTTTACCGCACCGGTATTTTAAATGGCGATATGGGCTTCGGCACGGCGGTAGGTCTGTTCAAATCCGTCATTAGCTTTATTTTAGTCGTAATTGCTTATCGTCTGGCCTATAAACTGGCGAACTACAGAATTTTTTAGTGGAAAGGGGACGGCAGCATGTATTATAAAACGAAATCCTATCGCGCGTTCAGTGTAGTTAACACGACTATACTAGTGGCGCTGGCGCTGTTGTGCGTCATTCCGCTCATTCATGTGCTCGCCGTTTCGCTAAGCGCGAAGTCGGCCGCGGACGCGAATATCGTCGGCTTATGGCCGGTAGACTTCACTCTCGAAGCCTATAAGAAAACGACTAGCAATCCAGTCTTTCTCAGCTCGATGTGGGTGGCGGTGAAGCGGACGGTAATCGGCACGGGCTTGACGCTGATATTGACGTTTTTGGCGGCATATCCGCTCTCGAAGGAAGAGCACAGATTCCGCGGCAGAAATGTATACGCCTGGGTGTTTGTTTTCACTATGCTATTCAATGGCGGGCTCGTCCCGTTTTATATGGTCATACAAAAGCTCGACCTGCTGGACCGGTTTTTGGTGCTTATTTTGCCGGGAGCGGTCAACGTATTTCTGACGATTCTGATGCTTAACTTTTTTCGGGGCGTACCGAAGGAGCTTGAGGAGGCGGCCTTGATCGACGGCGCCGGCCATTTCCGCACGCTGTTCAGCATTTATTTGCCCATTTCAATGCCTGCGATTGCGACGATCGCTCTGTTCAGCATGGTTTTTCATTGGAATTCATGGTTCGATGGCCTGCTCTACATAAGCAATCCGCGCGAATATCCTCTGGCGACGTTTTTGCAGACGGTAATCGTGAAACGGGATATGAGCACGATGAGCTTCAGTCCGCAGGACTTGGCGTTAATCTCGCAAAAAACGGTCAAGTCGGCGCAAATTTTTATCGGAGCGCTGCCGATTCTTATCGTGTATCCGTTTCTGCAGAAGTTTTTTGTGAAGGGGCTCGTTTTGGGCTCGGTAAAAGAGTAAGCTTAATCAAGCCTCTTCGCTTGGCGCGTGCGCTTAAGACGGGAGGCTTTTCTTTTTGCCGTAATTATGCGGTTTGGTTTTCCTGAACGAGTCTTTTAGCGGTTTTTTCTTATATTGCAAATGATTTTATTATTTTTCGTAAAATGTCGATATAGGAAATAGGATTGTATTTCCAGCATCTGTTCAGGAGGCTAATGTGGAATATTTATTAGGAAAAACGGCGAAAGAAGATATAATCAATTCCTATGGCGTAACAGTCGTTCCTGCGATGACGGTTATTACGGAGCATTCGCTCAGGCTGATGGCGAAGCATAAGATCGATCCTGCGGCAGTTCTTATTCTATTGAAGGATACGGCGGTTGCTGAGGAGCCGCTTGTCGATTCGGTCATGAAATGCGTAGAGGACTTCAAGTCGGTCTTTGAAACGACAGCTGTTCTGGGCAAAATTCCGCTCATTGAAATTAGGCAGAACGTGGTGCCGGTTATTACGGAAATAGGCGTCAATCATAACGTATTCGAGCTGTTCGAGGCGGTCAGGGCGAAGGATGAATATACGCATGTGCACAATGTGGGCGTATCGGTGCTGTCCACGTTGATTGGCAAATGGATTAAATTGCCGCCGAATCAGCTCGCCAGCCTGTCGCTGGCAGCGCTGCTTCATGATGTGGGGAAAATAAAAATACCGTCAGAGCTTCTGTTGAAGCCCGGCAAGCTGACTGACGAGGAGTATGCGCTAATTAAGAAGCATACGATTTACGGCTATGAGCTGCTGAGGGCGACGCCTGGCATTAGCGCGAAAATAGCCCGTGTCGCCTTGCAGCATCACGAGCGGGAGGACGGGGGCGGGTATCCGCTAGGACTGAAAAAAGAAAATATCGACTTGTTCAGCTCGATTGTAGCGGTTGCGGATATTTTCCATGCGATGTCGTCTTGCCGTCCCTATCATGAGCCGCTTTCCTTCCATGAAATTATTAGTCAAATGAGAGACGGGAAATTCGGCAAGCTCAACCCGTATATCGTATCCGTGTTCATCGAGAATACGATGAATCGGCTCATCGGGCAGCGCGTCGTCTTGACCGACGGCCGCGAGGGAGAGGTCGTTTACTTGAACCCCCATCGAATGGAGAGGCCGCTGATCAAGCTTCAGGATGATTTTCTCGATTTGTCCAAGGAAACGGGCGTCCATATCAAAGCGATTCTAACTTGATGCCTCGCTTGGGTATTAACGCTTGCGGAGCTCGAAAAACTCGCATTCTTTTCTATTATGATACGTAATATCACTCATGCTGGATTGCGTAACGACAATAGCATCGTCATAACGAATGACGACTGAGCTCGCATCGACAATGTGATTGTCCTTAAATACGCGGATGCGAAGGCCGCGCTCCATCATTTCTTCGAAATCGCGGTCGGTTAGCAGTTTACGGTTAATGGCCATTGGAAAGCTCCTTGCTTATATATTGTTCTTATGAGTCCGGCAGGCTTGCATGAGCTGCCGGCTTTTATAGTGTAGCATATACGTCATCCTTTTCGAATACGGGCAGCCGTTACAACAATTACAGTCAAGTGGAGGACGCATATAGGCAAAGCTAAGCGAAGAGGGACGAGGCGGCTTATGCTACGATAAGCGTATCGAAGCTGTAAAGTCTAACGAAGAGGTGAGTGAGACGATGAAATGTGCTGTATTTACCGTAATGCTTCCTGACTGCACGATTGAACGGACGATTGAGCTGTTGAAAGGAAACGGCTACGAAGGGGTAGAATGGCGCTTTACGATTACAGACCCGGGCAAGCTAGGCGAAACGCCTTCGTTCTGGGGCAACAATCTGTCAACGCTTCAAGCGGACGCAAGCCTGGAGCAGCTAAAGGCGGTTAAAAGCCTGATGACAGACGCAGCTCTTGAGACGCCCAATCTGGCTTCCTATATTAAAAGCGGCGATCTCGCCGCAACTGAGCGGGCAATGCGGGCAGCGAAGGAGCTGGGTGCGCCTTCGATTCGTATCGGGGTGCCCGGTTATGACCGTACGCGGCCATATGCCGAGCTTGCTGCGGAGGCTCGCGATTATTTCCGGGAAGCGGCGGATCTTAGCCGAACATATGGGGTAAAAGGGCTTATCGAGGTTCATTTCGGCAACATTGCGCCTAGCGCGTCGCTTGCCCGCCAGCTTGTCGAAGGCTTTGATCCGGACCGCATCGGCGTCATTTACGATCCGGGCAATATGGTTTACGAAGGATACGAGCAGTATCGAATGGGGCTGGAGGTGCTTGGCCCTTATTTAGCGCATGTGCATGTCAAAAATGCGGTATGGACGCGCACGGAGCATGAGCAGCCGGGCAAAGCGGGAAGCCATGAGCCGCTATGGCGCGCGGCATGGTCGCCGATTCCAAGCGGAATCGTACATTGGCCGCAAGTTATTTCCGATTTGAAGGCGGTCGGCTACGACGGCTGGCTCAGCTTTGAGGACTTCAGCGGCGCAGCATCCTCCGAGGAGCTGCTCCGCGATAATATCGCTTATATCCGTTCCTTGCTCTAGTTGTTTGAATGAAAAGGCTGCTTTAAAGATCGGGCCGATCTTTGAGGCGGCCTTTCTTCTTTTTTGTCCAAGTCTCGCATAAATATGTGGGGAGCCATGGACGAAGGCAAGGGAGGGATCACCGATGGCAAAATGGGGGAAAAGGGGCTGGCGGCTGACGTTTTTGCGTCCTGGCAGGCATTCCTTTTGGCCAGGCCGTCCGTTCGGCAAAATGAAAACAGTAAGCTGGGGAAGCCGGGCCGGCTCGGCTTCGTCCGCCTCTTCTGCGAAGAAGTGGGGCAGCCGCAAGCCGCTGCTAAGTCTGCCCAGCCGCAGCAGCGCGCCCAAAAAGCAAGGAGGCCGCAGCGGCATGTACAGCGTAAAGGAGAGGAAGCAGCGACAGCCGCGCCCGCGGATGCGCAGGCGGACATTTTGGCTCATTATGCTGCTAATTTTCATGCTGGGTTCGCTGCAAACCTTCATTTTTATGGAGCGGAACTTGCGTCCGCCGCTTATGCATGTCGCAAAGGTGCGCGTCAAGCAAATCGCGACGCAAGCGATTAACCAAGCGATTACCGACCAGGTTGCCAAGGGTGCAAGCGCCGAAAATCTTATCGATTGGAAAATGAACAATAACGGCAAAATTTCCGGCTTTATTTTAAATTACAACGAGCATATGAAGATTACATCGGAGACGATCAGCACCGTCCAATCCACGCTGTATGACATGCACAAAATCCCGGAGCGTATTCCGATCGGCCACGCTTTGAACAGCGCCATTATTTCATCCTTCGGGCCTAAGGTGCCGGTCCGTTTCGAACCGGTCGGGGCGGCGAAGGTGGAGCTGGGGACAAGAGAGAAAAACGCGGGCATCAACATGATTTTAGTTGAGGTGTACATTCATATTACGGCAGAGGTTTCCATCATCATACCGTTCGATACCGATGCGGAGCTTGTTGAGACCGACATTCCGATTTCTTATTTGCTGGTCGTTGGCGATGTTCCTATGTACTACTATGACAATACAGGGAAGCCAATCGGCGACTCAGCCGCCTCTGCGCCGAACATTTCCGTTCCGCTTGTGCCGGGAGCGGGAATATCGAGCAGCACAGAGGAGGAGAATGGCAGCAGCAATGGGCAGATTGATGGCCATGCGCCGCCGAGCCAAAACAATGGCACGAGCTCCTCGAGCACAGACTCAAGCGCGCACAATAACAGCGGCGGATGACGTTAAGCAGTCCGCCGCTATCGGCTCACTTTTTTACTAATGCGCCTCCGTTCTTCGGCCTCCCAACGCTTCAGCATCGGAAACGGATCGAAGGACCATTCGATCAAGCCGCGGTCGCTATATACGCCGTAGTGCAAATGCGGGGGAAATTTCCCCTGCGTGCCGGGCTTGCCGTAGCCGGAGCTTCCGACGTATCCAATCACTTGACCGGGCTCGACGATCGAGCCGATTTCCACATTCTTTTCATAACCGGAAAGATGGGCGTAATAATGATAGTAGTTGTTCAGATCACGGATGCCCACTCTCCAGCCTCCGTATGGATTCCAGCCCTTAATTTCAATAATGCCGTAGCAGGTGCTTCGTACAGGAAGGCCGTGATGCGCAAAAATATCGGTGCCCTCATGGGTGCGCCGCCCGCCCCAGCTTCTTCCCGTTCCCCAAGTGCTTCTATAGGCGTAGTTGTTGCCGATCGGCACCGGGAAGGCATGCTGAAACAGATCAAGCTTGCCAAATTTCTCGTAAATGTTGGCGAACTGTTGAATGCGCTGCACAGAGCGGCTGTTATGATAAAATTCCCACAGGCCGATCGCGAGATCCTCTTTGCTTGTGCCATAGGCCGATACTCTGCTGACGAGAGAATAGAGCAGGTCGATATCGCTTGACCGGTCAGCAGAGCCGTTGCCGTCCCCATCGCGGCCTATGCCGTTAAACCATTGAATAGAAGCGGGAGAGCTGTCCTCTGGATCGGGATTTAACGGACCGGCCCATCTCTCCTGATCGATGAATACGCTAATATTTTTGCCCAGCAATGGCCTGGCCTTTGGCCGAGCTTTGGACATGGAACGCTCATATTGGTCAATGGCGGCCATCCAATACCAAGGAATTCCCGTAACCGTGCTCAGCCTGTCATAAAGACCGCGGCGTACAGCCAGCGGATCGGCTTCTGCCTCCGGCTTGTCCTCTTTCGCACTTTTTTGAGCGTTATGCTGTGTATGGGAGGAGCTCGCCAATCCCTCCATCGGGGCTGCGAACAGCAAGGATGCTGCACATAACGCGGCAACCAGTGGTAATGTTCGTTTCATACGCCTCACCCTTTCAAAAGTATGACAGATATGCCGTTATGTTTTGCAGATCATTGGATTTTATCCGAAACATGTTATAATAAGCGAGAATGAACAATAATTTGAACGTGAAAGCAGGTTTTGCCTCATGAAACAGCGCGAGAAGCTTGAAAAGCCGGATTGGCTTCGCATAAAATTGACTACAGACGGTAATTATTCTGAGATTAAAGACATGATGCGCAACAAGACGTTGCACAGCGTCTGCGAGGAAGCGCGTTGCCCGAATATTTATGAATGCTGGGCGAATCGTACAGCTACTTTTATGATCCTGGGCGATATTTGCACGCGCGCTTGCCGCTTCTGTGCGGTTAAGACAGGCTTGCCAACCGAGCTCGATCTTCAGGAGCCTGAACGCGTAGCTGAAGCAGCCGAGCAAATGGGGCTGCGCCACTGCGTCGTCACTTCTGTTGCGAGAGACGATCTTGCGGACGGAGGCGCTTCCATATTCGCGGGTACGATAAAAGCGATCCGCAAGCGGATGCCGTTTTGCCGCGTAGAGGTGCTTATTCCCGATTTCCTTGGCAATCGGGATGCGCTTCAAATTGTAATGGACGCAAATCCGGACATCCTAAATCATAATATCGAAACGGTAGAACGGCTGTCGGATCGCGTGCGGGCGAAAGCGAAGTATGCAAGATCGCTCGAGCTGCTGAAGCGCGCGAAGGAAATGAAGCCGAAAATTCCGACGAAATCAAGCATTATGCTTGGCGTCGGCGAGCAATGGGACGAAATTTTGCAGGCGATGGACGATCTTCGGGCTGTTGACTGCAATATTTTGACGCTTGGCCAATATTTGCAGCCTACTCCGAACCATCTGCCGATTGAGCGCTATGTGCATCCTGACGAGTTCGCGAAGCTGAAGGAAGAGGGCTTGAAGCGCGGCTTCCGCCACGTGGAATCCGGTCCGCTTGTCCGCAGCTCTTACCATGCGCATGAGCAGACAGATTCGGCTGTCGCTGCTGAAGAGGCGGCTGCGGGACTGCGATAAGACAAGCGCGCAGTGCAATTGATGCCTAGAAGAGGTGAAACAATGGCTTTGATTCATATTGGGGGCAAATGCTACCAACTGGCACTCGAGAACAGAAACGGCTGGAATCCTGAGATGTTTAGAGACCGTTACAGCGAGGTGCTGGATCGGTATGATTTTATCGTAGGCGATTGGGGCTATAATCAGCTTCGGTTAAAGGGCTTTTTTCGTGATACCAATTCGAAGGCGACGAAGGAAAGCACCTATTCCAGCTTGACCGATTATATTAATGAATACTGCAATTTTGGCTGCGCTTATTTCGTACTGGAGAAGGTGGGCTCTACGCAAAAAGAGCCTGGCGATTATGATTTTGATGCCGAGGAGCTGCCGAAGCACCGGTCTGCAGGCTCCGCTTCGAAAGCAGAAGGCCTGAATTCCGAAGTCTTGGAGGGTTCGGAAGCGATTGAGGCGGTGCTAGCGGAGGAAGCGGCGATGAATGAAGCGGCAGCTGGCGCAGCGGCTCAGCCGGCGCAGGATAAGGGAAGCAAACGCGGATCGCGGAACCACCGCCGCGGATATCCGCCAGGCGGCCGCGGCGACCAGCAGCGCAAAGGCGCGCGCAGCGACCAGCAACAGCAGCACCGCGACCGTAGGCCGCACCGCAATAATGGCGCCGGGGAGGCGCCATCTTCGGAAGGCCAACGGGCAAAAGATGCCGGACGCTCCTAATGGAGCGTGCCGGCTTTTTTTGTGCGCGGAATAGGCGGTAAGCGGTGGCTTTCGTCCACGGTTTTATCGTCTGGCCACTCGGTGCTGTACGTATCGTCGCGTTAAAGCTGGCACGTGACTTATAGACTCTGACCTCTAAAGTGTGCCGCAACGGACGCAGGCTCCGCTCTATGAGTGAAAATCGGCATATGAGTCTCCTGGCTATGAAATAGTGAAAGCTGCTTTCACTATTGGGGCTAAATAGGCTAGTTTGGCGGAATTAGCGAAAGTTTGTTTCGTTAATTCGACTGCTGGCGCTCGTATGCTTGGGATGGCTATGAAATAGTGAAAGCTGCTTTCACTATCGGGACTAATTAGGCTAGTTTGGCGGAATTAGCGAAAGTTTGTTTCGTTAATTCGACTGCTGGCGCTCGTATGCTTAGGATGGCTATGAAATAGTGAAAGCTGCTTTCACTATTGTGACCAATTAGGCTAGTTTGGCGGTATTAGTGAAAGTTTGTTTCATTAATTCGACTGCTGGCGCTCGTATGCTTGGGATGGCTATGAAATAGTGAAAGCTGCTTTCACTATCGGGACTAATTAGGCTAGTTTGGCGATATTAGTGAAAGTTTGTTTCATTAATTCGACTGTTGGCGCTCGTATGCTTGGGATGGGTATGTAATAGTGAAAGCTGCTTTCACTATCGGGACTAATTAGGCTGGTTTTGTGGGATTAGTGAAAGTTTGTTTCATTAATTCGACTGCTGGTACTCATACCATTATATCGGCGTATAAAACGAAAAAATCGCCCCTTAGCAAGTAAGGGGCGATGGCCGAAATATTAGTGGACATCGTAGCCAAGGAAAGCTTCGCGCACGCGATTCCAGAACGGGAAGCGGCGGTATCGCGCAAAGCATACTTTGCTGTCGGCGACGCGGCAGCGGATGGAGCGGATGTCGCTGCTTTGAATGCAGACATGATCGATCATCAGCTGCAGCCGCTGATCCTTCTTCGAAATAATGTCGCAGTGGTGATGCTGCGGCAGAAGAACCGAGGAGCCGAGCGTCCGGTATACCCGGTTGTTGATCGATGCGATCTCGGCTATTTGCAGAGATGCGATTGACGGATGGATGACAGCCCCGCCCAAGCTTTTATTATAGGCAGTGCTGCCTGTCGGGGTAGAAATAACGATGCCGTCGCCGCGGAACATTTCGAACATTTCATCGTTAATGTTGATCTGCGCAACGAGCGTTCCGTCAATGCCCTTCAAAGTGAATTCATTCAGCGCCAAATAGCTTAACGTTTCGCTCGACGTTTCAATTTCGATTCTCGCAAGCGGATATCGCACGATATTAGGCGTCTCATTTGCCATTAAATCGATAAGCTCTTCAAGCTCATCCTTCTGCCAATCGGCATAGAAGCCTAAATGACCGGTGTGAATGCCGACAAAAGCGACTTTGGAAATACAGTCGATATACTTATGGAAAGCCTGCAGCAGTGTTCCGTCTCCTCCAATGGAAATGACGATATCAGGATTATCCTCTTGTCTGACGAAGCCGCGGCTTGCCGCCAATGTATGAAATTTCTCCGCTAACGATTGAGACAGCGCATCGCCACGGTCGATTACTGCGTAATTCAACGTAAATCTCCTTCCGAGCTGCATAATACTTTAGATGATAAATGAAATCTGAGGCAAATTCAATGAGATGTTTACGTTCGGCCTTTTATTTCCACTCCCAATATGACGCCTATTAGGCAGAAGGGCCTAGCCATCCCCACAATAAATAAATAAGTATCATTGAAATAAAACCGTGCAGCAGCCTCGCCATCAAGAGCGGCTTGTACCTTAAATCGGTTCTGCTAAGCAGGCTCGCAATTTGCGCGTGAACGGAAAGCCCTCCCCATGACAAAATCCAGGCTGCAACCGCAGCTTGGTGGATAAGCAAGCCTGCGCTTGCCGCCGTGCCGGCGGCAGTTCCCGCCGCGCGCGCACCTAGCGTCACTTCGAATAAACCGAATATGACCGCATCGGCCAGGCTCCCCGGCAAGCTGAAAAAAGCAAACAAAGCACGCAGGGCCTCGCTTAATAAATGGATGGCGCCCGCTTGCGTCAGCATTTCCATAACGGCGGAGAAAAATACGACAAGCCCGCCTACGACGATCATAAGCTTCAGCGCCGATTGTATCGCATCTTGCATCAGCTGTCCTAGCGATCTTCCGTCCAGCATGCGGGCTTCATGCATCGCTTTTAGCGCTTCATGCAATTTGGAAACCGCAGCATTGCCGCCTTTATGCTTAGCTCTTATTTCGGCAGCGGACATCGGGCTGGGCATCGCATGCCGATCGTGAAAGCGCATGAGCAAGCCGATCAGCAGCCCGCCGCCATAATGTGCTGCTGCTAGCACCGGCGCGAGCGCCGCGTTATGGAAGAAGCCGATGCACACTGCGCCGATCAAAAAGATCGGATCGGAGGATGTCGTAAAGGCGACAAGCCGCTCTCCCTCAACCCGGTTAATAAGCTTCTGTTCCCATAGCTGGGCAGTGAGCCTTGCTCCTACCGGATAACCGGAAATGTATCCAAGCGTAATAACAAAGCCGCCGATGCCCGGCAGGCGAAATACCGGCCGCATGAAAGGGTCCAGCAGCCTGCCGACGAAATGGACAATGCCAAGGCCGAGTGTAAGCTCCGATATGACAAAAAACGGGAATAGAGCAGGGAAAAGCACTTCCCACCAGATAGACAAGCCGCGCAGAGAAGCTTCCAGCGTTTGCGCCGGATATACGATCATCAGCAGCATAATGGTGAAGGCAACTGCTGCAGTAACGGACAACGGATGAATGAATGTGCGAAGCATAGCTGCGGCCTCCTTAATTGACGTCCTTCATACACATATATGTGCCTGATTGGACAACCATCACTGAATGCCAGCAAAAAAAAGATAAAAAAAATTAGAAAGCGTTTGCTTCGGATTCATTTTTTTATGGTACAATAAGACTATCCCTATAATGCCGGGAGTGATGATGATATGGGAATGAGCATAATCGCTGGCTTACTGGTTTGTGCATTTGTGTACGTCATTAGAGAGTCAATTTCCGCGCCAGGAGAAGAGGATTACGAAGGCTAGCTGCAATAGGATGATGCCCGCGCATTGATGCGCGGGCTTTTTTTGTATACAGGCCGCTGCGCATGCATGAACTTGTACAGAAGTGTTGGAAATTCGAACAGATGGATTAAAATATTGTGATATAATTTTTTTATAACTAACTACATTAGGGAGCTGAAATTGACGATGAATAGAAATATAACCTTATATGAGGCGATTGGAGGCGCAGATACGGTACGCCGTATGGTCGAGGCCTTCTACCCGAAGGTTCAGGCCGATCCGCTGCTCGGACCGCTGTTTCCGGAAGATATTGACCCAGTGATGGAAAAACAGTATATGTTTTTGACTCAATTTTTTGGAGGGCCATCCTTATTTTCAGACGCCTACGGTCATCCGATGATGAGAGGCAGGCATATGCCTTTTCCGATTACGGTACACCATGCCGGAGCTTGGCTGGACTGTATGAGAAGAGCGCTTCTAGAAACGGATCTCGATGAGGAGCTGCAAGCCGTTATCCTAGACAGGCTGTCAGGGCCTGCTCATCATTTTGTCAATACGCCATAAAAAACAGAGGAGAAGTGATAATAATGGAACCGCTCTATCAGATCACCTTATACTGCGTATGCTGCGAGACGCCATTTACAACTTCCCGAGTAAGATCAAGCTTTAAAAGGGCGATAAAATCCGATACCGATTTTTGCGGGCATTATAAAGAGGGCACCAACCCGGACTTCTATGTCGTCCGCGTCTGTCCGACTTGCGGTTTCGCTTCCACAGAGAATGGCCAAAGCTCGCTGTCGGAAGGGCAAAAGAAAGCCTACTACGATCAAATTGGAGTCCGATGGCAGTCGCAAAATTACGGCGGCGAGAGGACGCTGGAGCAAGCTCTAGCCTGCTATAAGCTGGCCTTGCTGAGCGCGCGCGTCGTCAGCGAGAAGGAGCGCGTCGTTGCCGGCATCTTGCATCATATTGCATGGCTGTACCGTTATATGGACAATGTAATTGAGGAGCAGCGCTTTCTTGCATTTGCGCTCGAATCTTACATCCGCGTATTTGAAATAGAAGGAATAGACGTGAACAACGCGAGGCTGATGTATTTGATCGGAGAGCTCAATCGGCGGATTGGCAACAATAACGAAGCGGTCAAGTGGTTCTCGCGGGTTATTAACGATAAAGAAATAATGGATTCTGCCATGATTCGCGCATCACGCGAGCAGTGGCAGCTGCTGCGCTCGGAATCGCATGAAGGACGGGCTGACTCGTCCAACTCGGATTCCGGCAGCGCTACTACTTCGGCATAGTCGTCGGAATTTAGCGAAGCCTGCGATCGGTCAGCAGGTAATCCGGGTCTGCATCCAAGACGGTTACGCTCGCATGGCAGCAGGGGAATACCAGCAGCCGCTTTTTGCCCTCCCGAATGGGCTGCAGCTCCTTGGGAGAGAGCGGGAGAAGCACATTTTCAGCATTGCAATAAGGACAGCTGGATACATAAATATCGCCCATGACGATCTCATAGGGCCAGGTCCGATCAAAAGGTATCATGATTGCCCTTCGCGTTCTGCCTCTGAAGTCGAGGCTGGAGCTTCCGTCTTCGCCAGTTCAGCCAGCTTCTGAAGCAAGATGTGACGAGGCATATGCATAAGATGCTCCACGGGCACCTTTAATTGCTGGGCGAGCTTGATCGCCGTATCGGGCGAGATTTGCAACGGTTTTGACATGGTGAATTTCCTCCATTTTCGATATAATTATGTTATACACCGCCGAGAAGGTTTGCGCAAATAAAACGCGGACGCCTGCTCGGCTTTTTTCCATATGAACTGAAAGGATGAATACGATGACACAAAAATATCCGCTCGTTTGGGACTTGGACGTATTTTACGAAGGAGGTTCCGCCTCCTCCGCATTCAAACAGGAGCTGCAGGGCATGGAAGGCGATATCGCCCAATTGGAATCGATGCTAAGCCGGCACAGCGGGGATGTAAGCGCAGATTTGCCGAAAATGACAGAGCTTGTCCAATCGCTGCTGCATCGCTTGCGGCAATCGGACTCTTTCGTTTCCTGCCTTCTTGCTCAAAATATGAAGGACAGCGGCGCTGCCCTGCTTAACGATAAAGTGAAGACGCTGGCTGCAAAGTTTAACGGCGCTATGACAGCGTTCGATAATGTGCTGCGCAGCTGTTCCGATGAAGAGTGGCAACGCTTGCTTCAGAACGGGGCTGCCGCGGAGCTCGCGTTTAATTTGGACGAGCGCAGAGAGCTTGCTAAGCGCAAATTGGCGCCGGAGCTCGAGGCGCTTGCCGGCGATTTGGCGGTAGACGGCTATCACGGCTGGGGAGATTTCTACAATACGATCGTATCCCGCGCCAAATTCAAAGCGGTAGACATGGACGGAACGGAGCGGCTGCTCTCTGCCGGACAAATGCATAACCGGCTGTCGGAAGGGAATCGGGCGATTCGAACATCCGCATTCGACGAATGGGAGCGCGTATGGGGTGAACAGGCTGAGCTTGCAGCGGAGACGCTTAACCGGCTCGCGGGCTTCCGGCTGAAGCTGTATGAACGCCGCGGCTGGAACTCCGTGCTGCAGGAGCCGCTGCAAATGAACCGAATGAGCAAGGCGACGCTGGATGCGATGTGGGGCGCTATCGAGGAGGGCAAAGGGCAGCTCGTTCGCTATTTGGAGCGGAAGGCTAAGCTGCTTGGCGTCGAGAAGCTGGATTGGCATGATGTTGAAGCGCCGATCGGCTCTGCTGCGCGGACGATCCCTTACGACGAGGCATGCGATTTTATTGTTGAGCAGTTCCGCGGCTTCAGCCCTGACTTGGCCGAGTTCGCCGAGATGGCGTTTAAGGAGAGCTGGATTGAAGCTGAGGATCGCGCGGGAAAACGGCCGGGCGGCTTCTGTACGGCGTTTCCGAAAAGCGGGCAAACTCGTATTTTTATGACCTATTCAGGCACTGCCTCCAATCTGTCCACGCTAGCCCATGAGTTGGGACACGCTTATCATCAGCACGTGATGAACGATATGCCGGCGCTAACGCAGGAGTATGCGATGAACGTCGCCGAGACTGCGTCAACCTTCGCGGAGCTTATCGTGTCCGACAGCTCGCTGAAAGCGGCTCAAAGCAAAGAGGAGAAGCTGGCGCTGCTGGAAGATAAAATTCAGCGCTCGGTTGCGTTTTTCATGAATATTCATGCCCGGTTCTTGTTCGAGACGAAATTTTACGAGCTTCGCAAGGATGGGCTTGTCACTGCCGAGGAACTGTGCAAGCTGATGGAAGAGGCGCAACGGGAGGCCTTCCGGGGTATGCTTGGTGAAGCGCATCCGCATTTTTGGGCGTCGAAGCTTCATTTCTATTTGACGGATGTGCCGTTCTACAACTTCCCGTACACGTTCGGTTTTCTGTTCAGCAGCGGCATCTATGCGAGAGCGTTGGAAGAGGGGCCGTCATTTGCCGGCAAATATGTAGCATTGCTGCGCGATACGGGTCGCAAAACGGTAGAGCAGCTCGCATTGGAGCATTTAGGCGTCAATTTGGAGAAAGGCGATTTTTGGCGCGAAGCGGTAGCCCTGACAGCCGCGGATGTTGAGCAGTTTTTGGAGATGACAAATCAATAATCATATTTATTGTGCAGTATATAGGTATGTGATATATTATATGAGTGTTTCTAACGTTATTAAGGGGTAATGTGACGCACATAAAGAGGAGGAGGTACTATTATTCAGCTATCTTCGCGACAATTGGAGCTTCTGGAGCTTGTTAAGAAGCATTCGCCTGTAACAGGCGAACAATTGGCAGAATATTTGGGTGTCAGCCGGCCTACGCTGCGCTCCGACCTATCTCTGCTTGTTATGCTGGGACTGCTGGATGCGAAGCCTAAGGTTGGTTACTTTCTCGGAAATGCTTATCGTTCGAACAACGAGGCTATACAGCGCTTCGCCGCTATGAAGGTGCGGGAAGTGCAGGGCGTTCCAGTCAATATTTTAGATTCGCTGTCTGTTCATGAAGCGGTTATTACGCTGTTTACCGAAAATGCGGATACGCTGCTCGTCGTAAATGAGCAGAAGCAGTTTGTTGGAATTGTAACGCCTAAGGATTTGCTCAAAATTACGCTAGGAAACGCAGGAGCCTCTGCTATTCCAGTTAGCATGGTCATGACTCGTTATCCTAATATCGTTACGCTGCTGCAGGGCGAGTCTGTCATGGACGCGATCCGTAAAATGGCGCTTCATCAGGTAGACTGCCTGCCAGTTATTCATCCTCATGAGGACGGTGGAACGCAGGTTACAGGCTGGGTATCGAAATCGAATATTATTCGCCTGATGGCCGACGCCGTAGGAGCTCATGAATTGGGGGAGCAAGGTTTATGACAGAGCAAATCATATATGTAGTGTCCGATGCGGTAGGAGAGACTGCGGAGGCGGTAGCCAAGGCGACAATTAGACAGTTCGCTTCGGAGAAAGTAAGAATTAACCGTTACGGCCAAGTGAAGACGGAGGATGAAGTCATTCGCATCGTATCGGAAGCTGCCCGTACGGGAGGATTTGTCAGCTACACGCTTGTACAGCCCGAGCTGCGCGAGCTGATGCGCGAGGAGTCGCTTCGTCTCGGCGTAAGGGCAGTCGATGTGATGGGTCCTATGATGCAGGCTTTTATCGATACATTCGGCAGCTTCCCAAAGCGCGAGCCTGGTCTGCTTCATTCGATCGACGACGCTTATCACCGGCGGATTGATGCAATAGAATTCGCAGTCAAATATGACGACGGCAAGGATGCCCGCGGTATTGTACAGGCTGAGGTCGTACTTATTGGCGTTTCGAGAACGTCGAAGACGCCGCTTAGCATATTTTTATCTCATAAAGGCATTAAAACAGCCAACCTTCCGCTTATGCCAGAAGTAAATCCGCCTGAGGAGCTTATGCCCGCTCCCGGACGGCTTATCGTAGGCTTGACCATGCAGCCTGAGCATTTGCTCGAAATCCGTATGGAAAGGCTTAAGGCGCTTGGATTGCCTTCGTCGGCCCATTACGCATCGCCTGAGCGGATACAGGAGGAACTGGATTACGCCTCCAAAGTTATGAAATCGCTTAATTGCCCCGTAATTGATGTTACGAATAGAGCTATTGAAGAAACTGCCGGCATCATCATTGAATGGTTTAACCAGTAATTGGTTATACCTAATACACGGAGGGAATAAAATGGACAAAACTTTTGTAATGGTAAAGCCTGACGGCGTGGCAAAAGGGATTATCGGACGCGTAGTTACGAGATTCGAGGAAAAAGGCTTCACACTGGCTAACGCAAAGCTGATGACAATGACGAAGGAGCACGCAGAAGAGCATTACGAGCATCTGAGCGCTAAGCCTTTCTTCGGCGAGCTTGTTGATTTTATTACATCGGGACCTGTATTCGCAATGGTATGGGAAGGCAAGGATGCGGTTAAAAACGCAAGATCGCTCATCGGCGCGACCAATCCATCAGATGCGTCTCCAGGCACAATCCGCGGCGATTTTGCGATTGACGTGGCGAGCAATATTGTACATGGCTCCGACTCTGACGAAAATGCAGAACGCGAAATCAATCTGTTCTTCAATAAGTTTGCTTAATAAATCATTGAAAAACAGTTGACTGTTATTCGCGAGATGTGGTAAATTTTACACAAATATACATGAATAATACGGAAGCACCGTAATAGGCTGCAGGCAACTGCACCTATTAGGGTGCTTTTTTGTGTTTATTTTTCATGTGTAATCAAGGGAAAGGGAGGATCGGCAATTTGAAGAAAATGCAGCTTGCAGTAGCAGTGAAGGAGCAGGAGTATGTGAAGAGGCTTGCCGACTATATCAGGGACAGCGCGTACGGCTCGCAGCTGCAGCTTATCGCTTTTACGAATGCGGCGGCATGCCTTCACTATTTGGAGCAAGGCTATACGATCGACCTGCTGGCTGCGCAGCCGGACATCTTGTCGGAATTACAGAAGCGGCGCGCGGACGATGCAGCAGCCGGCGAGCTGCCCGTTTCCGCCGCCCGCACGGAGCGCGTTCGGGGGCACGCCGCAGCAGCGCTGGTCGTTAAGCCAGGGCAGGGCGGCGGTTATCCCGAGCTGCTTCAATACCAATCCTTGCCGGTATTGCTGCAAGGCCTATCCGAGCTCTGTGCGCGAAGCGCTTCGTCCCGCTTTGGGCATTCATCCGCATTGGCGGGCAGGACAAGCGCGGGCGAGAAGTCGGGGCCCGAAGTGATTGCTGTCTATTCCGCGGCTGGCGGCGTCGGCAAAACGACGCTGGCGCTGCATCTGGCGCATGCTGCGGGCGCAATGGGCAAGCGGGTGCTTTATTTGAACTTGGAGCGCTGGAGCAGTGCGGCAGCTTGGCTGGAGGAAGATAGACCGGAGCCATTGCCCCCTGGAGGCGAGGGAATGTCCGAGCTGCTTTATCGCTTGAAGGCGCAGCCTGACGAAGCCGGCTCGTGGCTGTCGGAGCATGCGAGGCGCGATCCGCTGCTGAAGGCGCACTATATCGCCCCTTGCTCTAATGCGGAGGACAGGTTACAGCTGACTGCAGAGGATGCTACAGGACTGTTGATGGCTATAGCAGGTTCCGGACAGTATGATTTGATTGTTTGCGATTTGGACGATGGCCTGACTGAGCTGCAGCTCTGCTTGCTTGAGCTCTCCGATCATGTGCTTTGGCTGACGAGCGGAAGCGGTCTGGTGCAGCGCAAGCTGAGCGCTGCACTATCCTGCGGCTTGTTGAAATGGGGAGACCGGTTTCAGAGGGTTTGCGATAAGGGGAGGCTAGTCTGCAGCTTTACGGACGCTGAAGCGGCGAGCAAAAGGCAGGATACGTCAGTGATACGGCCGGCCGGCGCAATTTTGCCAGAGGTTGCAGAGTGGAGACAAGGAGGGAGAGCGCGTCTAAACTCCTCGCCTTTGTACCGGGCTGCCACTGACAAGCTGCTGAAGGAGTTGCAGGCGGAGGGAGGCGCTTGTTCTGCTGACGGATGAGATCGTATTGGAGCTGCGCGATCAAGTGCGCGCAGAAATTGATTACAGCAGCGCTTTGACGGACGACAGCCTGCTGCGGATTGCGGAAGCGGCCGTCCTGAAATGGTGCAGCCGGCATCCGTTAACCGCGGCTGACAAGCACAGCCTTGTGCAAAGATTGTTCCATTCGTTCAGAGGATTGGATATATTGCAGCCGTTAATGGACGATTCTTCGGTAAGCGAAATAATGATCAACCATCACGCGGAAATATTTGTGGAACGGCATGGCGAACTAACGAAGCTGCCGGCTTCCTTCGAAAGCCGCGAACGGCTTGAGGATTTGATTCAGAGTATTGTGGCAAGCGTCAATCGGGTCGTAAACGAATCCTCGCCAATTGTAGATGCGCGATTGAAGGACGGCTCCCGCGTTCATGTCGTGCTGCCGCCTGTCGCTTTGAAGGGACCGTGCATGACGATTCGCAAATTTCCGTCCCAGCCGCTTTCGATGAGCAAGCTAGTTGAGATCGGCTCATTGTCGGAGGAAGCGGCAGATTTTCTGTCGGAGCTGATTGCTGCCCAGTACAATATTTTCATTAGCGGCGGAACGGGGACAGGCAAGACGACCTTTCTTAACGCTTTATCCCAGTTCATTCCGAAGGATGAGCGGATAGTAACGATAGAGGATTCGGCGGAGCTGCAAATTCGATCCGTTCCTAACTTGGTTTCGCTGGAGACGAGAAATGCGAATACGGAAGGAAAGGGGGAGGTTGCCATTCGCGACCTAATCCGCGCCTCGCTCCGAATGAGGCCTAACCGGATTATTGTCGGCGAGGTGCGAGGACCGGAAGCGCTCGATATGCTGCAAGCGCTCAACACAGGGCATAGCGGAAGCATGTCGACCGGGCATGCCAACAGCGCAAGGGATATGATGGCCAGACTGGAGACGATGGTTCATAGCGCGGCTGAGATGCCGCTATTGGCGATCCGGGGGCAGATCGCCTCGGCGATCGATATCGTCGTTCATCTGTCGCGGTACCGCGACCGCTCCCGAAGAGTAGCCGAAATAAGCGAGGTGGGCGGCATGGAGGACGGCGAGATTAAGCTCAATCCGCTTTTTCTATTTCATGAAACGGCGGAGAAGGATGGCGGCAAGCGAGTGGCAGGCTTCTTGAAACGAACCGGCAATGTCCTGCTCCATACAGACAAGCTGTTCAAGGCAGGCAAGCGCAGCTTAGAAGGCACGGTCCTATGAAGCTGAACGCACACGCTCTGCTGTTGACATTGGGCTGGGAGCCTGCGGGAAGGACGCTGTTGGAAGATGCCGCCCCCGATTATGGGCAGTATCGGCTGAGCAGGAAGCGATTTCTCCTGGCGGCGCTTGCCGGCGCGCTGCTCATTTGGACGGCAGCCTACTTGTTCTATCATTCTTTCATTTTGTCCACGCTGGTCTCGGCTGCCGGGCTGCTCGCTCCCCGTCTGCACCGCCAATCGCTAATGCGAGAGCGGCAGGAAAGATTGAAGCTTCAGTTCAAGGAAGCCTTGTTCTCCCTAACCTCATCGCTTGCGGCTGGACGCTCGCTCGAAAATGCCTTTCAATCGGCGCTTGACGATTTAAAGCTGCTCTACCCCGATCCAAGGACGGAGCTGCTGCGGGAATTTGCGATGATTTGCAACAGGCTTAATAATGCGGTGCCAATGGAGTCGGCGCTGCATGATTTTGCCGGGCGCGCGAAAATCGATGAGATTTGGCAGTTTGTTGAGGCCATATCGATTTGCAAGCGGTCGGGAGGCGATCTTGTCGAGGTGATGAAGCGGACATCCGTATTGATCGGCGAGAAGCTAGAGGTTGAAGGAGAGATCGCGGTTATGATTGCGCAAAAGCGATTCGAAGCAAAGATCATGATGGGCGTCCCTTTTATATTTCTTGCTTTTCTAGGGTTTGCGGCGCCGGATTACATGGCTCCATTGTACGGCGGGCTCGGCTATGTGCTGCTTACTTGCGCGCTTGGACTGCTGCTGTTCTGCTTTTGGCTGATGAACCGGATGATGAACATTTCTATGTGAAAAAGGAGAGAAGGCCATGGCGGCTGTCGCAGCGATAGCGCTAACCGGCGTTTGGATGTATTTGATAGGCTTTCATTCGCTGCGACTAATAGGCAGGCATCTATTGGGGGCACGCAATCAGCGAGGAGGAGCGGATTTGAAGGAGCTGCTTCTAACCGCTCCGTTCGCCAGCCTGTTGGAGCGAATGAAGCTGTATGAACGGCTGCAGCTGCAGCTTGGAAGCTATCATATGAAGCTGTTTATATTAAACGGTGCAGATTGGACGATGGATCGGACGAAAAAGAGTGCTGCCGCCGCATGCGGGAACGGATTCGCGGCAATTGCCGGCTGTTCATGGCTGGCATGGCTGGCGGCTGAGCAGGTAATGCTGGGCATGGGACTCGTATTGGGCGTTGTGCATGCGATACGTCCCTATATTTCTGCCTCCCGCGAGATCGAGAAGCGAAGAAGGCTCATTATTATGGAGCTGCCCATTATGATGAGCAAGCTTATGCTGCTGGTCGGCGCAGGCGAGACGGTTCAGGGGGCGCTCGTACGCTGCCTGGATGGGAAGCAGCCGGACAATCATCCGCTCTATAAGGAATGGCGCGGAGCAATGGATGCTTTGCGTAACGGCCATCCGTTTCATATGGCACTGGAACGCTTCAACAGGCGCTGCGCCGTGCAGGAGGCTTCGGTGTTTACTACGGTGCTGCTGCTCAATTACCGTAAGGGCGGCGAGCATTTTGTGCTTGCGCTGCGGGAGCTTTCCTATTCCCTCTGGGAGAAGCGCAAAGCGGCTGCCAGAGCGAGAGGCGAAGAGGCTTCCTCCAAGATGGTTTTTCCGCTAGTGGGCATATTGCTGGTGCTAATGGTGCTAGTTGCCGCCCCTGCGGTGCTGCTTATGGGATAGCTTCTAAGCTTCATAGATTTAGAATTGCAACTATTTTATTTGAAAAAAGAGAGGAAGATGGCGGATGAAAAAGTTGGGAAATGGAATGAAAATATTTTGGAATTCCGAGGACGGTCTAGGCACGCTGGAAATTATTCTAATCATTGCGGTCGTGATCATCATCGCCCTTTTGTTCAAGGATTGGATTATCGAGCTGATCGAAAGGCTCATGAGCAAGGCGGATGATCAGGCCGACAGTATTTTTAATTGAGGCTTCGATAATGGGAGCGAGGATCGACAAAGGCGGTCAAACGAACCCGGCAAGCTGGATAAGGGAAGTGGCGAAAGGGGAAAGGGGCAGCTTTACGTTTGAGGCGTCAGCTGTTTTCCCTATACTGGCGTCGCTGGTGCTGCTCTTCATGCTGTCCGGCATTTACATGTATCAAAAAGCAATCGTATACTATGTGGCTTCGGCTGCATCCGAGCGGGCAGCCTTCAGCTGGGATAACAGCAATCGCGATCCCGATAGCGGCATACTGGCACAGCCGGAATACGACAGCCTATATTGGCGATTAAAGGACAACCAGATGCTGGGCAGCTTGTTCGGCTCGTTCAGCGCAGAAGAAGCAGACGTTGTAATGACGATGCCGATGGCTGCGGAGCTAAAGGAAGAAGAGGGCAGGCAGCGCTTGCCCTTGCCCGAACGGAAGCTAGCCGCGTCAGGCGAGCGTGCCATGAAATCAGACGCCGGGTATGAAGGAGAGCTTTCGTATTCGAGAACGCTGCTCATACAGAGCGTAACAACGAAGCTGAAGCAGCCGCTATCGTTCTCTTCGGCGTTGAGCAAATGGGGATTGAAGGAGCCGGCGGCCATGTCGGCCGCCGCAATCGTCGATCCTGTTGAATTTATTCGGAATGTCGATCTTTTGCGCTACTATACGGCAAAGCTGAAGGGCGATGACGGGACGGATAAATCGAACGCGGGCAAAGTGCTCGCAACTTACAACAACGCTGATTAGCAAAGCCGGTTTCCGCCGTTTAAAGGATTGACTTTTAGCCGGGAAAAGAAAAGGAGCAAATGGTATGCACGTCAGGAAAATGAGGCGCATTGAATCGAGGCGCAGGAGCTGGCTGCACCGGCTGCTGTGGAGGGACAATGGCGCCGTAACGGTATTTTCGGTTTTGGTGCTCTCGACTCTGCTGCTTTTTTTCGGACTGCTCATCGATTACGCGCGGATTGCAGCCATGCACAAGCTGACGGAAGACGCGGCCCGGGCAGGCGTTCGCTCGGTGTTGTCTGCCTACGACGCTAAGCTGTATGAGCGTTACGGCCTATTTGGCCGAGGCGGGTCGGATGGAAGCAGGCTGTTCGCCGACGCCGTTAACGCTAATATGAGCGTGGAGCATTATGACGCCATCCCGTATATGAAGCTGGTTAACGTCCGGGTCGACGGCGCTGAGCTATATACAGCAGGAGTGCTTGGCGATCATCGCATTTTTGCCAGACAGCTGCAGGAGGATATGAAATATAAAGCGCCGATTGATTTTGCGCTGGAGCTCGTTGCCAAGCTGGCGCCGATGGCGAAATCCTTAAAAGAAGCGACTTCAACGATCGACGTGCTGGAGCGGATGCGGGAGCTTTATGAGCGGCGCGAGGAAGCGCTGGCGGAGACGCTGCGCATGCAAAGGCTGGCTGCAGATGCGATTCGGGACAGCGGGCTGGACGAGGCTGTTTCATACGCCGGAATGTTAGCTCAAGGCTATGAGGAATATATCGGACAGGTTATGCATGATAGCGCTCTTGAGGAGGGCGAAAAGCCGCAGTATGAGAAGGAAATTGCCGCTTACAGAAGTAAAGCCGCTATTACAGCGCATCGTTTGCAGTCGGCATCGGCCGATACGGACAGCCGGCATATTCGCCATATGAGCGCAGCCGAGCATAATCTGAAGCTGGCGATTTCTCTCAATGAAGAGATGAAGGCTGTGATGGCGGAGGCTAAGGAGCAAAGCGAATATGACGGCTTCGACACCGTTGCGGAAAGCGGGTCCGCCGATGGCGGGGAGGATGAGATCGGCGCCGAAGCGGAGCTGGACGAAATTAAACGATCGGCCGAGCGGTTAATTCGGTCGGTCAACTGGTTCGAAGCTTATCAGCTTGAGCTAAGAGAGCAGGAGGAGGGCTGGCTGTCGCTGCGGTATGGTGCGGACAGCTTCTCCGGCGCATTATCGGAAGCGATGGGGCAAACGGCGTTCAGCCAAGGCTTTGCGCAGACGCTCAGCGGCAGCGCGGCTCAACTGGAGCAGCGGCATGCCCGCTATTTGCAGCTCTATATCAGCCCGGCAAATGTCATTGAGGCGCGTGACGCGGAGCTGCAGGAGGGCGACGTAAAAGCGAAATTAAAGGAGCAGGAGAAGGAAAGCGAGTCCAAGTGGAAGCAGGCTAAGGCAATGCTGGGAGGCTTGTCGTCCCTGCAGGGAGAAGATGAAGCAAAGCGCCAGTTCGAGGAAGCGAAGCAGCGTTATGAAAGGAACAAGCGGTTCAATGCTTTTCTTGAGGATGGCGGGAATGCGAATCCTGAAAGCGGTAGGGGCGAATCCGGCGATGCGTATGATGCAGCAGGGCAGTCGAGCGCGGCGATGAAGGGCATCTTCGCCGGGATGGCAGGAATGCTTGAGCAGGCTAGAGACGATTGGTATTACGGCGAATATGTGCTGCATCGCTTCGATTATTTTCCGCCGCAGCAGCTGAAGTCTATGCTGGAGGGCGGCAGTCTGGATGAGCTGTCTGCAGCGCTTTCCTTTAATAATCAGGAGGCAGAGTATGTGCTTTACGGCTTTCATAATCCGGTTGGCAACGTTGCGGCTGCTTATGGCGAGCTTTTTACAGTGCGCTTGGCTATTCGGACAATGGAAGGGCTGATAGAAAGCCGCTCGTTAGGGCATCCATTGCTTGTCTTATCCGCAGCACTTATTTACGGGCTTGAAAAAACGATGGAGGATATGCTTTCGTTCGCCAATCGCGGTGCCGCCCCATTGTCCAAATATATGAAAGCGGATATATCCTATAAGGATTATTTACGGCTCTTTATGCTTATGCACGGCGGAAACGAGCGGACAAGACTGTCGCGAATAGCAGCAGTTATCGAACAAGACCGTAACATTACGCTTTCTGAGGTGCCGGCGGCTGTTACGGGAGAAGCGAAGGCATCAATCAAGCTGTGGTTCATTCCGGGCCTTTTAAAGCTGCTTGGCAAAGCGGGCGTTCTGCAGGGAAAGGTTGTCGATGGCCGATATGAAACGTCGGAAACGATGGGCTTGTCGTATTAATGAAGCGCGAAATAATGAGCGCGGATCAATCGTCATGGAAGCGGCGCTCGTCATGCCGGTCATTATTGTTCTGCTCTTGTTATTCGTTATCCTTATTCGGCTCTGTACAATTCAGATGGCGCTTCATTCTGCCGCGTCGCAGGCAGCGCGGCAAATTGCGGCGCATATATATCCCGCAGAGCTGGCTTGGCAAAGCATTGCGGATAATCGATCATCTGTCGAAGAGGATGCCGTTGAGGAGGAAGGAGCCTTCGCGGCCGACAAGGACAGCGCTTTGTCCTCTTGGAGCGAGCTCGCTGCCAAAGCTGCGGAGTGGCTGCCTGCTCCCGGCGATCTGCTCGTTTCGTCTGCGCTGCGAGGCGATTTTCGGCCTTTGCAAAACATAGCGGCGACGGAGCTGGGACGCGGCATCGTAGAGCCGATACTGCATAAGCTTGCGGACAAGTATGCGCTGGATGCGGATAACGTTCGGCTGCATGTTCTCATGCTTCCCGATCTTAGCAAGTCGTACGAGCCTCTTGTAACGATCGCGGTGGAATACGAATTTCCTCTGAAGCTACCCTTCTACGGAAAGCCGATCGTGCTTCTAGAGCAAGCTTCCGAACGGGTATGGATCAGCGATGCGCTGCCGGCACGGTACGGCTCCGGCCTCGACGAAACGGAGAGCGTCCCCCTTCAAATAGTGGCAATTGAGCCGTCGCCGCTAAGGCCGGGCAGAAAGGCTGCCGTTGTCGCGCTAACGGCCCCGGGGACTGTCGTGACGCTGGAGGTTGTCTACAAAAGCGGCACGAGCAAAGCGAAAAATCTTGGCGAGGCGAAAGCCGATGAGAACGGGCGCGTCGAATGGACATGGCATGTGTCCGGCAATACGACGCCAGGCGTATGGCTGCTGACCGCTTCGGTCGCTGACGATCCGGACAATCAGGTGTCGATGCATTTTATCGTCGAGAAACGATGAAGCAGCTATGCAACGCGATCAGATAAAGGGAGGAGAAGAGATGGATTGGATTTCAACGGCGGCAGCAGCCGCACTATTGGCAGGAGCCTTCGTAACGGACGTGCGAAGCGGAAAAATATCGAATAAATGGACGCTGTCCTTTTTGGCGGGAGCAATCATTTATTATATCGCCGCATCAGGACTGGCAGGAATCGGGAAAGCAGCAGCCGGTGCGGCGGCCGGCTTCGTTCCGCTGCTTTTACTGTATATGGCAAAGGGAATCGGGGCAGGCGATGTCAAGCTGTTCGGGGCGCTTGGCGCGTGGGTCGGCCCGGCACTCGTGCTGCAGATGCTGCTTTACTCTATTTTGTATGCAGGCGCTATAGCCGTCGGCATTGTTGTCGTTAATCGGGCTATTGGACGAAAATTTGTAATAGAAGCAGCGGCGGCAGCGGCAGGGACGGCGTCGGCAAAAAAGCAGCAGTGGCTTAGCTGGGGCAGCTCGGGCACAAGCTTTCCGTTTATGCTCGCGGCGGTGCCGGGTGCGATAACGGTTGCGCTGCTGCAGAGCTAGGCTGGGAAAGGAGCTGAAAAACAATGAATACCTACCGGATCGACTTTGCGATGGAACGCGGCCATGAGATGATTATAGACAAATTTGAAAGCATTTGCCGCGATGAATTGGATGACCTTGAGCTGAGTATGCTGCAGTCGGTCAAGGTTCCTTATTTGCTGCCCATGTCTTGGCAGGAGCTGAATGGGGGCGTAACGTTCCGTTATCAATTGAATGGCTGCAAAATGCTTTCGCATCTGCTGCAGCAGCGATTGACGATGAATCAATTTTATGTGCTGCTTTTAGCATTAACGGATGCGCTTGATGAATGCCGGCATTATATGCTGCGGCCGGAGGCCTGCCTGTTGGAGGATCAGTACATATTTGTAAACGGGCAGCGGCTGCAGGAAGTGCGGCTTGCTTACTTGCCGCTAAAAGAAGGAATCGCTCCCTCATCGAATGGTGCGAGCAGCCTGCTTGCGCTTGTCGTTCGATGGACTGCATTCGTAGACAATCTTGATGGCGAGGGGCTGAAGCAAATTCTTCAGCATATGAATGGCCGAAAATGGCCGCTGCAAGAGCTAAGGGAGACGCTGCTTGAGCGGATAGGCGGTGCTGCTATTGGCGGAATAAGCCGATATGCGGCGGTAACAGTAGTGGAGGAGAGAAAACCGGCGAGTATGGGCTATCACATTGCAGAGGCGCCTGCTATCGGCCGTATGCCCCGGCCGCCGGCAGCCGATAAACGTAAGGATAAGGATGAAAGCAATACGTCTCAACGTCCATTAATCGGCAGCCCCGATTCCGGCATAATGAACGGGAAGCAGGATAGCGGCTGGGATGTACCTTATATGGGAGAGCAAGAAGAGGAGGAAGACCGTGACGGGAGGAGGAAGTGGCTCGTTGTCGCCGTAAGCGTCGTCGTGACCGCTTGCATATGGCGCTTTATTTATTTGGAATCCGCATCGCGTCAAAGCCTGCTCATATGCGCAGCTCTTACTTTGCTGGTCGTCGGCGCTCTATTGTATCTCTGGAGAAAACGTGGCGATATGCTTGCAGAGTCGATTGAAGCGCATTTTGATTCCAGCGGATTTGATCCCGATTCCGGCCGCTTGCGAAGAGAGAGCCTGCAGGAGAACACTGAGCGCTCTGGAGGCGCTTCCTTCGGGCTTGGAAGTCTTATTGCGATGAACGAGGCTCAGCTGCTGAGCGATATGTTTGAGCAAAACGCACCATCGAAGCAGGCAGCGGCAGATAAGCCTGCGGAGCCCGCTCCGATTTCAGAGCCGACCGTCATGCTCGGCAGAGAAGGAGCGGTAAAAGCAGCGAAGGCGGAAGCTTGGCTTATTCGGAGATGGCAAGGAAGCGAGGAGCGCCTCAAGCTGAACGGTGCCAGCTTCAGCATCGGTCGGGGCGATGAAGGGATCGACTATCGCGATTTGGCGTCAGGCGTGTCCCGGCTGCATTTGCAAATCGAAGGACTAACCGGCGAGAGCGAAGAGAGGCATGCGGCCAAGGATTTAGGCTCGAGAAACGGCAGCTTTCTCAATGGGGAGCCGATGATTCCATACAAGTCATATCCACTCGCAAATAACGATATGATCCATTTGGCAAGCCTGGACGGTTCGTTCTATACGTACATGAAAGGGCTGTCCCCGACACCCTAATGGCCGGGGGGCGGTTGTCTACTCCGAATATGAATAGAGCTGGAATTTTGCTCTAGTTCGCCCCAACCGGACTAATTCCTTTGAATAGAGCTAATCACTAGCTTTATTGGTTCATTCTTCGCAGCCCGTTTCGTATGGTAAAGTTCACATTAATGAAAAAAAAGGCCAGGCTGGAGAGCATGCTCTCCGACCGGCCTTTTTGCCCTGTCTCGTTATTTATGTTTGATCGAAACGAGCCAGTTTTGCTCCAGCCCGCTGCCGTCATCCAATTTTTTGACTGTATAGCTGTACTTGACCTTCGAGTCGGGATTCAGCTTGTTGATCGCGTCGCTAAGCTCATCCGTATATTGGAATACGAGATATCCGTCAGCAGTTTCCACTTCGATGGAGTGGGAATCGGCTATGCCGACAAAGACGCCTTCGCCTTGCAAAGCTTGTTCGCCCGCTTCTTTATCTGTACCGTTATTTGATCCTGTATTAGAGGAATCTATGGGATTGGTGCTTTCCGGATTGTTGGTAGAATCTCCCGAACCGGCTACGCCCGGCTCAACGATGCCGCTTCCCTCAGGCAGCTGGTCAACTTGCGACGGCGGGCTTGCCTCCGGCTGGTTCACATCGGAATTTTTGGCTCCGCATGCTGTCGCCGCCAGCATGACGGCTAATGCAAGGGCACTGGCAGTTACGATACGTTTGTTGTTTTTTTGCTTAGTAGATTTCAAGATGAGACACCTCCTAATATTAATTAACGAATGACAGCTCCGTAAGGTTACAAAAATGTTGGTTCGTCTACAATGTGTAATGGCTGATAAAATAGAAGAAAGCCGCGTCAGGCGGCTTCCCAACCAGTACTTTTTTTTCTGAAAAAAAGCGAGCGATCGCAGGTTTCTCCGCGGCTTCGCGATTGCCGGCTGACGAGGCCGGCACCGTTATTTGTTAAGCAGATGCTGATACGGCGTATAGTCGATTCCTTTTTTATCAAGGAAAGTAACCAGGCTTCGATAGTCGCGCTTAGGGGTAGCGATTATGTACCCTTCGACGCAATGCTCTTTCGTTACTGTATTTGAACCCTTCTCGATGGCTACCTGACCGATTTTAGCTGCTATCGAATGCTTGGCAATATCCCGGAACGGAGTCGGCACAGGAGAGACGAGCTCATTCAAAAACGCTTTTGATTCGTCCGTCCACATGCTTCGGCTTCTCTCAACCCAGTAGTTTTGCCAGTCTAGCTTGGACTTGCCGTCTCTGTTCGGGAGCACCTTCAGAAATTTTCGGAACATGAAAAATCCGCCGACACCCATAGCCGCAACCATGACAACCGCCCAAAACATCATAAAGTATACGACCCAATCTGGAGCTGCTTTCATCGCAAACAATCACCTCTGAGAGGAATTATACCGTATTCCTAGATTTATTTCGACATTCCTTGTAAAATAAGGTTTGATCAACCGAAAGGGGAGTTCAAATGATGTTAAAAATAGGTTCCCACGTATCATTTTCAGACAAAGGATTGCTAACAGCAGCAGAGGAAGCAGCGACTTACGGCTCCAGCACATTCATGATATATACCGGTGCTCCGCAAAATACGAGACGCAAACCGATTGACGCGCTATACATCGAGGAAGGCAAATCGCTAATGGAGAAAAACGGCGTTAACGAAATTGTCGTGCATGCTCCATATATCGTGAATTTAGGTTCGTACAAGCCTGATACTTTCGAGCTTGCCGTCAACTTTTTGCAGGAAGAGATTCGCCGTACCCATCATATTGGGGTACGCAATATTGTGCTTCACCCGGGCGCTTATACGGATAAAGATGCGGAATACGGCATTTCGCGCATTGCAGAGGGCTTGAACGAGGTGCTGTCGGGCACGAAGGAAACGGATGTCAACATCGCGCTTGAGACGATGGCCGGCAAAGGAACGGAGATCGGCCGCAGCTTCGAGGAGATCGCCTCGATTATTGAGAAAGTGGAAGACAACCATCGCCTGACGGTGTGTATGGACACCTGCCATATGCATGACGCCGGCTACAATTTGAACGAGGATCTGGACGGCGTATTGGAGCAATTCGACCGCATAGTCGGCTTGGACCGCGTCGCAGTCGTCCATATTAACGACAGCAAAAA
>Ga0180215_1001195_pt1 | contig 29620 bp, 23 predicted proteins | sample eDN3rd37CBELigBY_FD_128871 | JGI IMG/M metagenome (GOLD analysis project Ga0180215, IMG submission 128871) | Enriched backyard soil microbial communities from Emeryville, California, USA - eDNA 3rd pass 37_C BE-Lig BY (version 2) (version 2) | ecosystem: Environmental > Terrestrial > Soil >...
TCAGCGTCGGGTCCAGCGCGTCCCGCAGGCCGTCGCCCAGCAGGTTCAGGCCCAGCACCGAGAAGGCGATGGCGAGGCCCGGCGCGATCGCCAGGTGGGGGGCCTGCGAGAGATAGGTCTGCGCATCGCTCAGCATCCGGCCCCAGCTCGGATTGGGCGGGCGGATGCCGAGCCCGAGATAGCTCAGGCCCGCCTCGGTCAGGATCGCGAGCGCGAGCTGGATCGTCACCTGCACGATGAGCGCGCCCGCGATGTTGGGGATCACGTCTTCCCAGGTGATCCGCAGGGGATGCTTGCCGATGGCGCGGGCCGCCGCGATGTAGTCGAGCGTCCAGACCTGCAACGCGACGCCGCGGGTGACGCGCGCGAAGACCGGCACGTTGAACACCGCGATGGCCAGGATGGCGGAGAGCGGGCCGGAGCCCACGAGCGCCCCGATCATGATCGCCGAGAGTACCGCCGGAAAGGCGAAGACCACGTCCGACACGCGCATGGCGACCTCGTCCGCGATGCCTTTCCAGGCCGCGGCCGCGCAGCCGATGGCGATGCCGACGGCAGCCCCCAGCAGCACCGCGGGCCATGCGATGGCGAGCGAGTTCCAGGCTCCGACCATGAGAAGCGAAGCGACGTCGCGCCCGAAATGGTCGGTGCCGAGAAGGCCCGCCTCGAGCGGTGCCTTCAGGCGCATCGCCACGCGCACGCGGGTCGGCACCTCCGGCGTCCAGACGAGAGACAGGAGGGCCGTGGCGATCAGCAGCGCCGTCAGGATGCCGCCGATCACGAGGGCGGCGTTCGGGCGGATGGAGGAGCGGATCGTCATGCCCGGCTCCTCAGGCGCGGATCGAGGAACGCGTAGCCGATATCGACCAGGAAATTCACCACGATCACGAATCCGGAAAAGATCAGCACGATATCCTTGATCACCACGAGGTCGCGCTGGTTCAGCGCCTGGTAGGCGAGCCGCCCGAGCCCCGGCAGGTTGAACACGTTCTCGACCAGGATGGCGCCGCCGAAGAAGAAGGAGAGCTGGAGGCCCAGGATCGTCGTGACCGGGATGAGCGCATTCGGCACCACATGCCGCCGCAGGGTGGCGTGACGGTTCACGCCCTTCGCGCGCGCCGTGCGGACGAAATCGGCGCCGATCACCTCGAGAGTCGCGGAGCGGGTCACGCGGGTGAGCACGGCCGCCTGGGGCAGGGCGAGCGCCACGGCAGGCAGCAGGAGGGACTGGAAGGCGGGCCACAATCCGGCCCCCCAGCCGGGAAAGCCGCCCGCCGGAAACCAGCCGAGGCGGGTCGAGAAGAACAGGATGAAGAGAAGGCCGATCCAGAAATTCGGCACCGCCACGCCCATCTGGCTGAACACCAGCACCGCGCGGTCCACCGGTCCGTCGCGGCGCGCGGCGGCGGCCACGCCCAGCGGCAGGGCGAGAGCCGTCGAGATGAGGATGGCGAGCAGGCTTAAGGGCAGGGTCACGCTCATGCGCTCGGCCACCAGGGTGGAGACCGGCATCTTGTAGGTGATCGAGATGCCGAGATCCCCGTGAAGGAGACCGCCGATCCAGTCGGCGTAGCGGAAGAGCGCCGGCTGATCGAGCCCGAGTTCCTGCCGCAACGCCGCGAGCGTATCCTCCCGCGCGGCCGTGCCCAGCATGATCGCCGCCGGATCGCCCGGCAGCACTTCCAGGATCAGGAAGATCGCCAGCGAGACGAACAGGAGCGTCACCAGGAGGGAGACGAGGCGGGAAATGACGAGGCGCAGCATGAGATCAGGCCCGGTCTTTCGCCTGCCCCTCGCGGAGAGGGGCGGGGACGGGGAGAGATGTCACGGGACGAGACCTGAATCCATGCGTGTGTCTCACTCCGTCCACGTCACTTCGGTCACGTCGTTGATCGGGATCGGCGAATTCTCCCACATGCCCTGGAGCTTCGCGTTCCATACGCCGAGCTTCGGCAATTGGAAAAGGAACAGGGCGGGCACGTCCTCGGCCAGGATCTTCTGCGCCTGCGCGTATTTGGCGAAGCGCGCCTTCTCGTCCGTGGTCTTGGCGGCATCCGCGATCAGCGCCTTGAACGCGTCGTTCTTGTAGTTGAAGTAGTAGTTGTCGCGGGCGAAGATGTCGATGTCGAGCGGCTCGGTATGCGACACGATGGTCATGTCGTAGTCCTTCGCCTTGAAGACCTCCTCGATCCACTTGGCCGGGAATTCGGTGGGGATGATCTTCAGGTCCACGCCCACCTCCGCGAGCATGGCGGAGATCAGCTCGGCCGAGCGGCTCGCATAGGCCATCTGCGGAGTCTTGATGGTGATCGACAGGCCGTTGCCGTAGCCCGCTTCCGCCAAAAGGGCCTTCGCCTTCGCGGGATCGTAGGGAATGACGCCGGTCATATCCACATAGGCCGGATTGTTCGGCGAGAAGAAGCTGCCGATGGGCGTGCCAAAGCCCGAATAGGCGCCTTCGATGAGCGCCTTGCGGTCGACGGCGTGCATCAGGGCGCGGCGCACGCGCACGTCGTCGAACGGCTTCTTGGCATTGTTCATGCCCGCCACCGTCTCGCCCTCCGTGTTGCCGGCGACGGCCTTGAAGCGGGCATCCTTCTGGAACTCGGCGAAGAGTTCCGGCGCGGCGAGGTTCGGGAAGGCGTCCACGTCGCCCGCGCGCACGGCCGCCACCTGGGCCTGCGAGTCGCTGATGAAGCGGAAGGTCACGTTCTCCAGCTTCACCTTGTCCTTCTGCCAGTAATCCGGGTTTTTGACGAGCTCGACCTTGTCGCCGCGAGTCCAGGACTTGAACTTGAAGGGGCCGGTGCCGACCGGGTTGGCCGCGTTGCCGGGTGCCGACTCGGGCGCCACGATCACCGCATCGCCCCAGCCGAGATAGGTGAGGAAATTGCCGGAGGTTTCCTTCAGCCGGATCACCACCGTGAGCGGATCGGGCGTGTCGATGGCGTCGATGGGCGCGAAGATCTGCTTCTGCGCGTTGGTGGATTTCGGATCGCGGGCGCGGTCGAAGGCGAATTTCACGTCGGCCGAATCGAAGGAGGTGCCGTCATGGAACTTCACCCCGTCCTGAAGATGGAACGTATAGGTGAGCCCGTCGGGCGAAATGTCCCAGCTTTTGGCCAGGAGCGGCTGCACCTTGCCGTTCCGGTCGACGCGCACGAGACCCTCGTAGAGATTGGCCAGCGTGACCTCGCGGATGGCGACCGGCGCGGCGATGGTCGGATCGAGGCCCGGCGGCTCGATGGGCATGCCGACCACGAGGGAGGTCTTGGCGGCGAAGGCCGGAAGGACACTCGCGGAGAGCAGCAGGGCGGCGGCCAGGAAGCGCTTCGACATAGGGCGGATCTCCATCCGGTGTGAGGAGCGGGTTCGCGATGGGCCTCAGCTTACGCAGTGTGGCGTCGGATGGAAGATGTTCCTTGCCGCAATTTTCGCTGTCCGCGAGGTTGCGAACGCCCAAATGGCCGGACATGCGCCCCTCCGACGAGGGCCTGCCGGGAGGCGGCTCATGGCACGAGCCGCGAAAGCACCTGATGGGCGGCCTTCACCCGGGCATCGTTGGGGTAGTATTTGTTCGCAAGCATGACGATGCCGGCCTTCTTGTCCGGGATGTAGGCCACGTAGGCTCCGAAGCCGTTCGTCGAGCCGGTCTTGTTGAGGATCACGTCGCCGCGGGGCGCCATGGGCGGCTCGATCGCGGTCGCGGGCATCGCGTTCATGATCGTCCGGCCCGAATTGCCGGCGACGATTCTCTCCAGCGCCACCGGATAGGGATATTGCTCCCAGATGAGATCCTGGATCAGCTCGCCCGAACGGAAATATCCGGTGTGGGTCGCCTGAATGGCGCGAGCGGCCTTCTCCGGCACCGGGGCGACGCCCATGTTCGCCTCCAGGAAGCGGATCATGTCGACGGCATTCGACTTCACGCCATAAGCCTCCGTCGCGAGGAGGGCGGGGGCCACCCGCACGGGCTTGCCCTGGCGGTTGTACCCCCAGGCATAGGACGTCATTTCGGCGGCGGGAACGTCGATATAGGTCCGGCGGAGCCCGAGTTCCCCGAACAGGCGCTGCGACAGAGATTCGAAGCTTGCCCCCATGCTCCTTGCGGTGATCATGCCCAGAAGGCCGATGCTCGGATTGGCGTAGCTGCGATGGGTGCCGGGAGCGAATTTCGGCTTCCAGGCGCGAAAATAGGCGATGAGCTGCTTCTGGTTCTTCACGTTTTCGGGCAGCTGAAGCGGAAAGCCCCCGGCCGTATGCGTCGCCAGATCCAGAAGCCGCACATTGTCCAGAGCGCTTCCCTTGAGCTCGGGCATGAAGCGGCTGACGGGCTCCTCCAGCGACAGCTTGCCTTCGATCTCGGCATAGGCCGCCAGGGTCGCCGTGAAGGTCTTGCTGATCGAGCCCAACTCGAAGAGCGTGTCGCGCGTGACGGGAACGGGAGGCTCCTTGGAGGCCGCGCCGTATTCGATGAAATGGCGCCGTCCCTCGATCGTCACGGCAACCGCCATGCCGGGGATTCCGTATTGCGCGATGACCGGCCGCATGGCCTCGTCCACGATCCGCCGCACCTCGTCGTCCCGGTCCGGCCCGGCGCCGAGCGCGCCGGATGGGCCGCCCAGGGCGTAGACGAGAAGAGTGGCTGCAAGCCGTATGCAAGTCCGCAATCGCAAGGGCATTCCCTTTCGGTTCCGAGAAAGAATCGTGCGCTTCGTGTGAAGGCCCGACGGAGGCGCCTGTCAGATGCAGCGGCCGCCATCGACCTCCAGCACGACGCCGGTGATCATGCTCGCCTCGTCGGAGGCCAGGTAAAGGGCCGCGTTGGCGATGTCCTGCGGGGTGGAGAAGCGCCCCAGCGGGATCGAATTGACGAATTGCTCGCGCTTCTGGGGCGTGTCCTCGCCCATGAAGGTGGCGAGCAGCGGCGTCTCTCCCGCGACCGGCGCCAGGGCGCAGACGCGGATCTTCTGGGGCGCGAGCTCGACCGCCATGGATTTGGTCATGGTGTGCACGGCGCCCTTGGTGCTGTTGTACCAGGTGAGGCCGGGGCGCGGGCGCAGGCCCGCCGTCGAGCCCACATTGATGAAGACGCCGCCGCCCTGACCCTGCATCAGCGGCACCGCCGCCTTCGCGAAGAGATAGATCGACTTGACGTTGACGGCGAAGACGCGGTCGAACTCCTCCTCCTCGACCTCCAGCATGGGCCTGTTGCGGTGGCTGATGCCGGCGTTGTTGACCACGATGTCGAGCTTGCCGAAGGCCGCGAGGGTCCTGGCGACGGCGTCATTCACGTCGGCGGCCTTCGACACGTCGGCGGCAAGGCCGATCGCCGAGGAACCGATCGTCCCGGCGGCGGCCGTGGCGGCGGATTCGTTGATGTCGAGGATGGCGACCTTGGCCCCTTCGCGCGCGAAGGTTTCCGCGATTCCCAGACCAAAGCCGGAGCCGGCGCCCGTGACCAGGGCGACCTTGCCTTCAAGGCGTTTCATGTGTCTTCCTTTTCCCATGTCGCTTGCTTCATCTCCCCCCTCATCCCGAGGAGCAGCCGCAAGGCTGCGTCCCGAAGGATGATCCAGTGCGCGCTGGAGGCGCCCTCGTCCTTCGCGACGGTCGCTGACGCGACCTCCTCAGGATGAGGGCGGGGCGTGTTCGCTTCTTATCCGTGCGCGATGACGAGGGTCTTCGTGGTGGTGAATTCGACCAGGCCCTCGAAGCCCTTCTCGCGGCCGTGGCCCGAGCGGCCGAACCCGCCGAAGGGCAGCTCGATGCCGCCACCGGCCCCGTAGCAGTTCACGAAGACCTGGCCCACCCGCATGGCGCGGGCGACGCGGGTGGAGCGCATTCCGTCGCGCGACCACACGCCGGCCGCAAGGCCATAGGGCGTGCCGTTGGCGAGCCGGATCGCCTCGGCTTCGTCCTCGAACGGGGTCGCCACGAGGACGGGGCCGAACACCTCCTCCTGGGAGAGCACGCTCTGGTGCGGCACCGGCGCGAAGAAGACCGGCGGCACGTAGAACCCTTCGGCCGGCGCATCGATGGCCACCACGCCTTCGCCGAGGATCGGAAGGCCCTCGCTGCGGGCGCGCTCCAGATAGCCGAGGACACGGCGCTGCTGGGCCTGGTTGATCATGGGGCCGAGATCGGGCTCGCGCTCCGGATGGCCCGCGCGCAAGGCGCGGAAGCGCTCGGCGACGGCATTGACGACGTCGTTGAAGATGCCCCGCTGGATCAGCAGGCGGCTGCCCGCCGAGCAGGTCTGGCCGCCGTTCTGGATGATGGCGTTGACGAGGGTCGGTAGGGCGCGCTCGAGATCGGCATCGTCGAAGACGACCTGGGCCGATTTTCCGCCGAGTTCGAGGGTTACGCCCACATGGTTCCGGGCAGCGGCCGTCTGCACGGCGGCGCCGGTCTCGGGGCTGCCCGTAAAGGACAGGAAGTCGATGCCGGGATGGGCGGAGAGCGCCACGCCCGCCGTGCGGCCGAGGCCCGTGACGATGTTGAGCGCGCCGTCGGGGAAGCCCGCCTCGCGGGCGAATTGCGACACGCGCAGGATGGTCAGGGACGCATCCTCCGCGGGCTTCACCACGGTGGCGTTGCCCGCCGCCAGCGCGGCCCCCACGGAGCGGCCGAAAATCTGCATCGGGTAGTTCCAGGGCACGATGTGCCCCGTCACCCCGTGCGGCACGCGCTCGACCCCGACGAAATGCGTGTTGAGATAGGGAACCACGTCGCCGTGCAGCTTGTCGGCGGCGCTGCCGTAGAACTCGAAATAGCGGGCCAGCGCGATGGCATCGGCGCGGGACTGGCGCAGGGGCTTGCCGATGTCGCGGCTCTCCAGGGCCGCGAGCTCGTCCGCATGGGCCTCGATGATGGCCGCGAGCTTCATGAGGAGGCGCCCGCGCTCGGTGGCGGTCAGCTTGCCCCAGGCGCCCTCGAACGCCTGGCGGGCGGCGGCCACGGCCGCGTCCACGTCCTGGGCGGTGCCCGAGGCGATCTTGGCGAAGAGCGTGCCATCCACCGGCGAGACGACGTCCAGCAGCATTCCGTCGGAGGCCGGAACCTCCTTGCCGCCGATGAGGTGCCTGAAAACCATGTTGGGGGCGATATGCGAGCTGATCTGGTCGTTCACCGGTCCTGGACTCCGTCTGTCAATCTGGCTTTTCCCGGCACGGCGGCCAGGAGCTGGCGTGTATAGGCGTCACGCGGGTTCGCAAACAGATGCGCCGTTTCGGCCGTTTCGACAATTCGACCTTTTTGCATGACGGCTACGCGGTCGCAGATCTGCGCGGCGACGCGCAGGTCGTGGGTGATGAAGAGAATCGAAAGGCCCAGCTCCTCCTGCAGGCTCTTGAGCAGCTTCAGGATTTCGGCCTGCACCGACACGTCGAGGGCGGACACGGCCTCGTCCGCGACCAGCACGTCGGGCTTCATGGCGAGCGCCCGCGCAATGCCGATGCGCTGGCGCTGGCCGCCGGAGAACTCGTGCGGGTAGCGTTCGGCCGCCTGGGCCGGAAGCCCGACCTTCTCGAGCAGGATCCGCGCCTCCTCGAAGGCCCGGGCCTCCCCGACACCTTGCGTGATCGGACCCTCGGCGATGATGTATCCGACCTTCCTCCTCGGATTGAGGGACGCGAAGGGGTCCTGGAACACCATCTGGATCCTGCGCCTGTGCGGGCGCAGGTCGTGCTGGGACAGGGAACTGAAGAGGAGGTCTCCGATCTCGATCGTGCCCCCATCCGGCTCGATCAGGCGCAGCACGCAGCGCCCGACCGTGGACTTGCCCGATCCCGACTCGCCGACGAGCCCGAGGGTCTCGCCGCGGCGGATGTCGAAGCTCACGGCATCCGCCGCCTGGACCTCGCGGCTCTTCCTGAAGAGGCCGCCTCCGCCATAGGCTTTCGTGAGGGCCCCGACCTTCAGAACGATGGGTTCCTCCCGCCATGCCTTCGGGGGCGGGGGCGTGAGCGAGGGCACGGCGGCCAGGAGGCGCCTGGTGTAGGGGTGCTGCGGGTCGTGCAGCACCTCGTGCGCGGCTCCCTGTTCCACGAGCTCGCCGTTCTGAAGGACCGCGACCCGGTCGGCGATCTCGGCCACGACGCCGAAATCGTGGGTGATGAAGAGGACCGCCGTGCCCCTCTTGCGGCGCAGGTTGTCGATGAGCTTCAGCACCTGCGCCTGGGTGGTGACGTCGAGCGCCGTCGTCGGCTCGTCGGCGATGAGGAGCTTGGGCTCCAGGGCCAGGGCCATGGCGATCATGACCCGCTGGCGCTGGCCGCCGGACAATTCATGCGGGTAGGCGCGGGCGATGAGCTCGGGGTTGGGCAGGTTCACCTCGGCGAGGAGCTCGAGGGTGCGCCTGGAGCGCTCGGCCGGGCTCAGCAGGTGATGGGCCTGGAAGGTCTCGGCGATCTGGTCCGCCACGCGCATGACCGGGTTGAGGGAGGTCATGGGTTCCTGGAACACCATGCCGATGTCGCGCCCGCGCACGTCGCACCATCCCTCCTCGTCGAGGGACAGAAGATCGAAGCCGCCGAGCTCGATGGAGCCCGAGAGCACCGTGACGGAAGGAGGCAGCAGACCGATGGCCGCCATGGCGGTCATGGATTTCCCGGACCCCGATTCTCCCACGACGCAGAGCGTCTCGCCGGGCCGGACCGTCAGCGACAATCCCTTGATCGCATATTGCCGGTCCGACAGGGCCGGCAGGCCGATGGACAGGTTCTCGATCGACAGCACGGGGGAGAGGCCGTTCACTCGCATTCTCCTGCTGCGGGCTTCGGGGAGCCCGACGGGCCGGAGAGCATCATCGCCCCATGGGCCCTTCGTCAATCCGTCGAGGCTCTTTGGCGCTTGAAAAGCCGCTCGGTTGAGAACGCCTGCGCTGGGCCCATATCCTAGCGCTTGGAGCGGAGTTCGTTCGCGCGTGCAGAATATCGTTTCTCTCCCTACGGGCAGCCGGCTGCAGGATGTTTTCGACACCCAGAAGCGTGCCTGGGCCGATGAGGGGCCGCTTTCCGTCGAACGCCGCGACGAGGCCCTGGAGGCGCTCGCCACCGTGCTGGTGCGTCGCGCGGACGATTTCGCACGCGCCATCGCGCAGGATTTCGGGCACCGCTCCGTTCATGAGACGAAGCTCGCCGATCTTTATCCCGTCGTGGCCGGGCTGCGCCATGCCCGGAAGCATTTCCGCCGCTGGATGAGGCCTGAGAGAAGGCGCATCCAGCCGATGTTCCGGCCAGCCACCGGCAGCGTCCATTACCGGCCCCTCGGGGTCGTCGGGATCATCAGCCCCTGGAACTATCCGGTGCAGCTTGCCCTGTCGCCGCTCACGGGGGCGCTGGCCGCCGGCAACCGGATCATGATCAAGCCCTCCGAACTCACGCCGCGCACCTCGGCCCTGCTTGCACAGGTGATCGGAGAGGTGTTCGAGGAGAGCGAGGCGGCGGTGGCGCAGGGCGGCGTCGACGTGGCGCAGGCCTTTACGCGCTTGCCCTTCAATCACCTGTTCTTCACCGGTTCCACGGCTGTCGGTCGCGAGGTGATGAAGGCGGCGGCCGAGAATCTCGTGCCGGTGACGCTGGAGCTGGGCGGCAAGTCGCCGGCGATCCTGGGGCCGGATTATCCGCTCGCGAGGGCGGCCGAGCGGATCGCTGTGGGTAAGCTGTTCAATGCGGGGCAGACCTGCATCGCCCCCGATTACGTGCTCATTCCCCGGGCGAGCGAGGCGGCCTTCGTGAGCGCCTTCCGGGATGCGGCCGCCCGGTTGTATCCGAGCCTTGTCGCCAACCCCGACTACACGGCCATCGTCAGCGAGCGGCACCGCGAACGTCTCCAGCGTCTCGTGGCCGATGCCCGGTCGAAGGGGGCTGTCATCCACGAGATCAACCCGGCAGGCGAGACCTTCGATCCCGCCGGGCGAAAGCTCGCGCCCGTCGTCCTGACCGGGGTGCCGGCGAATGCCCTGGCGATGCAGGAGGAGATCTTCGGCCCCGTGCTGCCCGTCGTGCCCTATGACGGGATCGAGGAGGCCATCCGGTTCGTCGGGGAGCGCCCGCATCCCCTGGCGCTGTACGTGTTCAGTCATGACCGGGGGCTCGTGAAGCGGGTGCTCGGGCAGACATCCTCGGGCGGGGTCGCGATCAACGAGACCCTGCTCCACTGCGTTCAGGAGGAATTGCCCTTCGGTGGCGTCGGAGACAGCGGCATGGGGGCCTATCACGGCGAGGTGGGCTTCAGGACGTTCAGCCATGCCCGCTCCGTGTTCCGGCAGGCCCGCATCAATGGGGCCGGCATGACGAAGCCGCCCTATGGCGCTCTCATGGAGCGCATGCTGTCCTTTCTCCTGCGGTGAAGCCGGTCACGGGAGCGGCATGGAGATGTCGTAGGAGACGCCCGCCGGATCGAAATCGATGACCAGGGTGCCATCGAGCTCGCCCTCGACGCTGCGGCGGATCAGCCGCGATCCGAAGCCCTGCCGCTTGGGAGGCTGCACGGGAGGACCTCCGGACTCCCGCCACAGGATGCGCAGCTGCGCCGGTCGGCCGTCGGCCCGGGAGACCGTCCATGACAGGTCGAGCCTGCCCGTGGGCACGGAGAGCGCGCCGTACTTGGCCGCATTGGTGACCAGCTCGTGCAGGACGAGGCCGAGATTGATGGCATAGCGCGGCGGCAGATCGACTCTCGGACCATCGATGATGACCCGCTCGTCCGCCTCCCGCTCGTGGGGCGCGAGCTCCTGTTCCGCGATGTCGTGCAGATCGGCTTCGCGCCAGGATTTCAGGGTCAGCAGATTGTGGGTCATCGAAAGGGCGAGCAGGCGGCCCTCGAAGGCCTCCTTGAACTGCTGCGCGTTTCTGGACGAGCGCAGGGTCTGTGACGCGATGGACTGGACCGTGGCCAGGGTGTTCTTCACCCGGTGGTTCAGCTCGTCGAGGAAGAAGCGCTGCTGCTCGTCGGTCTGCTTGCGCTCGGTGATGTCCTGATAGACGCCGACGAAAAACACGGGCCTGTGCTGTGAATCGAAGGAAATCTGGCCTTTCGAGTTGATCCAGCGGATGATTCCGTCGGGGTGCCGCACCCGGTATTCGTCCTCGTATTCCCCGCTGCCGTGATAGGCCTCGAAAACCTTGGCGATTGCCGCCTGCGCGTCGTCGGGGTGGAGGGCGGTTTTCCAGTCTTCGGGGGCGGTGACGGTGTGTGACGCCGGGTAGCCCATGAGCAGGGCTGCCCGGCTCGACCAGCCGCCGACCTGCTTGCGGTGATCGTACCACCAGGTTCCCATCTGGCCGGCTTCCAGCGCCAGCCTTGCCCGTTCCTCGCTGGCCTTCAGGGCCTCCTGGCGCTCGGCGACATCGTCCATGAGGTCGTTGAAGGCTCTTGCCAGGATCCCGAACTCACCCGCGCTCTTCGACAGGTCGATGCGGGCCTGATAATCGCCCCGCCGCCAGTCACGGACGGCGTTCGTCATGATCTCGAACGGCTTCGTGATGAAGGCCCGGCTCGCCAGCCATGACAGCGACAGGGCGAGGACGAGGGCTGCCGCGATCAGCATGAAGCCGCGCCGGGCCGCTTCGTTGATGGTGGCGAATGCCACTTCCGTGGAGAGGCCCGTGCTGACGTAGAGACTCTCGAAAGGGGAGCGGGGCACGGGGATGTAGCCGAGGATCCTGTTCATGCCGTCCTGGCTGTCCGCCTGGAAGCTCCCGGGCTCCTCGCTGGTCAAAAGGCTCAAGAACGATTCCGGGATCCTGGTCCCGATGAACCTTTCCGGAAAGGGCTCCCGCGAGAGGATGATTCCGTTCCTGTCGGCGATGGTGAGAGAGCCGCCCGTCGGGATGATGCGCTCCTTCAGTTCCCTGTCGAGCCAATTGAGGTCCATGGCGGCAACGATGATGCCGATGATCCGCCCATCGTCTCCCCAGATCGGAAGCGACAGGGGAATGACCGAATAGGCGCCGAGCCCGGCCTCCGTGAATTCCGGCGTATAGGTGCCGATCGAGAAAGCTTTCTTGGCAAGGCTGTCCTGATAATAGGAACGGTCCTTGAAGCGCAGGTCGGTGTTGATGAAGCTTCTGTCGTTGCAGCGAACGGCGCCATCGGTGTCGAGGACCACGAAGGCGGCGATGTGCGGCACCTTCCGATGCACGGAATGCAGGTAGGCATTGCAGGCCGGCGTGTTGAAGGTCCGGATCGACGAGGTCTCGTCCATGGCCAGGAGGAGACTGTGGACGCCGCCGAAGATGTGGTTCACCTCCGAGGCCGCCAGCCTCGCCTGCCGGATGACGAGTTCGCTGACTTCGGCCTCGCGGGCGCGCCTGAGCGAGACTTCCGTGAATGCCCAGATGACGATTGCCGGCAGAACGGAAATCAGCGCCAGAAGGAGCAAACGTCGCGTCAATGTCATGCCGGGGCCCAGGTCGAGACGTGCAGGGGACCATAAAGATCGTCGAGCGTCCACCCCGTAACGGCCGCAAGTGATCTTGCATCCTCCGGCAAGAGATGTCAGGGGAGCAGGAATGGCGCTTCCTCCTCTGCTTCTTCTTCAGGACATTGCTCTCACGTTCGGCGGTACGCCGCTGATCGAGAGCGCGGAACTCTCCGTTTCCCCCGGCGAGCGGGCCTGCCTGGTGGGCCGCAACGGCTCGGGCAAATCGACCCTGCTCAAGATTGCCGCAGGCCTCATCGAGGCCGATGGCGGCAAGCGCTTCGTGCAGCCGGGCGCCACCGTGCGCTATCTGGCGCAGGAGCCCGACCTGAGCGGCTTTCCGAACACGCTGGCCTATGTGGAGACGGGGCTCGGCCCTGGCGACGATCCCTACCGGGCGCGCTACCTGCTGGAGCAGCTGGGCCTGACCGGCGAGGAGAAGCCCGCCGACCTGTCCGGCGGCGAGGCACGCCGGGCGGCCTTGGCCCATGTGCTGGCGCCGCAGCCCGACATCCTGCTGCTCGACGAGCCCACCAACCATCTGGACCTCCCGGCCATCGAATGGCTGGAAAGCGAGCTGAAGGGCCTGCGCTCCGCCCTCGTGCTCATCAGCCACGACCGGCGCTTCCTGGAGAGCCTGTCCCAATCCACCGTGTGGCTCGACCGCGGCCGCACCCGCCGCATGGACCAGGGCTTCGCGCATTTCGAGGAATGGCGCGACCAGGTGCTGGAGCAGGAGGAGGCCGAGCATCACAAGCTCGGGCGCAAGCTCGTGGCCGAGGCCGACTGGCTGCGCTACGGCGTCACGGCGCGGCGCAAGCGCAACGTGCGCCGGCTCGGCAATCTCCATGCCATGCGCCAGCAATACAGCGACCGCAAGCGCGCGGTCGGCACGGTCAGCATGACGCTGGCCGAGGCCGAGCAATCCGGCACTCTCGTGGTGGAGGCGGAGGGCGTTTCGAAGGCCTATGGCGAGCGCCCCATCGTGTCGAACCTGTCCTTGCGCATCCTGCGCGGCGACCGCCTGGGCATCATCGGCCCCAACGGCGCGGGAAAGACCACGCTCATCAACCTGCTCACCGGCAATCTCGCGCCGGATTCCGGCCGGGTGCGGCTCGGGTCCAACCTGCAGATGGTGACCCTCGACCAGCGCCGCGCGAGCCTCGATCCCAACGCCACCGTGGCGGAGACGCTCACCGGCGGGCGCGGCGACAGCGTCACCATCGGCGGGCAGACGAAGCACGTCATCGGCTACATGAAGGACTTCCTGTTCTCGCCCGAGCAGGCCCGCACCCCCGTGGGCGTGCTCTCCGGCGGCGAGCGCAACCGGCTCATGCTGGCCCGCGCCCTGGCGCAGCCCTCGAACCTCCTGGTCCTCGACGAGCCCACCAACGATCTCGACCTCGAGACCCTCGACCTTCTCCAGGAGATGATCACGGATTATTCCGGCACCGTGATCCTGGTCAGCCACGACCGCGACTTCCTCGACCGCACGGTCAGCTCCGTCCTCGTCTCGGAAGGCGAGGGGCGCTGGATCGAGTATGCGGGCGGCTATTCCGACATGGTGGCCCAGCGCGGGCAGGGCGTTCAGGCGCGCGTCGTGGAGAAGGAGGCCAGACCCAGGAGCGCCGACAAACCGGCGGCCGCGAAGGCGGATCAGGGCAAGCGCAAGCTCTCGTTCAACGAGCAGCACGACCTCAAGACCCTGCCCAAGCGCATGGAGGAGCTCGAGGCCAAGATCGCCAAGGTGCAGGAGATCCTCGCCGATCCCGAGCTTTACAGCCGCGATCCGGCTCGTTTCCAGAAGGCCATGGACGCGCTCGCGCAATTGCAGACGGACCTGCACGCGGCCGAGGAGCGGTGGCTGGAGCTGGAAATGCTGCGGGAGGAGTTGGAGGGATAAGGTCCATCCGGCGCATTCCGATCCGCGGAAGAGAGCCTGTCTTGTCCCGATGCCATTGCTGAGGATCGAAACTCGACCATAATCTGACATCAGCCGCTCGCTGGAAGCGGATGACCTCCAGGGAGGAGTGCGATGAAGCGCTTGTCACGACATTGCCTGACCGTGGTTCTGACGATGCTGGGAGCAGCGAGCATGCCCTCGACGATGCAGGCGGCCGATCTCGACCGGAACGTCCTGGCCGAACGGATCACCAAGCTGTCCCGCAGCACGCAGTGGAAGCCCGTCGAGGCCGTTCCGATCAATTTCACGACCCATCATCCGCAGGGCATGGTGAAGATCGGCGACGCGCTGTTCGTCTCGTCCGTGGAGATCAAGGAGGCGACCAAGCGGTTCCCGCAGCCGGTGGACGGCTACGACCGCGACACGGGCGCGGGCGTCGGCCACCTGTTCAAGATCGACATGAAGGGCAACCTCGTCGGCGAGATCACCCTCGGGGAAGACACGGTCTACCATCCGGGCGGGATCGACTACGACGGGAAGTATATCTGGGTGCCAGTGGCCGAGTACCGGCCCAACAGCCGCTCGATCATTTACCGGGTCGATCCGGAGACCATGAAGGCCGAGGAGATGTTCCGCTTCGCCGATCATGTGGGAGGCCTGGTCCACGACACCGACGACAATTCCCTGCACGGGGTCAGCTGGGGCTCGCGCCGGTTCTACCGCTGGACGCTGGATTCCGAAGGCAAACCCACCAACGGGAACGAGCCGCCCGAGGACCTGAGACGGCTGAACACGTCGCATTATCTCGATTACCAGGACTGCAAATATGCCGGCGACCACCGCATGCTGTGCTCCGGCGTCACGGAAATGCGGATCACGCCCGATGCTCCTCCGTTCCGGCTCGGCGGGCTCGATCTGGTCAGCCTCGCCGACGGGCGCCCGCTGTTCCAGACCCCGGTGCTGCTCTGGACGGCCGGCGGGATGGACATGACGCACAACCCGGTCTGGATGGAGACAAGCGAGGCGGGAATCCGGGGCTACTTCATGCCCGAGGACGACAAGTCCGTGCTCTACATCTACGACGCCGAGGTGAAGTAGCGGCTTGCCAACCGGCAGGGGCGGGTGTCTACCGCCGGCATCGTCGTCCGTTCGGCTGAGCGCATGGTCCGACCTTTTGGAGCCGTTGCGCGTTTTAAGCCGAACGGGCTTCGAGCCCTGAATTCACCCGCTACCTGAGAGACAACCGATGGCGCCTGCAAAATTGTTCACCCCCTTCCGGGTGGGAGAACTCGAACTTGCCAACCGCATCGTGATCGCCCCCATGTGCCAGTATTCGGCGCAAGACGGGTGCATGACCGACTGGCACACGATTCATCTGGGGCAGCTGGCTCTCTCGGGCGCCGCGCTCCTGACCATCGAGGCGACCGCCGTCGTGCCCGAGGGGCGGATCACCTATGCGGATGTGGGGCTCTATTCCGACGAGTGCGAGGCCGCAATGGGACGCGTTCTCGACAGCGTCCGCCGCTGGTCCGACATGCCGATCGCCATCCAGCTGGCTCACGCCGGGCGCAAGGCTTCCACCGAGGTGCCGTGGAAGGGCGGACGCCAGATCTCGCCGGATCATCCGAATGGCTGGCAGACGGAAGCGCCGTCCGCCGTTCCATTCGCCGCGAGCGACGTCGCACCGGCCGCGCTGGACCGGGAGGGACTGGCCCGCCTGCGCAACGCATTCGCCGATTCGGCCCGCAGGGCCGCCCGGCTCGGCATCGGGGCGATCCAGATCCATGCGGCCCATGGCTACCTTCTCCACGAGTTCCTGTCGCCGCTTTCGAACCAGCGTACGGACGAATACGGCGGCTCGCTGGAAAACCGGATGCGCTTCCCGCTTGAGGTCTACGACGCCATCCGTGACGCCTTCCCGGCAGGTTTGCCCGTGACCGTCCGCGTCTCGGGGACCGACTGGGCCGAGGGCGGCTGGGACATCGAGGGAACGATCGCCTTCGCGCAGGCCCTGGAGGCCCGTGGATGCGACGCGATCCACATCTCGAGCGGCGGCCTGACCCCGGCGCAGCAGATCCCCGTGGGGCCGAGTTACCAGGTGCCGCTTGCCCGCGCGGTCAAGCAGGCCACACGGATGCCCGTCGTCGCGGTGGGGCTCATCACCGATTACGTGCAGGCGGAGGCGATCCTTGCCACCGGCGATGCCGACCTCATCGCCCTTGCGCGAGCCATCCTCTACAATCCGCACTGGCCCTGGCATGCGGCCGCCCATTTCGGGGCCTCGGTCAAGGCGCCCAATCAGTACCTGCGCTCACAGCCGCACCAATATCCTCGTCTCTTCGACGTCCGCGCGGACGACTGACGATCTCCCGGAGGCGGCTCCTACGAGCCGCCTTCGTCCAGGGTGAAGCCGGCCTTCAGCAGGACCTGGTAATGGCGGACCTCGCCGTTCTCCACATGGCCCCGGGTCTGCACGACCTCGAACCAGCGCAGGTTGCGCAATGTCTGGCTGGCCCGCCGGACGGCCGTTTGGATCGCGTCCTCGATGCTGGTTTCCGACGAGCCGACGAGTTCGACGACTTTGTAGACATGATCGTTCATCAGGCGCTCCCTGCATTGCCGAAGGTCTGAACTGGGGTCCCGATGCGGGATGCCTAGGGCCGCTTCGGCCGTCCGGAAGGAAATTGTGAACGCGTCTCGACGAAAGAGCCGCGAGCTGGCCGGAACCTAGGAGGATGTTCCATCGTTGGGAGCCATCGGCTCGGCCATACGGCCGCGCGCAGGAAGGGAACTCCCCATGAACGTCAAGATAGCTCTTGTTGCCGGTGCGCTGGCACTCGGCGTGGCCGGCTGCATGACACCGATGGCCTCGGCTCCGCCGGCGGCGGCCGTGACGAGCGCAGCGGTCTTCGTGCCGACGGCCGCGTCCTCGAACCTCTTCGAGATCGAATCGAGCCGCCTGGCCCTGCGCCGCGCCCGCGATCCCGAGGTCCGCCGCTTCGCCCGGCAGATGATCCGCGACCACAACCTCGCGACCCGCCGCATGGCGACCGTCCTGCGCAGCACGGGCATGCCCGTGCCGCCTCCGGCCCTGAATGCCAAGCACCAGCAGATGCTGTCGAGTGTCGAGACCGCCGCGGATTTCGATGCGGCCTACGTGAATGCCCAGCTCATGGCGCACCAGGAAGCCGTCGCCCTGTTCACGTCCTATTCCGCGAGCGGCGACGTGCCTCAGCTCGCATCCTTCGCAGGAGAGACACTCCCGGTCCTGCAGATGCATCTCGATCACGTGCAGAGCCTGAACGGGGCGGCAGCTCGGGCAATGTAACAACAGACGATGGAGGCTTCGCGAACGGAGCCGGAAGGCCGCCGGGAGCAGTTCCGGCGGCCTTTCTTCGGAGGATCAATTCTCCCGGCTGTTCCGATCATAGGCCACGACCTCCTGGTCGATGGCGCCGAAGATCGAATGGCCCGCCCGGGTCTTCATCTCGATGCGGATGGTGTCCCCGCAGCGCATGAAGGGCGTCTTCGGCTCTCCGCGCAGGATCGTCTCGACACTGCGCTGCTCTGCGATGCAGGAATAGCCGAGTCCCCCCTCGGGGATGGGCTTTCCCGGCCCGCCGCCCTCATCCCTGTTGGAGACGGTGCCCGAGCCGATGATCGTGCCTGCCCCAAGCGGGCGGGTCCTGGCCGCGTGAGCGATCAAGGTCGGAAAGTCGAACGTCATGTCCTGTCCGGCATTCGGCCTGCCGAAGGGCTGTCCGTTGAGGCTGGAGAGCAGGGGCAGGTGGAGCCTGCTCCCGTCCCAGGCGTCGCCCAATTCGTCCGGGGTCACGGCCACCGGCGAGAGCGCCGTGGAGGGCTTCGACTGGAAGAACCCGAAGCCCTTGGCCAGCTCCGCCGGAATGAGGTTTCTTAAAGACACGTCATTGGCCAGGACGATGAGGCGGATGGCCCTTGCGGCGTCATCCCGGGTCGCGCCCATGGGCACGTCCCCCGTGATCACGGCGATCTCCGCCTCGAAATCGATGCCGTGGGCCTCGTCGACGGCGGGGATCGGATCGCGCGGCCCGAGGAAGGAATCGGAGCCCCCCTGGTACATGAGCGGATCGGTCCGGAAGGATTCCGGCATCTGTGCCCCCCGGGCTTTGCGGACCAGCTCTACGTGATTCACATAGGCGGAGCCGTCCGCCCACTGGTAAGAGCGAGGCAGGGGAGAGGCGCAGTCATGCTCGTGAAAGCGGAACGATGGCACGGAGCCGTGCTCGAGCTGTTCCGCGAGGTCGCGAAGACGGGGCTCGACTTTTTCCCAATCGTCGAGGGCTTGCTGTAGCGTCGGAACAATGAAAAATGCGTCCGTCGCGCGGGTCAGGTCCCTCGAGACGATTACGAGCCGGCCATCACGGCCTTGTTTGAGCGAAGAGAGCTTCATAGCCACCCACCTGGTTGTCGTGGTTTATCGAGCTTGCAACGAAAGACTCCGCGGGGAAACGCCCATGACGATGATGAAGAGAAGAAACTTCCTGAAGGGCGCCGGTCTCGCGGCTGCCGCCACGACGGTGGCGGCCCCCGCCATTGCTCAATCCAGCCCCGAAATCCGCTGGCGCCTGACCTCGAGCTTCCCCAAGTCGCTCGACACGATTTTCGGGACGGCCCAGACCTTCGCCAAGTACATGGCGGATGCGACCGACGGCAAGTTCCAGATCCAGGTCTTCGGTCCCGGCGAGATCGTCGGCGGCCTTCAGGCCATGGATGCGGTGGAGAACGGCTCCGTCGACTGCGCTCACACCCCGCTCTACTACTATATCGGCCGCGAGCCGGCGCTCGGCGTCGCGACCGGTCTGCCGTTCAGCCTCAATGCGCGCCAGTCCCATTCCTGGTGGCACTTCGCCGGCGGCAAGGAGATCATCAACGAGATCCTGGCCAAGTACAACTGCACCTCGCTGGTCTGCGGCAATTCCGGCGCGCAGATGGGCGGCTTTTTCCGCAAGGAAATCAACACCGTCGACGACCTGAAGGGCCTCAAGTTCCGCATCGGCGGTCTGGGCGGCATGGTGCTGGCGAAGCTCGGCGTGGTTCCGCAGCAGGTGGCTCCCGGCGACGTGTATCCCGCTCTCGAGCGCGGCACGCTGGACGCGGCGGAGTTCGTCGGCCCCTATGACGACGAGAAGCTCGGCTTCCTGAAAGTCGCCAAATACTACTACGCGCCCGGCTTCTGGGAGGGCGGCGCCATGCTGCACCTGGTCGTCAGCCAGCAGAAGTGGAACGAGCTGCCCAAGCACTACCAGGCCATCATGTCCAACGCCGCCGAGGCCGCGAACAACTGGATGCTGGCCAAGTACGACGCCGTGAACGGCCAGGCGCTTCGCCGCATGGTCGGCGCCGGCGCGGAGCTGCGCACCTTCTCGCAGCCGATCATGGAAGCCTCGCTCAAGGCCGCCAACGAGCTTTACGAAGAGCTCTCGGGCAAGAACGCCAACTTCAAGAAGGCCTACGACTCGATGGTGGCCTATCGCAACGATGTTCTGCCCTGGTGGCAGCTCAACGAATACGCCTTCGACACCTTCATGATCCGCACCCGCGGACGGGCGTAAGACCGATGACACGGCAGGGGAGACGGGCTTCTTCATCCGCTTGTCTCCTTTGTCTCTTGCTCGGCTCTCATCCTCCTGGCGCCGCTGCGCAGGATCTCGCGATCCCGGACGTGACTTACCCGGGCCTGCCGCGCCAGGCTGCGTCGGCGGAAGGATTCGTGCCCCAGGGCTGGGTTCTCGAGGCGCAGGCTTCCGGCGACCTGAACCGGGATGGCATCGCCGATCTGGCGTTCGTCGTCCGGCAGAACGAGCCGAGGAACGTGATCGATCATCCGGGCCTCGGCGAAAGCCCGTTCGACACGAACCCGCGCATCCTGGCGGTGGCGTTTCGCGATGCCCCGGCGGGGGGCTACACCCTGCAGGTGGAAAACCACACGCTCGTTCGGCGTCGCGAGAACCCGGCGCAGGCGGATCCCTTCGGAGAGGACAATGGCGGTATCGCCATCGAGCGCGGCGTCCTGAAGGTTCGGCTTCACCTGTTCATGAACGCCGGCGGTTGGGAGATGTTCTCGTCGACCCATAGCTTCCGACACCGGAACGGGCAGTTCGAACTCATCGGATACGACAGGGACACGATCCATCGCGGAAGCGGCGAGACACGGGGCGTGAGCGTCAATTATCTCACCCGCAGAATGAAGATCACCACCGGCACGATCGAGAGCGACGATACGAAGGTCGCGTGGAGAACAATGCCGCAGCATCGGCCGCTTACCCTCGATAGTGTCGGCGACGGACTGGATTTCGAGCCTGAGCGTTAGGCCGGACGCTGCCGTGACGAGCCTATGACCTCTCATACGGCGCGAGCGAGGCGCTGCGCTCATCCGGGCTCGCGCCGGCCCGGATCGAAGTGCTTCTTCAGGTCCTTCCAGCAATCGATGTAGTTCTCCTGAAGGGTCGGCAGTTCGGCGGCGTATTTCGTCACGCGCTGCGGAAAGCGCGTCTCGAACATGAAGGCCATGGTGCCCGTGAGCTTCACGGGCTTCAACTCCACATTGCTGGCATGCTCGAACGCCGTCGTGTCCGGCCCGTGCGGAAGCATCTGGTTGTGGAGCGACATGCCGCCCGGCACGAAGCCTTCGGGCTTGGCGTCGTAGATGCCGTAGATGAGCCCCATGAATTCGGACATGAGGTTGCGGTGATACCAGGGCGGGCGGAACGTGTTCTCCGCCACCGACCAGCGTTCGGGAAAGATCACGAAATCCACGTTCGCGGTTCCGTGCGTCTCGGAAGGCGCGGTGAGCACCGTGAAGATCGACGGGTCGGGGTGGTCGAACAGGATCGCGCCCACGGGCGAGAAATGGCGCAGGTCGTATTTGTAGGGCGCGTAGTTGCCGTGCCAGGCCACCACGTCGAGGGGCGATTGCGCGATCTCGGTGCGATAGAGTTCCCCGCCCCATTTCACGAAAAGGGATGACGGCTCCTCCCTGTCCTCGTAGGCGGCGACGGGCGTGAGGAAGTCGCGCGGATTGGCAAGGCAGTTCGCCCCGATGGGGCCACGGTCGGGGAGGGTGAAGGAGCCGCCGTAATTCTCGCACACATAGGCCCGGGCCGCGTCGTCGATCAGTTCGACCTTGAAGATCACGCCGCGGGGAATGACGCAGATCTCGCCGGGCTCGATGTCGATGACGCCGAACTCGGTGCGGAAGCGTAAGCGCCCCTGCTGCGCCACGACGAGGTATTCGCCGTCCGCGTTGAAGAAGTACTCGTGCCCCATCGAGCGCGTGACGAGCAGAACGTGAGCCGCCATGCCGGTCTGGGTGCCGGAATCGCCCGCCGTCGTCATGGTCCGGAGGCCGGTGACGAAGGTCATCTCCTCGTCCGGAATCGGCGTCGGGTCCCAGCGCAGCTGGCCGAGCGGCAGGTCGCTCTCGTCCCGGGCCGCGGGCGCGGTGCGCATCAGGCCCTTGTCCACTTTCGCGTAGCGGCCCGAGTGCTTCACGGATGGCCGGATGCGGTAGAGCCAGGAGCGCTGGTTCGTGGCCTGCGGAGCCGTGAAGGGGGAGCCGGAAAGCTGCTCGGCGTAGAGGCCGTAATTGATCTTCTGCGGCGAGTTGCGACCGATCGGGAGGGCGCCTTCGAGCGCCTCGGTCTCGAAGGAATTGCCGAAGCCCGACATGTAGCCGGGCACGATGGCGCTGGCGCGGGATTGCCGGGATGCGAAGCCGGAGGCCTGTTGAACGTTCATGGGCGCTCTCCCTGGAACGAAGCCTTTGTGACGAACGGATATTGACCAGGCGGCCGGAAAATCTAGTTGCTAGTGCAACGAATTCCTTTTATTGGTTGCATGTGCAACGAGTTATTGTCAACCATGGCCCAGCAGACCGCAGCGAAGACACAGCCGAGCCCCAGCCCCATGGTGATCCTGGAGGGCTTCCTGCCCTACCGGCTCAATGTGCTGGCGAGCCTGGCCTCGAACGCCCTGGCGCAGATCTACGCCAAGCGGTTCGGGCTTTCGATTCCGGCCTGGCGCGTGGTGGCGACCCTTGGCCAGTACGAGCACCGCACCGCCCGTGACATCGCGGCCCATGGCGTCATGCACAAATCCACCGTCTCGCGAGCGGTCGCTTCCCTGGAACTGCGCGGCCTGATCGTCCGCACGCCCAACAAGGACGATAGGCGCGAGGAGCTGCTGGCGCTGACCGATGCGGGGCGGGAGATCTACGAGGCCCTGGCGCCCGAGGCGCTCGCCTTCGAGGAGCGTTTCGTCTCCGTGCTCACGGAAGAGGAGCAGAGGGTTTTCTGCTCTCTGATCGATCGCCTGAGCGGACACGCCCGGCTGCTGGCTCCAGAAGAGGAGGTGGAGGGGTGAAGCTCTATACCTATTTCCGCTCCTCGGCGGCCTATCGGGTCCGGATCGCGCTCAACCTGAAGGGCGTGGCTTACGAATCCGTGCCGGTGAACCTCCTCAAGGGCGAGCAGCGGGAAGAGGCATACCGCGTCATCAATCCTCAGGGGCGTCTGCCTGCCCTGGACATCGGCGACACCGTTCTGATCCAGTCTCCCGCCATTCTCGAATATCTCGACGAGGCCTATCCGGAGCCGCCCCTGCTGCCGTTCGGCGCCGTGAACCGGGCGAAGGTCCGCGCCGTCGCGTCGATCATCGGATGCGATATCCATCCGCTGAACAATCTCGCGCCGCTGGGCTATCTCAAGAAGGCCCTGGGGCATGATCAGGCAGCCGCCGATGCCTGGTACGCCCATTGGGTGCGCAAGGGCTTCGACGCCATCGAGGCCCTGATCGGATCCGGCCCCTATTGCTTCGGACAGCACGTCACGCTCGCCGATCTCTATCTCGTGCCGCAGGTCTTCAATGCGCGGCGGTTCAACATCCCGCTCGATGCCTATCCGAGGATCGTCGCGGCGGATGCGGCCTGCGCCGAACTCCGCGCCTTTCAGGATGCCGCGCCGGACCGCCAGCCGGACGCCGCTTGACGTGAAGGGCATGGCCCGGCCCGTGGCCATGCACCGGTCGAAGCCGAGCAGGCCCTGCGAGGGGCCTGCGCTCAAACAGGAGGAAAGCCATGGGACCGTTCCCGCACGACGCACCCCCGCCGGCCATCAGCGAAGACAACCCGATGGGCACCGACGGCTTCGAGTTCGTGGAGTTCTGCCATCCCGATCCGCAGGTTCTCGACAATCTGTTCAAGACGATGGGCTTCACCGTCGTCGCCAAGCACCGCTCGAAGAACGTGCTGCTCTACCGGCAGGGCGACATCAACTTCGTGGTCAATGCGCAGCCGGGCTCCTTCGCCGAGCGCTTCGCCAGCCAGCACGGTCCTTCCGCTCCGGCCATGGCATTCCGCGTGGTCGATGCGAAACACGCCTATGAAAGGGCGCTCTCCATGGGGGCCAAGCCGGCGCAGACGCAGGTCGGCCCCAACGAGCTCGAAATCCCGGCCATCGAGGGAATCGGCGGGCTGCAGATCTATTTCGTCGACCGCTACGGCCAGAAGGGCTCCATCTACGACGTGGATTTCGAATGGCTCGGCGAGAAGGATCCGAAGCCCGCGGGCGTCGGCCTCTATTACATCGACCACCTGACGCACAACGTCTATCGCGGGCGGCTCGCCGAATGGGCGGGCTTCTATGAGCGCCTCTTCAACTTCCGCCAGATCCGCTACTTCGACATCGAGGGCAAGCTGACGGGCCTGCATTCCCGCGCCATGACGAGCCCCGACGGCAAGATCCGCATTCCGATCAACGAGGATGCGGGCGAGACCGGGCAGATCGAGGAGTATCTGCAGGAGTACAAGGGTGAGGGCATCCAGCACGTGGCCCTCGGTTCGCACGACCTCTACGAATCCATCGAGACCCTGATCGCCAACGGGCTCGAATTCATGCCGGCCCCCAACGACATCTATTACTCGCGCGTCGCCAAGCGGCTGCCGAACCACGAGGAGCCGCTCGAACGCCTGCAGAGGAACGGCATCCTCATCGACGGCGAGGGGGTCGTGGAGGGCGGCTTCACGAAGGTGCTGCTCCAGCGCTTCGGCAAGACCGCCATCGGGCCGATCTTCTTCGAGTTCATCCAGCGCAAGGGCGACGAGGGATTCGGGGAGGGCAATTTCAAGGCGCTCTTCGAATCCATCGAGGAGGATCAGATTCGCCGCGGCGTCCTGAAGCCGGACGCCGCCTGAGACCGCCGTCACACCCGCGATTCTGTGAAGGCCGGGCTCGACCCGGCCTTCATTGTGGCGCTGGCCGCCTGCCTTCACCCAGATTATGGACAGACTTATTCACAGGCTCCCCGGCTCGCATTTCCCGAAAACCGGGCCTCGTGAGCAGGGTCGCGACCGTCCCGTCATCAGCGCGAACCCTTGAAAATTAACGGTTTGTTAGGGCCTCGCCCAAAAGCTTTCCGAAAAGTAAACAGGCGAGGGCGGAAACGTTGCGTTTGTGCAACATGCCCCTGAAAAGCCCTCTCGCCTGCCCAGTTTGTGCCTTCATTCGGTTGCTTGGCCGAACGCTCTGGCTAATGTGACACCAGCGACGGGGGCACCCCAGTCGTCATTTGGTGAGTCCCGGCCAAAAGGCAGGGCGCCAGATCACTAGGGGAAAAGGGAGGTGTTTGGGGCTTCGGCCTTCAAAGCACAAAAACCCGACCCCCCAAGGGTCTCGAAACTTTGGAGGTTTACCATGAAGCTCGTTAAGAGCCTTCTCCTCGGATCGGCCGCGGGTCTCGCCGCCGTTGCTGGGGCTCAGGCTGCTGACCTTCCCGTCAAGAAGGCTGCTCCTGTTGAGTACGTTCGCGTCTGCTCCGCCTACGGCGCAGGCTTCTTCTACATCCCCGGCACGGAAACCTGCCTCCGCGTCGGCGGCCGCGTCCGCGCTGACTACGTCTATGTCGAGCCGGAGTTCCGCGAGGATGACGCCATCGGCTTCCGCACCCGCGGCCGCATCCAGCTCGACGCTCGTACCGCCACGGCCTACGGCCTGCTGCGCACGTTCGTCCGCTTCGAGATGACCCGCGACACGGGCGCCTTCGGCTCCTCGTCCACCACGGCGAACGTCGACCAGGCCTTCGTGCAGTTCGGCGGCCTGACCGCCGGTCGCGCGATCACCATGTTCGACAACGGCGACATCGACGCTCAGACCTTCCGCGGCGTCCGCTGGAACGACCAGCCGACCGTCAACATGCTGGCCTACACCTTCTCGTTCGGCAACGGCTTCTCGGCCACCCTGTCGCTCGAAGAAGGCGAGTTCGACGGCATCTCCACGTTCGCCGATGCTACCGACATCTCCGCTGGCCAGCGCATGCCCGACGTGGTCGCCAATGTGCGCTACGCTGGCACCTGGGGCTCCGCTCAGCTGTCGGGCGCCCTGCACCAGCTCCGCTCGGTCGCGCTCTTCGACGCCGCTGGCGTTGGGTTCATTCCTGACACCGAGTACGGCTTCGCCGTGTCCGGCCAGTTCAACTTCAACCTCCCGATGCTCGGCGCCGGCGACAACATCTGGCTCGCCGCCACCTATGCTGACGGCGCTCTCGGCTACCTCGGCTTCAGCAGCACTGAGGTCCGTGACGCTGCGGTCGACGTTGATGGCGACATCGACACGACCAAGGGCTGGCAGATCGCCGGTGGTATCCGCCACTACTGGACCCCTGAGATCCGTCAGAACGTCTTCGCTTCGTATGCGAAGGTCGAGTACGGCGCAGGCCTGGACGGCTTCGACTTCAACGAGTGGCAGCTTGGCACGAACGTGATCTGGTCGCCGGTTTCGGGCCTGAACATCGGTGCTGAAGTGCAGTACATCAACCAGGACTTCGACCTGGCTGGTGCCGACAACGACGACTTCTGGACGGCTCGTCTGCGCGTCCAGCGCGACTTCTAATCGGTTCAACCGATTGGTTAGAGGAAACCCCGGTGGAAACACCGGGGTTTTCTTTTGGCGTGAGCGGTTATGTGCGCGATCGGCACGACCGCTTGCGTGCCAGCGGAGCGTGCGTCCACGTCGATGCGGATGTGCTCGTTCCAGGAACCGGGCGGCCGGGCGAGGCGAGGCAGCCGGCGGCGGGAGCCTGGACCTAGCCGGGAGCCTCCGCCTTGTCGATCAGGGTCCTGACCGATTGAATGAGCGAGCCTTCGAGCAACGGCGCATGCCCTTGTCCCGGCACGGTAAGGGCCGTCAGGTCGGGGTGGCGCTCCTGCATCCGTTCCAGGGTCTGCGCCGCAAGGAGATCGGAGTTCTCCCCGCGAATGGCGAGGACCGGAAACGGCCCCAATCGGCCGAAGAGGTCCCATAGATCCGGCATCGGCTTCTCGAGATCGAGCGCGTCCAGAGGCTTTGCCAGATCCGGATCGTAGCTGAGGACGAGGCGGCCCTGCGCTTCATGCCATGTGCCCCGCGCCATGCGTTCCCATTGTGCCTCGGTGAATGCGGGGAATTGAGCCTCGGACAATTGCCGCAGGATCCGGGCACCATCCCGCATCGTCGCCGGAATCGGCAGCTTTCCCACGTAAGCCCGGATGCGGATCAGGCCCCCGGGCTCGATCACGGGGCCGACATCGTTGAGGACGATTCCGGCGAGGAGCGTCGGCTTCGCGGCGCTCAGGGCCATGGTGATGAGCCCTCCGCGCGAGGTCCCGACGAAAACCGCCCTCTCGATGCCAGCATGATCCAGGACCTGCAGAACATCGTTGAGCTCGGTTCCGATCTCGTAACGGCGCCAGTCCGGATCCCGCTCGGAGCGTCCGCGTCCGCGATAATCGAGGGCCAGCACGCGGCGGGGGCGTTCCGCTTCGGTGCCGAGAGCTTCGGCCAGAACATGGAAGTCCTCGGAATTTCGCGCAAGGCCGGGCAGGCAGACCACCGGCAGGGCGCTTCCATCGTCCGGACCATAGTCGCGGGCGTAGAGACGCAGGCCATCGGAGGCCGGAACGAAGAGATCGCGGTAGGACCCGCTCATGGGGCACTCGACGCGGGAAGAGGTCGGGCGCGCCGCATTGCGTCTCAATAGGCGGTCTTGGTCGCGTCCGCCGTCGTGGCGGCGGCCGGTGCCGGTTTTCCCTTCAGGCGCATCCGGTAGACCTGCAGGTTCTCCATGACCCGCTGCACGTAGTTCCGGGTCTCGTGGAAGGGAATCCGCTCCACCCAGTCGATCAGGTCCACCTGAGGGTTGCGCGGATCGCCGTAAGACTTGATCCATTTCCTCACGTTGCCGCCGCCCGCATTGTAGGAGGCGAAAGCCAGGACGTGGGAGCCTTTCCAATCCTCCATCAGCTCGCCGAGATGGGCCGATCCGATCTTCGCGTTGTAGGTCGGGTCCTCCGCCAGCCGCTGCAGGTCGAAGCCGAGGCCGAAGCGCTTCGCGGTCCTCTGGGCAGTGGCGGGCATGAGCTGCATCAGGCCGCGGGCGCCCGCGCTCGAGACGGCTTTGGGATTGAAGGCGCTCTCCTGCCGGGCGATGGCATAGACCATTGCGGGCTCCACCTCGTCGCCGACAGGCTCGAAATCCGGAATGGCCGCGAGCGGGTAGGCGTGCTGGTCGAGCGGGAAGCCACGTTGCAGGGCGATCTTGCCGACCGCGAGAACCGCGCGCGGGTTCTGCTGCGATGTCGCGAGGGCCGCGAGGGCATCGAGCTGCCCCGGATCGTTCAGGCTCTGGGCGAGATCGGTATAGAGGCCGATGGCCAGTTCCGGTTCGCCTGCCTGGTGCAGGAGCTTCACGGCCCGCACGGGCACGAGGGTCTCGAAGGCCTTGCGCTCCTCGTCCTTCAGTGGCTCCACGGAACGAAGGGATACGGTCTCGCCCAGCTTCTCGCGGGCGAGCTGGCCGTAATAGGTCGTCGGATGGTCCGCCGCCCGGGCGTAGAAGTGCTTCGCGTCCTCGGGGGCCCCCGCGGCTTCCGCGGCACGGGCCTGCCAATAGGCCACGCGCGCGAGGGAGATCGGCGTGGAGGCGGTCTGCGACACGGTCGCGAAGTGCTTCACGGCCGTCGCCGGATCGTTCAGGAAGCGCAGGGCGATCCAGCCCGCATGGAATTCCGCCTCGATCTGCTGGGCCGGAGCCTCGGCGGTGTGATGGCTGGCCACCTGGTAGGCGGTGCGGGCATCGCCCTTGTCGAGCAGCTCCCGGGCGACCCGGCGCTGCTCGGTCCACCATGCATCCCCATCCACGCGAAGCTCGTGGTCCTGGGGAGCCTGCATGATGAGTTTGGCCGCCTCGGCCAGATTGTTGCTCCGGCGCTGGAGGAGGGCGCGGGAGAACAGGTAGGAGGCATCGCTCCTGAGCGACGGGGGAACGGCCGCGAAGGCCTTGGCGGCTTTCTTCTTGCCCTGGAACACGGCCATGCGGGCCTTGGCCAGGGTGACGTAGTCCTTTCCGGCATAGCCGGCGGCCCGCAACGCCGCCCCCCAGTTCTCCTTCAGGAGGTGTCGCTCCATGCGGTAGCGATGGTCGGCCTGGGTCAACAGATCCGGGAAGCGGTCGAGGATTCGGCGTTCGGAATCGCTGCCGAAGCTGTCCTCGCGCCAGGCATGGCGGATCAGGTCCGCCGCCTCCTTGTCCAGGCCGTCGGCCTTGAGGGCAAAGCCCAGCGCGATTCGCCCGGCCGGGGTGGCGGGCGGCTGCTTGGCGAAAAAGGCGCGGATCTGCGGGTTCGGGCGGCGCTCGGCCAGGAAGGTGGCCTCCATCCGCCGGCGGAGCTGGGGCGTCATCGGCCAGTCCGGATAATCCTGCCGGAAGGCTGCGATCCGCTCATAGCCGATGGGAAGGCCGCTGCGGATGGCGAACCATTCCGCGGCCGCCTGCGCGGCCGGGTCCGAGAGTTTCGATTTCAGGATCGCGGCCTCGGTCAGATCGCCGTCCCGATAGGCCTTGAAGATCAGCGGCAGCTGTTCCAGGTCTTCCATGGCCTTGGTGGGGGGCGTGAGGCTCTCCAAGGTCGTGGCGTCAGGGGAGCCGGCCGGCAGGTCGTCGGCATGAACGGTGAGGGCGGACAATTGGAGCACGGCGACAGACGCCAGGAGACGTATCGAACGACGCATTGTGAGGTCCACCCGCTCACCCCCGTTTCGCCGTCTCTTTTGTTATGACGACGTTTCGCTTGAGGAAACACCAAGTGCCGGGCTAGGACAACTCCTCAAGGGTTCGTTTGCGCCCATGCGCCGCACCCCTTATGTGTAAAGCCCTGGCCCCTTTCAGATCCGCCGTTTGTAATTCGAGGATTATCATGACCCGCTTCAAAGGCTCCATCA
>Ga0180215_1001197_pt1 | contig 29572 bp, 27 predicted proteins | sample eDN3rd37CBELigBY_FD_128871 | JGI IMG/M metagenome (GOLD analysis project Ga0180215, IMG submission 128871) | Enriched backyard soil microbial communities from Emeryville, California, USA - eDNA 3rd pass 37_C BE-Lig BY (version 2) (version 2) | ecosystem: Environmental > Terrestrial > Soil >...
GGCCCCCAGGATGGGGGTCATGCAGACGTTGCCACAGGACGTGGCGTTCTTAGTCTGCGTTCCTTCGTGGGCAAGGCGCTTCCGCTTTTCTTACGTACTGATCTTTTCTTTTACTTGAGCTTCTGTCCTAAGCTGCCTGAATTTAGCAAAGAATGCTGCCGTCATAATCAGCGACAGTATTCCAAAGATCACGACCATTATCTGAAGGCCGACTGCGTCCAGAAGGAATCCAGTCAGGAGCAGGACAATCTGAAAAGTTACACGGTCAAGCATGTTTCGGAAGGAGAAGAATCTTCCGTGAAATTCCTTTGGCACTCTTGTTTGGAAAATGGTAGCGGCAGTAGGGAAGAAACAGCCGACGGCAAACCCAAAAATAAAAAAAGCCAGTATGGATAGAACAGGCACATCTGCAAAGTACAGAAGCAGCTGGGATAGTCCGATGATGAATGAGAAGAAAAACAGGATCGCATAAGGCGAACGTTTTTGGCTGATTTGTTTGACAATGAATGCGCCAAGCATGAAGCCGAGTCCTTCTGCCGTATAGATCAAGCCTTTAATGGATGAGCTTTCCTGAAGCTCACTGATATTAATGACCATTAAGTTAAATCCGCCAAGGAACAGAAGCGGAACCAAGGTTAGGATCAATGTCATAAACACAATGGGCAGACCTTGAATAATCGGGAATACTTCCTTGAAGCCTCCGCTGCCACTGCTTGAGTTTCTTCCCCTGCTTTCCTTTGAGAACGATTCTTCAAAATCCATAAAAAAGGTGATTATAAAGAGAATCAGATAAGCGACAAGCGAAGCGATGTAAAGCATTGATAATGGCAAGATAACTAACAAAACGCCAGCTAAAGCAGTACCTAATATTCTGGAAAGTGTGGACACATTCATATGGACTCCATTCAGCTGCAGCAGGTCCTTATCTTCCACAACCAGAGGAATGGCAGCCTGCAGAGCTGGAAAATAGAAGGCTGCCGAGATTTGCAGGAATACCAGAAAAATAACCATCCACCAGACTGACCCGGTTTGTATGGCAATTAACATAAAAACAACGCTCAATGCCCGGGCGAAGCCAGATGCCAGCATGACTGTCTTCTTGCTGATTTGGTCAGTTATTCTTCCTGCCCAGGGTCCAACAGCAATCCCTGCCAGCAATCCGCCAGCCAAAATAAGCGACTTTAGAAAATCTGAGGGAACCTTTTCCTGCATAAATTCCAGATTCCCTATTATACCGAGCCACAAGCCCAGCCCTGCTATAAACTCCCCGGTTAATAAAATCCAAACATTTTTATTTTTCCACATACTCAGGCCCCGTTTTCTGATTAGTTCGATAATCTAAAGATACTATAAACCAAGGAAATAATGAATCTATTTTTTAAAATAGTTGAAAATGAAAATCGTTATCAATTATAATAACAGAAAAGAAGCAGGGGAGGAACAGATATGTTTATTCAATTAAAAACGATTACTGTGAAAGAAGGCCATTCAAATAAGCTAGTCGAGCGCTTTGCAGGGGAAGGAATAATCGAAGAGCAGCCGGGCTTCATTGATTTGAATGTTTTAAAGAAGAAGCAGCGCAGCGGGGACGAAGAAGTGGCTATTATGATTCGCTGGGAATCGGAAGGAGCCTGGAAGGCGTGGGAAACAAGTGATGTCCATATTGCCGGGCACAAGGCAAACCGCGGCAAGCCGAAGCCGGAATATATTATTGATAGCCGTCAGGATGTCTATCATTCATTGGGCCAGAAGCAGTACCGTGAGCCAGCTGAAATTAAATAAAGTGCAATGCCCATTCATAAAGGGATTTTTGAATGGGCATTTTTTATGTGATTGTTATCTATTAAGCTTTCAGTCCCGTGCCTTTCCGGGTGAGAAGCATGAAAATCAGATAGGGAGCTCCGATTACGGAGATGACGATCCCAACCGGAATATCTGCAGGTGCAAGGAGATTTTTTCCTATCATATCTGCAATGAGAACAAGTGCCGCGCCTATTAGTGCAGCTAAAGGCAAGTTGCTGAAATAGTTGGGGCCGCAAAGGCGGCGTGCCAGATGTGGCGCCAGGAGTCCAATGAAAGCAATTCCGCCGCCAGCTGCTACACATGCTCCGGCAAGAGCGGCTGAAAGACAGAGAAGAAGCCGGCGTTCGGATTCGACTCTTAAGCCGAGTGCAACAGGAACTTCCTGTTTGAATTGAAGGATATTCATTGTTCTTGCTTTTATAAAGGCGACTGGCATCAGAACAAGAATCCAGGGAAGGAGTGCCCACACATATGGCCACTGAATACCCCAGATGCTGCCAGTCAGCCAAATGGCTGCCTGCTGAAAATCCTTTGGATCCATTTTCAGCTGCAGGATCAGCAGCAAGGCACCGCATAGTGCATTAAATCCAAGGCCAACGAGGAGAAGCCGTTCCGGGTCTATTCCGCCTTTCCACGAAAATCGATAGATCAGAGCTGCTATGGCGAGTGCTCCGGCGAAAGCAAATACGGGAAGGAAGAACGGTTTTGCTAGAAGGCTTCCTCCCGATTGCCCGAACAGGTAGATTGAGAGAACAACTGCTAATCCGGCCCCGGCATTAATGCCGAGAATGCCGGGATCAGCCAGTGAATTCCGGGATAGCCCCTGAAGGATGCTGCCGGAAAGAGCCAGGCCTGCTCCTATTAGAAGGGCAATGATCATTCTTGGCAATCTTAAATGAAGCAGTACGAGCTCCTGTTTCGGAGTGCCGCTGCCTGAAAGAACAGCCAAAATTTCATTCATTCCTACTGGCATCACACCAGTCGAGAGACTTAGTACAAAAGTAACCAGGATAAGGAATATAAAGGCTGCCATCCAGCCCCGCGATTGGAGTAAAGCCTGTTTCCAATCCATTACATATACCCCCTTTTCCTTCTGGACAAATATAAGAAAAATGGAACACCGATTAGTGCAGTAACAGCACTGACAGGAGTCTCAAACGGCGGGTTGATCATCCGTGCCCCGATATCTGCCGCTATTAGAAGCAGTGCACCTGCAATGGCACTAAGCGGGATAAGCCAGCGGTAGTCAGACCCAATCAAAAGCCTGACCATATGGGGAACCACCAGTCCGATAAAGCCTATAGCTCCAGCAATGGAAACGGCCGCTCCAGATAATAATATAACCGCTGCAAGCCCGATCCAGCGGACTTTCTGCTGAGATTGACCAAGCCCTGCAGCCACTTCTTCTCCCAATGCCAGGATTGTCAGGGAGCGGCTGATCCAAAGGGACAGGAGCAAGCCTAAAAATACGGCGGGAAGCAAAATATACACATGGCGCCATTGTGTTCCTGAAAGACCTCCGGCAAACCAGAAGCTCAGGTCCTGTGCAGTCTGAAAATAAAGGGCGATGCCGGTTGAAAGAGCGCTGAACAAAGTGCTTAATGCTGCTCCTGCCAGTGTCAAAGTGACAGGTGATATCCGCTCTTTTGACAGCATGGAGAAAGATAATACAAGCAAGGCTCCAGCAGCGGAACCTGCAAATGACCAGATGAGCAGAACCCAGTATGAACCGCCGGAAAGAAAAGCAAGTGCAATTGCGATGGCCAGGCCCGCTCCATGTGTAATGCCGATTATGGAGGGATCTGCCAGCGGGTTGCGTGTAATTCCCTGCATAATGGTGCCGGCTACAGCAAGAGCTGCCCCAATAAGTGCCCCGGTCAATGCCCGGGGAAGCCTGACTTCTCTGATAAGCTGATGTTCAATTTGGCCTCCCTGAAAGGAGACAAATGACTCCCACACCACGGAAGGGGGAATCCAGATTGCACCCAGCCCAATCGATGCAAGCAGCCCGATAAGCACCAGCACAATTCCTGCCAGGCCCCATTTTATAGATTTTTGGTGTACAGGCTGCCTGTGCTCTGTTATGTCAGCTGCGGTTCTGGCCATTACATTCAGTCCTTTTCTATGTAAATTTTAAGTGAAAATGATAATCGTTATCGTTCTAAATAATCGTAATTAATCTACTATCCTTTCACAGCTTTTGTCAATTCTTATTTAAGGAAAAAGAAGGGAGTATTTTTTGTATATGCTGAGCGGCAAACAATTTGAACCGTATAAAATTGCAGTTTCAAGCTTGAGAGGGGGATTGTCGAAAACCATCAATGAAAATAGCAATGATTTTACACTTATATATATTTCAGCAGGGAAAGGCACAATCGAAACTCGCAATCGCCGGCTGAAGATAGAGGCGGGGAAGAGCTGCTTTTTCTCGGAAACCGGCATAATTACTTCCGCATCTGCAGACCTGTTAACGGTTTATATACTCACCTGGTCAAAGGATAAAGATGTGTTTTCCAGGTTTCTTTCCGGGATACTGGCTAATCAGGAGCCATCAAAGATGGTGCCCTTGTGGGAAGAGCTGAGGAAATGGAACAAAGATAAATCGATATCGGCTGAGTGCCGATTTCAGTCCCAGCTGTGGAATATGATGTCAATTCTGACAGACAGGACAGAAGTAGACGGGATTGAAGAGGCAGTGGACCTGATCAGAAATAATCTGTCCCAGCCGGTTACGGTGGCAGAGCTGGCATCTAAAGCAAACATGAGCCCAGTATCGTTTACCAGGGCCTTTCGAAAACGAACCGGGATGGCACCGAAGGAATTCCTGAATGGAGAAAGAATGAGAGCAGCGAAACAGCTTATGCTGCAGAAGAAAGGGATTACGGCAAAAGAAGTGGCGCAGCAAATCGGTATGCAGGATGAGTTTTATTTCAGCCGTCTTTTTAAAATGAAAGCAGGCTTGCCGCCATCTGTATTTATGAAAAGGGCTAAGGAAAGAATTGCGGTAGTCAGTCAGCTCTTTTTGCAGGACCATCTCCTTTCGCTGGGTGTACAGCCTGTTGCAGCGCCATCCTATCCAACTGTTTATCCTGCCAGCAATGGAGTGCCGAGCTATCTTCAAAAAGAATTGGAGGGCACCATGCTCCTTAATGCAGAAAAGCCCTTTCAGCCAGAGGCTATTCTCATAACACAGCCTGATCGAATCATAAAGACGCCTCTGCATAATTATCAGCTCCAAAATGTGCTTCTTTCACAGCAGGAGAAGGTCCATCATATTCAGCTGCAGCCGGATTGGCGGCAGTATCTTTACGAAATCGCTTCTATGATAGGATGTACAAGCCGGGCAGAATGCATAGAAAAAGACATCCGCTGCCTTGAATGTAAAGTAAGAGATAAGCTATGTCCAATAACGAAAAAAGGCAGATGGGCAGTCATTTGGATCCGCCCGGAGGAAATCCGTCTTTATGGACAGGGCGGGCATGCTCTGCTCAATCTGTTCTTTCAGAATTTGGGTTTCGAGCCTCATCCTGATTTGCATTTTGAAGGATACCGGACTGCTGGCCTGAAGGATGTGGCTGATCTTAATCCCGATAAGCTACTCATCTTATGGAGCCATGAAAGAGATGTTTGGAGAGCTGCGCATACTCCCGAATGGAATAAGATCCGTGCTGTCCAAACAGGTGAGGTATATTATCCTGACAGCCATGAGTGGGATCCTTGGGGACCGCTTGGGAGAAAGAAAATGCTGGAGGCGTTTCCGGACGATTTGCTGAAAGCAAAACTTAAGGCTTAATTAATGCGAACAAGGGTCCAGCTGTTTTTTCCGCTGGACCCTATTTTTAGTGGATTGCAGGTTTTGTATGTTTTGTCCATGCAAGAAGTTGCAAAAGTCCATGTTAAGCCGCTGTGATAATGATTATCATTGAGAATGAATTTCATTATTGCTTAGGAGGAATCATCCATGAAGAAGTTTTGTGCTCCATGGAGCATTGTTTTCATGTTATTTTTAATAATTTTAACAGGATGCGGTAAAGGTGAAGAGGCCTCTACAGAAGCATCTGAAAAGAAAGAGAAAGAAAAGACAGAGGAAACCAGAACGGTTGAACATCTTTTCGGAAAAGCAGAAGTGCCCGCAGAACCGAAAAAAGTAGTTTTGCTTTCACATGTTTCCTGGGAAGGATCACTTGTATCGGTAGGGGTAAAGCCCTATGCGGTAATGGCATATGATAATGAGTTCCCGCCGCATTTAACGAAGGAGCTTGAAGGTGTTAAGGCGCTCCCTTATGCTGATGAAATGAATTCAGAAGAAATCGTGAAGCTTGATCCGGATCTTCTTATCATCAGTGATCGCTATAAGCCGCTCTATGATCAGCTTTCTGAAACTATCCCAACAGTTGTTGTTGAAGTGGGCGGTGACTGGAAGGAAGATCACCTGAAAGTTGCAGAAGCTGTAGGCAAGCTTGATGAAGGAAAGAAAGTCATTGAAGACCTGGAGAAGAAAGCAGAGGATATCGGAACACGTGTCCGTGAGAAAACAGGAGAAGAAACTTTCATGGCAGTGGCAATCAATAAAAAAGATATTCGTGTTTTTGGACTGACAAACCATGCAACCAACTCATTATTATTTGATGATTTGAAATTAACACCTGCTGAGAACCTTCCAGAGGATTTTGGCGAGAATATTTCAATTGAAGGGCTAGCAAAATATAATCCTGACAATATTATTGACCTTACTTTCTTTAACAGCGGTGAATTTTACGATTCAGTGACTCAGGGTGAAGTTTGGAAAAGCCTGAAGGCTGTTCAAAATGACAAGGTACATACTCTTTCCACTACATGGGGGTTCTGGGATCCGATTGAGCGTCAAAAGGGCTTGAAAGAAATTGAATCGCTTCTATTAAGCGAATAACTTACAGCGGGAGGCCGGGACGCATTTGCACCCGTTCTCTCCAGTATCTTGATTCTTTTATTGGAAAAGAATCAAATTTTTTAACTGTTATTGAGAATGGTTATCAATTACTAGGTCTAAAGACTCGGTGAAAGGATGGAATTATGCATCATTCAGCCAAACAAATTGCAGAAAATGCAACGTTTCAAGCTTTTATTAATAGTTATTTGCGGGAAGTGGACAGCGGGCATTGGATGGAAAGCAGGGAGTGGATTGAGGAACAACAGGTATCCATCCCTCTTTCAGGGGTGGCGGTAGCAGAAATCGAATTATCTGGCCAGTCCGTTAAATTCGCTGTCGAAGTCCTTTATCGTTCACGTACAGGAAGACATATAATCGGCCATGCACTTAAATATTGTTCAAATCGGCGGGAATGGATTCACCAGGATAGACTTCCGATGATGATTACACTAATCCATGAGATGCATTTGATGGCCAAAGCTAATGGCTGTCATGAGCTTGCATCCCATTTTGATGAACTTGTGCTAAGGATGATTGAGAGCTACCAGACAATGGCGGCATATATTGAAGCGAGAATGAATGATGAGGACAGCCTGTATTCAGAGGATTGTACTTTCATTGAAGCAGAACAATCGCTCCTGTTTGGGCACTGGCTTCACCCTACACCGAAAAGCAGACAAGGAATGACTGGATGGCAGCAGCCAAGCTATGCGCCAGAATTAAAAGGACAGTTTCAGCTCCATTATTTCCAATTTGACAGGGAGATGGTAAAAGAATCCTCTAATGACAAGGAAACTGCAAGTCAAATTATTCTTCAATCGATAAAAAAATCACTGCCGCACCTTACTGTTCCGGAAAAGGAATGCCTCATTCCAATGCACCCTCTACAGGCCCAATGGCTTCTGCAGCAGGACTATGTCAGAGAGGCAATAGAGAAGGGCCTTATAAAGGACCTTGGCAGTATGGGGCCTTATTATTCAGCTACTTCTTCGATCAGGACAGTTTACAATACTGAAGAGGAGTGGATGTATAAGTTTTCGGTCCCGGTAAAAATAACAAATTCGCTAAGGAAAAATCGCTTCCATGAGTTAAGGGCAGGCACGGCTATGGCGGAGTTAATCAAGAAAATCCGATTTACAGAAGAACACCCGGTTTTCAGGATGATTGATGATCCGGCCTATATTACTGCCATATTCCCTGGTCAGAAGGAATCAGGCTTTGAAGTTATACTGCGATCCAATCCATTTCAGGGAAAAAAACAGAGAGGAATTACTTCCATTGCGGCATTGGTTCAGGATCCTTTGCCTGGCATGCGTTCAAGGCTGCGCCGAACCATTGAGAGAATAGCATTGGAAGAATCTCGTAATATCCAAGATGTCAGCATGGAATGGTTCCGGAAATATTGGAAATGTGCAATAGAGCCTCTCATTCGTTTATATGATGAACATGGGATGGCATTAGAGGCTCATCAGCAAAATAGCGTTCTGGATCTTTCTTCCGGCTACCCGGAAACTTATTTTTACAGGGATAATCAAGGATATTATCTATCAAATCTTCATAGAGAGAAACTTTGCAAACTGCTGCCTGAATTGGAAGAATGCCAGGAATTATTCTATGAGGATGCTCTCATTCAGGAAAGGTTTACGTATTATCTGTTCATGAATCAGCTTTTTTCAGTCATCTCAAGACTTGGGCAGGATGATCTTATCAGTGAGGACCGTTTAATCAAATGGTGCCGAAACCAGCTGAGCTCTCTGGAAAAAGGATTGTTTGGACAGGGGAAAGGTTTCATTCGGCATATTCTTCAATCTGAGAAATTATCTTATAAAGCCAATCTTTTAACCCGATTTCATGATGTTGATGAGCTGATGGCAAAGAACGAACAAGCGGTATACACCTATTTGCCCAATCCATTCGCCGCCATGAAGAAGGAGGAAAACTATGCTGAAGCTGCATCCGCAATTGTCTAAAACTATTGAAAGAAGAGTACTCAGACAGTTCATGGAGGCTATTATTTTTGAAGGATTAATGGATTATGCCAAATCGGCTGAACGGCCAGAAGATCCGCTCTTACATTTTACGATTTTCGGAAATCGGCGAACATACTGCTGTGAGGGGAAAATTACTTCGTTTGACCGTGTGCGTTTAATAGAAGGAAGCATTCGCTCAGTCCACCCTGATGGCTCACGAACAGAAACCGTGATTGAGGAATTGGCTGAAGACCTTATTGCAGATCCGGAAAAAAGGAATCAGCTCATAAATGAGCTGGAACAAACCATTCTGCTGAGTGAGTGGAATGAAACTCATCTAATGCATTCTATGTCCAGGAGAAATTTCAGCTATGAAGAATTGGAATCAGAGATATGGGAAGGGCACCCCTACCATCCCTGCTTTAAGGCGAGAAGCGGATTTTCACTTGGGGATCATGCGGCATATGGGCCGGAAGCAAGACAGTCATTCGAGCTGCAATGGGCAGCTGTCAGACGTGAATATGCCAGAATCGAACTGCTTGAGGATGAAACAAGTTTCTGGGAACGGGAACTTGGCCCTTCCATGTTTGGACAATTACTTGCTGATTTGCAGCATATTGGCAAAACCTTTGAAGAATACACATTTCTGCCCATTCACCCCTGGCAGGTGAAGTTAGCAAATGCTGATGCAGACATAGTGCTTCTGGGGAGCAGCGGAGATTCTTATCGGTCAACACAGTCCGTCCGTACGCTATGGAATATGACAAATCCAGAAAAAGCTCATGTGAAACTATCGATGAATATGGTGAACACATCATCGCTAAGAACTCTGGACACACACGCGGTTTGTGCCGCACCCCATATTTCCAAATGGATAGCAGATACAGTGGAAGGAGATCCATTTTTAAAAGATGAAGCTTCATTGGTCATTCTTAAGGAATACGCAGGGATTTCTTATCATCCCGAGGAGGAAGAACCTTGCGCAAAGTTCGGAGCTATATGGAGAGAGAGCATCCGGCTTTATATGGAAGAAGATGAAGCGGCGGTGCCTTGTACGGCATTGCCATTAATGGAGAGGGACGGATTTCCGTTTATTGACGAATGGCTGAAACGCTATGGAATTGAAAAATGGCTGAAAAGGCTTGTGGAAGTATGTGTGGTTCCTGTCTGGCATTTGCTGGCCGCGCATGGAATTGCCGTTGAGGCGCATGCCCAGAATATGATTCTTCTTCATAAGGACGGCTGGCCAACACGTGTTGCACTGAGGGATTTCCATGACAGTGTTGAGTATTGCCATGACTTTTTGGAGGAGCCAAACCGTATTCCGGAGTTTGCGGGCATTCATGAACAATTTAAAAAAGGCAGGGAAGATCAGTATTATTGGATGTCTTCTATTGAATCGCTTAGAGAACTGGCAATGGATACATTATTTGTTTTTCATCTGTCTGAACTGTCCTATGTACTTGAAGAGCAATATGGCTTCAGTGAGAAGCGATTTTGGAAGCTGACAGGAGAAGCTTTAACGGAGCACCTGAGCTGTTATCCGGAATTGATATTCCGAAATTATTTGCTGCAGCATACTGCACCGGTAATTTATGCGGAATCACTGCTGAAGAGAAAAGTTCAAAAAGATGAGGCTGGCGGGTTTCGCCATTATGTCAAAAACTCTTTAAGATAACCATCAAAAGGAGAATTGAGATGTTTTTTGTAAATGATCATTACTATACATTAGATGACCTTGAGCAGCAATATACAGAATTTGAAAACACTCCTCATTTAAGTGATTGCGGAAATAGAAGATTAGCTGTTTGTATTCCGGATGTGTTTCAGTGGCTCGCTCTTTGTTTATTTGTACGCAGAAAAGGGGGATCCATTGTTCCGATCCATCCTTCCATGCCGAAAGAAGGGGCAATCCGAATAGCTTCATCGGCTGGAAGTCATAGCTTGCTTTACGGAAATACTCATACACCGATCGAACTGTCAAAACAAAAGAATGTCCGTGAGGGTGTCCTGGTCCAAATGAGTTCGGGTACGACTGGTGCACCAAAATGCATTGAACGCAGCTGGGATTCCATCGAGCTTGAACTGGAAAGCTATGTTTCTGTATTGCCGGCAGATCATCAGACCACATCTATTGTTGCCTGTCCGGTTACTCATTCATATGGGTTGATCTGCGGCGTATTTGCAAGCTTAAGGCGCGGTTCGGAACCGGTCATTCTGACAAATATGAACCCGAAGTATGTGCTTAGCAAAATTAAGGAATATCCGAAGCATATTCTCTATGGGGCTCCTGCGCTTTTGCATACATTAACACATCTGGTTCGTGATGGCGGACAGTTCGATTGTGTGATGACATCGGGCACTTTAATGCCATCGGGCTGGCTGGAATCTTTAAAAAGTGTTTCAAACCGGGTTCTTCAGCAGTATGGATGTTCGGAGGCAGGGTGTGTGGCCATTCACCCGGATGTATGTGACCCCCGTGAGATGGGCTATCCGCTTCCCCATGTAAAAGTGGAGGCTGGAAGTAAGGAAAACCCTGATGAAATTATCATCCGTGATTCTGAGAAAACCATCTTTACTAAGGACCTTGGCTTTATGGAAGACGGTGTCCTGTCATTTCTTGCAAGAATGGATGACACCATTAATGTAGCGGGATTGAACGTATATCCGCAGGAGGTGGAAGATGTCCTGATGGCAGAACCAAGAATTGCAGAAGCAGTGGTTTATAAAAAAATCCACCCGCTTTCCGGAGAAAGAGTCTGTGCGCAGTATGTATGCACCCAGCCTATAGAGGAGCAGGAACTGCGGGAGTGGTGCAGGGAATATCTCGCTCCTTACCAAATCCCGATGGAATTTATCCAGACAGAAGAAATCGAAAAGCTCCCGAATGGCAAGATCAGCAGAAAAAGGCTGGGAGAAGGAGTGCTGGCATGACAAGAGAAGAAATTTTACAGGCTTTACAAGATATTATGCAGCATCAAATAGAACTGCCTTCGATGGCGGCCTTTCATGAGGGTGCCCGTTTAAATGAAGATTTATATATGGATTCCATCATGATCCTGCAGCTTATCCTTCATTTGGAAGTGGATCTTGGCTTTGATATCCCGGATGAAATGCTGGTGCCTAAAGATTTCAGGACTGTAGGAAGCCTGGCCGACTTTCTGAATCACCTGCAGAAGCCTGTCACAGCGGAGGCTTCTTATGATTAAAGTCCATTGTTTTGTGAGCTGTGTATGTGAGGCAGTCAAAAAGACGCAAGGGGCCGATCACAGACCTTATTATTTCGGAGTATGGGATGCTGATTTCGATGTATTGGATAATGGAGTTCTGACCTATCATTCCAAACGGATCGACCATGATTTTTTCCACCAATGGTATGAAATGCTGTATGGAATTAAGCTATATAGATGGTATGACGAAAAACGCAGCAAACAGGAAAACATAAACAAGCTTCTGGGCCTGCTTGAGAACAAGAAGCACCACCAGTATGTAATGGTGATGCTTGATTTGTCCAAGCTGCCTGAAAGGGAGAATAAGTTTCATCAAAGTCCATTTCCGCATTATGTGATGCTGGAATTGACAGGAAACGAAGAGGAATGGTTTATGTATGATCCGGACTTCCGCTGGGAAGGAATTTTGCCGAAGGAGAGGATTTTGGCAGCTATTGAGGATCCTTCTGCTGAAGGGGGATATTTCTTTGATGCAGCCAATATCATTCCCCCATCTGCTGAAACAGTGGAGGCATATTTTAATACATGCATTAAGCTTGACTGCAACCCAATGACTGATGCAGTTGGAAAGATTGTCGGTCTATATACATCCGGAAGCGATAACTACGCTTTATCAGGATTGACATTCGCATTAAGGGAACTCCCTGTCCTCGCCATCCGAAAATACGCCTATGAACATGCTTTTGCGTTTTTCTGGGATTCACTTGGGTATGAAGGGGAAGGCTTTGAAGCCTGGTGTAATGAAATTGAGAAGCTCGTAAAAGGATATACGGTTATCCAATATCGGGCGATGAAGCTTGCCATGACAGGAAACCTGGGTTTGAAAAATGAAATCTCTTTAAAACTGGATGAACTAAATATCCTGGAATTTAAAATTAAGCAGGGATTGCAGAAAAGCTTTGAAGCCTGGATTAAACTGCAGGAATCCCAAAATATGAAGGAGGCAACTCTATGAAGCTATCTCTCTGCACCATCTCATTCCGGCATCATCTTCAGTCCATTGACCAAATCGCACACTATGCCCAGACAAATGGATTCCAGGGGATAGAAATATGGGGTGTACATGCCAAAAACCTGGCGGAAGATATTCATTATGGAAGTGAGTGGCTTAGCTCCTATAATCTTGAAACGACCATGCTGAGCGACTATCTGCCTCTTGATGCTCCTCTTCCAGTTTTAATGACAGAAATGCAAAAATTATGTGCAATGGCACATAGGTGGGGAACGAAGAAAATAAGAACGTTTGCCGGGACAAAAGGCAGTGCGGATATCAGCAGGCTGGAAAGAATCGAACTGGTTTCGCGCATGAAAATGCTCTGCAAAATGGCTGAAGCCGAGGGACAGATGCTTCTGGTTGAAACTCATCCTAATACACTGACAGATAACCCATCCTCCACACTTCAGCTCATTGAGGAAACAGACCATTCAGCGTTAAGGGTTAATTTTGATGTGCTTCATATATGGGAATCAGGAGTGGATCCGATCTTTGCGCTAAAACAGCTGCGTCCATATATATCGCACTTTCATTTTAAAAATATCCAGTCCCGTTCCCAGCTTGGCGTGTTTGCTCCTAATAATGTCTATGCAGCAGCGGGCAGCAGGGAAGGCATGGTTTCATTATTTGAAGGAGCTGTAGATTACAGGATGTTTTTAAGAGAGGCTTCGAATTTGATGGAAATGGATGCATCTTTGGAATGGTTTGGACCAAATGTGAAAGACATTCTGACAAAAGACAGCAAGGAAATTATGAGAGTTCTTCAGGCTGAGAAAGCTTTATAACAGCCAGAAAAAAGTCATTCAAACGTTTGATTGATTTAAGCTGCAGTATGATTTCTGCTTAAATGAACAGATGCAGGGAGCAGTATCCTGTACTCGTAAATTACATGGAAGGAGAACAATCAAAAAAAGCTTTAAGGATGTCTTAATCACCTTAAAGCTTTTTCGATTGCTTCTGCTGCTGATTCTATGTGGCGGAAATTTTTCTTTATATTAGTTTCTGTGTAGGTAATTTCAAAAGAATGATTGTTTTTCAAATAACATACAGATAAAACCTGCTGCTTGTCATTTGAAAAGGTCTGAGTGATTTCAGAGTCACAATAATATTTCAATGTTTCAAGCATGTTAAGTGTGTGATCTATTGACATAGTCTTCAGCCTCCTTTTGGATTGGCATGACTAACTGAGATCTTAATTCCATTATAAGGAATTCACCTTCTTGTTTATATGGATAATTTGTCACATTTTATCACAGGTTTTCGGTTTTAAGAGGGGTCTGGAATCAAAATCTGCAGTAAAATGGCCAGTCTTTGATAGACTGGCTACTTCTTATGCAAGCTGCTGCTCGGCAAATTCACGGTATAGATCATGTGATTGAGTCAATTCGGAATGTGTGCCAATGCCTGTGACCTGGCCTTTTTCGATGAAAATAATTTGGTCTGCGTCGACAATTGTGGAAAGGCGGTGTGCGATGACGAAAGTTGTCCGGCCTTCCATTAAGCGGGTAAGGGCCTGCTGGACGATACCTTCAGATTGGCTGTCCAGACTGGCAGTGGCTTCGTCCATCATCAATATTTTAGGGTCGCGCAGGAAAGCCCGTGCTATAGCAATACGCTGCCTTTGTCCCCCGGATAGCTTCACACCCCGCTCACCAACTTCTGTATCAAGCCCCTTCGGAAAGTCGGCAATGAATTGATCGGCGTATGCCATTTTCGCCACTTCCCATAACTTCTCATCCGCAATGCTTTTGGAATCTTCGAGTCCATAGCATAAATTTTCACGGATTGTACCTGCCATCATGGCGCTTTCCTGTGAAACATAGCCGATCTGGCTGCGCCAGGATTTAAGGGATATCTGCTGGATGGGTGTATCGCCAATTTTGATTTCACCAGCAGCTGGTTCGTAAAATCGTTCAAGCAAACCAAACAGGGTTGTTTTTCCGCTTCCGCTTGGACCTGCCAGTGCAATCATCTGACCTGGCTGGGCTTCAAGAGAGATATTTTCCAGAACACTCTCTTCTGCGCTATAGGAGAAGGAGACATTGTTGATTGTAATCGGCTTGCTGCTGATATCCATTTCGATGCCGTCTTGTCCGTCTTCCAAAGGCTCCTCTAAAATATCAATGATCCGTTCTGTTGCGCCTATTGCTTTTTGCAGCTGAGTAAAAAACATCGCAAATGAGGTAATTGGCATAATAATCTGGAACAAATACAGCAAAAAGGCTACAAGAGAACCCGTTGACATCGTTCCGCTAGCCACCCGCATGCCTCCATAGGCGATGATCATGACAATAACAACCATCATGATCAGGTACATAGTGGGACCAATCATCGCAAAAATGCGGGCTTCCCGCAAGCCGTAGCCAAGCAGTTTGTCGATCCCATCCAATCCCTTTTCTTCTTCATTTTGCTCTGCAGTAGAAGACTTCATTAAGCGGATTTCACCGAGTGTTTGGGTAATGTTTCCGGTAAAGATAGCAGTTTCATCTTGAAGGCCACGGGATATTTTGGCCATCTTTCGGCCAAGTGGAATCATAATTGCCAGTGTAATAGGAACAGAAGTAAGCATCAGCAGTGTCATTTTCCAGTCCATCACAAGCAGGATAATAATTGCACCGATAATACTGATAATACCGGTAATAAATTGCGGAAAGTGATTGGTAATCAGCTCCCTGACAATGCTGGTATCATTAACTACACGGCTGACAGTCTGGCCGCTGGATTGCTTGTCAAAATAACTGACCGGCAGCCGTATGAGCTTCATCCACATCCGGTCCCGAAGCCGCGCCACCACTTTTTGGCCGACATAGCTGAGCAGGTAGATGGAGATCCCGCTGATGATGGCCTGGACGATAAAGGCTGCCCCAATTCCGATCATGAGCGGAACGCTTAAAGATTCAACAGAAAAACCGTCCACCAGATTTTTGGTCAGCAGCGGTACGAGAAGGCCAGTCAAGGTTGTTAAAATGCTGGCTGTTAAACCAATGATGAGGGCAGTCTTTGGTATTTTTGTCGATAGTATGAGTGAAATGAATGGTTTTAGGCTGGTTTGCTTTTTATCCATTTTGTGTGCTCCTGTCTCTTATATATCGATATCATTATATACCATTGAAACTTCCATTACCTGTTATGCACCTTAACGCCTATCCGATGAATAGAATGTTAAAAACCCAAAAAGGATGGATAGCCGTGGCAATCAACTTTCCAGTAGGCATCAAAACGGTGACAATCAGCAGCGGGCCGACTAAAGTGGTTTATTATCCCCGTGTGAAAGGAATGCAAAATAAGCAGCTGCAGCAATTTATTAACAGTACAATTGTCCGACAAAACCAGCAGATCATTAACGAGCAGACAGGCAATATGGATACAACCGTGGTTGATTTGTATGGATACTATGAGATTAAAAATAATCAGCGTGATGTACTGAGTTTGTCCTTGAACAATTATGTATATCACTATCATGCTGCCCATGGAATGACAGTTATAAAATCGCTGACATTTGACCTTCAGAAGAGAAGGCAGGTGGAGCTTAAGGATTTATTCAAGCCGGGAAGTGACTATGTAAAAAAAATATCCGAACTGATTAAGGTGCAAATCAAGGAGCGTGATATACCGCTCTTAGTAGACTTTAAAGCAATCAGGCCAGATCAGGACTTTTATATAGCGGATAAAGCACTGATCATCTATTTCCAGCTGTATGAAATAACGCCTTATGCTTATGGATTCCCGATGTTTCCGATTTCCGTTTATGCACTGCAGGATATTATTGATGAAAATGGGCCACTGGGGAGGATGGCGGTGAATTAAAGTTAAAAGGAAAGCTGCTTTAATGCGGCATTCCTTTTTTGCTGTAGAAAGGTAAATTCTTTTGATGTCGCCTATATAATAGTAGGATATTAATAATAGAAGCAATGCAAATAGAACCAGCCGGTCATAATAAGAAAAATGAGATGTAAAGAGGATGAATCAATGGATAATGCAGAGAAGATATATTTAGATTATACAATTGATAAAGACTTGAATCAGTCAGAGAAAGAGATTCTTTCTTTTTTAATTAAAAGCAAGATAGATGACCAGCATTTAAGTATACGGAAAGCAGCGGATGAGCTGTTTGTTTCAACTACATCCATCATTCGTTTGTGTAAAAAGCTGGGGTTTAGCGGATACAGTGAGTTTGTATATAATCTTGGTCTGAAAGTGAAGAAGGTGCATAGTTCAGATGCTGAATCAGTAGAAGAGATCCATCGTCCATTGGAAGCGAGCATCAATGAATTTATAAAAAATATCAGAACTACATTTGATTACATAGATGAGGAAAGCATCCAGGAATTTTTAAATGAAATTGAAAAGCATAAGATGATTTATTTTTATGGAGCAGGCTTTTCTACGCTGTTCTCCAATTATCTTGCTAAGAAATTGGAGCTTTTCGGGTATTATGTTTCAAATACATCGACTAGTGACAGCAGGGCGATTTTCTTTAATAATATCCAGAAGTATCGGCTGATGATTGTCTTTTCGCGATCTGGAGAGACAAGCAAGGTAATTGAAAAAGTCCAAATTGCTAAGGAAAAGGGGTTAAAGACCGTCCTGTTCACAGGAAATGATAAAAGCACGACAGCGAAATTGGCCGATATTGTGTTTACTATTCTCGATCCGACAATTGAATCCCAGCGTGAATTTGAGATCACATCGTTTGAGTCTAATATGTTTATGTTCATTGATATTATCCTGATTTTAGCGATTAAAAAGGGGATTATCAAAGAGTATTAAGCCCTGTAACATGTTACTTTATTTAGTGACATTGTACAGATTCCTTCATTCCCATTCCTTCCGCTAATAATCCAAGCTATACTGTGGATGTGAAATGATAGCGTTTACTTTTATTTAGAAAGGAAGACATCTATGAAACAAGTGGTGAATGGTCTCCAGCTATTTGGAAAATCCTTGTTTGCCCCGATTTTAATATTGCCGATCATTGGTCTTTTCATTGCGTTTGGCAATGTGTTTGGAAACGGGAACCTGGCACAGTACGTCCCGCTTCTTGAAAATCCGATAATACAAAATATCGGAAAGTTTATCTCTTCTTCGGCAGTTTCGATACTTCAGAATCTCGCATTGATCTTTGCGGTCGGCATTCCGATCGGGTTAGCAAAGAAAGATAAAGGTTATGCAGCATTAACAGGTCTAGTAACCTTTGTCATTTTTATTAATGCGATGCATCAGGTCCTGAATCTTTCAGAGCGTTTAGTTCCTGCAGAGGATATGCAAATTTCCGGACAGGCAATGGTATTGAATGTTCAAGTTTTAGAGATGGGTGTGTTCGCAGGTATTTTAATCGGAGCTTTAGTTGGTGTTCTTCATAATAAATATTGCGATACAGAATTCAAAGGTGTTTTTTCCATCTATTCAGGTCATCGTTTTGTAGCTATTTTAGCAATACCAAGTGCAATGGTTCTAGGGGCGCTTGCAGCCGAGTTTTGGCCGATTGTTCAAAATGGAATTACAGCGCTGGCTAATGGTATCCGAAGCTTAGGGGACTTTGGTTTCCTTATCTATGGCTTCCTGGAAAGAATCCTGATTCCGACAGGACTACATCACCTTGTTTATACACCGTTCTTATATACAGAACTGGGCGGAACGACAACTGTTGCAGGAGAAGTTGTCCATGGGGCAAGGAATATTTATTTTGCTGAAATGGCTGACCCAAGTGTGGCTGTATTAAGCAGCACAGTAAACTGGGATGCACGCGGCCTGGCAAAGATGTTCGGATTAATTGGTGCAGCTTTAGCTATGTACGTTACGGCTGATAAAAATAAAAAAGCGATGGCAAAAGCGATTCTCCTGCCGGCAGCCGTCACTTCATTCCTGCTTGGGGTAACGGAGCCAATTGAATTCGCGTTCCTATTTACTGCTCCAATCCTGTTTTTTATCCATGCAGTTCTGGCTGGTACAGGAATGATGCTCTTAAATGTCTTTGGTGTTCATGCAATCGGCGCGAATGGCGTTATTGATTTCCTGCTTTATAATTTGCCGCTTGGTACAGAAAAGTCCAATTGGCCTATGTTCATTGTCGTAGGTCTGATTATGTTTGCTGCCTATTTTATCATCTTCAGATTCCTGATCCTGAAATTAAACCTGAAAACACCTGGCCGTGAAGAAGGTACAGAGGAAACTGTCCAGCCAGCAGAAGTTCAGACAAAAGGGAATGCAGCAGCAGGGTCTCCTCTAGGTGAAACGATTGTAACTGCACTTGGCGGAAGCGGAAATATTGAAAATGTAGATAATTGTTATACAAGATTAAGACTTGTTTTAAAGGATCCAAATGCAGTAGATGAACAGCTGTTAAAAGAAACTGGATCAAAAGGAGTCATCAAGTCAGGCAACAATGTTCAAGTTGTATATGGTCTGAACGTAAAGTCTGTTCGAGATCAAGTTGATCAAAAACTGGGAGGACTAAATTATGAAAATGTATAAATTAGCGATTGCGGGCGGCGGAAGCACGTATACACCAGGAATTGTGAGAAGCTTAATGGATAGATTAGAAGATTTGCCATTATCCGAGATTAGATTTTACGATATTGATGGAGAGCGCCAATCGAAAGTAGCAGTCGCTGCTAAAGCGGTTATTGCAGAATATACAGATTCTATTAAAATAACCGAGACAACTGATCCGGAAACAGCATTTGAAGATGCAGACTTTGTATTTGCGCAAATGCGTGTCGGCAAATATGCGATGAGGGAGCTTGATGAGAAAATACCTCTGTCACATAATGTAGTAGGTCAGGAAACGTGCGGGCCTGGCGGATTGGCGTATGGTTTAAGAACGATTTTCCCTATGGTAGAACTTATTGATGATGTAGAAAAATATGCGAAGGAATCGTGCTGGATTGTCAACTATTCAAATCCTGCTTCAATCGTAGCAGAAGGTGTGCGGAAGCTGCGCCCTAATGCAAAGGTTATTAACATCTGCGATATGCCTGTAGCAACGATGCGCAACATGGCGGGCATCCTTGGAGTGGAGAGAGAAGACCTTGTGGTAGATTACTTTGGATTAAATCACTTTGGCTGGTTCACCAAAGTAGAAGTGGACGGAGAAGACCGCCTTCCGGAGCTTCGTGAGCATATCAGCAAATGGGGACTGCTGACAGAGGACATCTCTAAAATTGATTATCGCCATGCTGATTCTTCCTGGATTAAGACATTTAAAAATATTAAGCCGATCATGGATTTCTTCCCGGATTATATTCCTAATCCATACCTGCAGTATTACCTGTTGCCGGATTATATTGTGGAGAATTCAAATAAAGAGCATACCCGTGCCAATGAGGTTATGGAAGGAAGAGAAAAGTCTTTGTTTGAAACAATTAGAAAATTTGAAGAGACTGGCATCTTGGATGATGCGTTTCATGTGGGTGTACACGGAATTTTTATTGTAGATGTTACTGTATCCATTGCACAGAATCTGGCAAAACGATATCTTGTAATGGTAGAAAACAATGGAACAATTCCTAACCTGCCGGCAGATGCCATGATCGAAGTGCCTGCACTTATTACCAATAAAGGACCTGTTCCTGAGTATGTCGGGGAAATTCCATATTTCCACAAAGCCATGATTGAACAGCAATTGGCATCCGAAAAAATTTTGGTGGAAGCCATAACAGAGGGGTCTTATGAAAAAGCATTACAGGCATTCACGCTTAACAAGACAATTCCATCTGCCATTGTTGCTAAAAAGGTTTTAGATGATCTGATTGAAGCCAACAAGGAGTATTGGCCAACACTTGAGAAGAAATATAAAGAAGGCTCATTGGTACACTGATAGAATGGAAGGGCACAGGCTATGTCTGTGCTCTTTTTCTATTTCAATCAAACATTTGATTGAAAAGGTGGAAGTTGTTATAGCGGTGCTTTTCAACTTAGTGTTGCTTATTCGGACAGGAGAAGAAGAAAACCGAGTTGGTGAGTCCGAACACAGTGCTTATTCGGACAGGAGAAGAAGAAAACCGAGTTGGCGAGTCCGAACACAGTGCTTATTCGGACAGGGGAAGAAGAAAACCGAGTTGGTAAGTCCGAACTCAGTGCTTATTCGGACAGGGGAAGAAGAAAACCGAGTTAGTGAGTCCGAACACAGTGCTCATTCGGACAGGAGAAGAAGAAAACCGTGCTAGTGAGTCCGAACTCAGTGCTTATTCGGACAGGAGAAGAAGAAAACCGAGTTGGTGAGTCCGAACTCAGTGCTCATTCGGACAGGGGAAGGGGAACTAAGAAAGAATGAGTCTGAACCAAATTCCATGGTGCTCAATAAAAAACCGCTTCCTGCCAAAGGCAGGAAGCGGTTTTAGGTTAAAAATTAATTACGGATCAGATAGTCAAACGCACCCAAAGCTGCCGTTGCACCAGATCCCATGGAGATGATGATTTGCTTGTAGGCACTGTCTGTACAGTCTCCTGCAGCAAATACACCAGGGATGTTTGTGGCACCGTGCTTGTCCACGACGATTTCGCCGAAGCGAGTACGCTCGATCTGGTCGCCTAACCAATCTGTGTTAGGAACCAGGCCGATTTGGACGAATACACCTTGCAGTTCAACATGGTGTTGTTTTTCTGTCTCACGATCCATGTATGAAATACCGTTTACTTTATCAGTTCCGGTAATTTCAGTTGTCTGAGCATTTGTGACAACCGTTACGTTTGGAAGGCTGTTCAGACGTTCCTGCAGAACGGCATCTGCTTTCAATTCAGAATTGAATTCGATAACCGTTACATGGTTAACAATCCCTGCAAGGTCAATGGCTGCTTCAACACCGGAGTTGCCTCCGCCGATAACAGCTACATCTTTGCCTTCAAATAATGGGCCATCACAGTGAGGGCAGTAAGCAACCCCTTTGTTTTTGAACTCTGCTTCACCTGGCACGTTGACATTTCTCCAGCGTGCACCAGTTGAAAGGATGACTGATTTACTTTTCAGTACAGCACCATTTTCAAGTTCAATTTCAACAAGGTCCTTCTTTTCAAGTCTCTTTGCACGCTGCAGATTCATGACATCGATGCCATAATCTTTCACATGTTCTTCAAGGCTTGCAACAAGTTTAGGGCCTTCTGTATGCTTCACACTAATAAAGTTTTCGATGCCTAAAGTATCCATTACCTGGCCGCCAAAGCGTTCAGCAACGATGCCGGTGCGGATGCCTTTGCGTGCAGCATAGATTGCCGCGCTTGATCCCGCAGGGCCGCCGCCAATGACAAGCACATCATAAGGATCCTTATCTGCAAACTCTGATGCGTCAGGGCCTGTTCCCATTTTCGCCAGAATTTCTTCAAGGGACATACGGCCGCTGCCGAATGATTCGCCATTTAGAAGAACTGTCGGAACTGCCATGATTTCTTTAGCATCTACTTCTTCTTTGTAAGCAGCACCATCGATCATTGTGTGTGAAATATTAGGGTTAAGAACACTCATGACGTTAAGAGCCTGTACTACATCAGGGCAGTTGTGGCAGCTTAAGCTGACATAAGTTTCAAAACGATATTCGCCCTCAATCTTCTTCACCTGGTCGATGACTTTCTGGTCAACCTTAGGTGCCCTACCGCTAACTTGAAGCAGAGCAAGCACTAAGGAAGTAAATTCATGTCCAAGAGGAATGCCGGCAAAGGTAATGCCAGTATCTTCACCTGGACGATTTACACTAAAGCTTGGCGTCCTTTGTAATTCAGTGCGCTCAACTTTAATGTGGGAGGACATATTGGCTAGCTCATCTACTAAAGCCAGCATGTCGCTGGATACTTTATCTGATCCAGCGCTGACTTTTAGAAGGATGTTGCCCTCCATCATCTGAAGATATTGAGCTAATTGTGCTTTTATATCTGCATCAAGTAACATGATTATCGTGCTCCTTAGATTTTACCTACTAGATCAAGGCTTGGCTTAAGTGTTTCAGATCCTTCTTTCCACTTAGCCGGGCAAACTTCACCTGGGTTGTTGCGTACATATTGAGCTGCTTTAAGCTTGCTTACAACCTGGCTTGCGTCACGGCCAATTCCGCCAGCGTTGATTTCAACAGTTTGGATGATGCCATCTGGATCGATGATGAATGTTCCGCGTTCAGCCAATCCATCTTCTTCGTTCAGAACTTCGAAGTTGCGGGAAATTCTTTGGTTAGGGTCACCAATCATAACGTATTCAATCTTGTTGATTGTTTCTGAGTTATCGTGCCATGCTTTATGAGTGAAGTGAGTATCAGTTGATACAGAATAAACTTCTGCTCCCATATCTTTTAAAGTTGCATATTCATTTTGAAGATCTTCTAATTCAGTAGGACATACGAATGTGAAGTCTGCTGGGTAGAAGCATACTACGCTCCACTTTCCTTTGAAGTTTTCTTCAGTAACATCGATGAAATCACCGTTATGGTAAGCTTTTGCTGCAAATGGTAGTACTTCTGAACCGATTAATGCCATGATAAAATTCCTCCTTAAATGGTTGAGTGATATGATTATTAATTAAATAGCGAACTATTTAATAATAATTCTAATTCGGTAATAATTATCATATACGATATATTTTTTGTCAAGGGATAAGCTGTGAAAATTTGCTCCTTTTCGGCTGAAGGGCGAAAACTTTAAGTGGCAAGATAAGACTCCGATGTTTAATTGCGCTTTTTTTAGGGTGAAATCAGTACGGCATGGAACTTTTAAAACAGCCTTAAGCTCCTTAATAACAGTATAACTCTTCCTTATTTTGATTACCCTTTTTTTGCCTCAATCAATCTCAACTAATATGAGATTTAAGTTTATAATTGAGAATGTGTTTAAAAACGGCGGCCGATGATCAGGTGCTGGTCCACATTCACTTATTATTCCCTCTTTGGGTAAAAACAATCGATATGGCAGTAAAAATAGTTCAATCAAACGTTTGATTGATTAGAGTAAAAAATTACCTGGTTTTTACAAGAATACCTTGCATTACAATATAGTGAGAGGTATAGTAAGAGTATATCTTGTATTGCAAGGTAGTTAGCTGCAGGTTATTATCTTGTAATACAAGGTAGTGGAGGGAGTAAGGTCAATGTCAGATACCACGCAAATGTTAAAAGGAATTCTGGACGGTTGTTTATTAGCCATAATTAAAGAAGGGGAGATTTATGGGTATGAATTGGCGGCGAAATTGGAGTCATATGGATTTCACTCATTGAGCGAAGGCACTATTTATCCGCTGCTTCTGCGTATGCAAAAAGAAGGACTGATCAGTGCTACTTTGCGAAAGTCAACAGCTGGACCTAAACGAAAATATTACACATTAACTGAAAAAGGCGAGCAGGAGCTGGAGTTATTTATCGGGCGCTGGGAACAGGTAAGTTCATCTGTTGACAATGTATTAAATAAAAAGGGGGATATGAAGAATGGTCTCAAAGGAGTCTGAACAGTTTTTGTCAGAGCTTCGTTTTTACCTGATGTCAAAAGGAAAAAACGATGATGAAATAAATGAAATAACAGAAGAGCTTGAAGTGCATTTAATGGAAGCTGAAGCCGATGGGAAAGATGTGTCTCATATTATCGGGGATAGCCCAAAGCAATATATGAAAAGCATCGGGGAATCAATGAGTACCGATTACCGTCAGATTGCGGGGCTGGTGCCGCTGATGGTCCTTTTGCTGGGTGCTTATATCAGCATTGGTCCTGCAATTGAAGGGAAATTCTCATTATCCAAAGGTACACTTTGGATCGCTGTTATCACAGGAGTAATTGCAGTCGGAGCTTATGGTCTTCTGATTTTCAGAGTGCTTCCTAAATTTCTTCATTCCAAGTGGGGAGCGGTTCTTCTTTTAGTAACCAGCATGGCTGTTACAGGCTCAATGGTCTTAATTTTACTATGGAATCAGAAACAGGGATTTGAACCGATTTTTACTGCAACACCCTATCAGAATAATGTTATTGTGGCAATTTGTGCGGTCATATTTATCGTATCTGCTATTTATACAAAAACATGGTTTACGATTATATTACCCGTTTTTTTGTCTGCGGGATCCATTGCCAATCGGTTTATTCCTCAGGACGTGAATGAAGATTCAACATATATCTTATATACTGTTATAGCATTCATTATTATAGCGGCTGTCATGATATTCGTATTCATGGCTAAAAGGAAAAAAATGCTGAACAATGGAGGAAAACGAAATGTCTAGCTTGCCTAATTGCCCGAAATGCAGTTCAGAGTATACGTACGAGGACGGGATGCTCTTTGTATGTCCGGTATGTGCACATGAGTGGACAGCTGAATCCGAAATCAATAGTTTCGAGGACGAAAAGTTGATTAAGGATTCTAATGGAAATGTACTTACTGATGGAGATACGGTATCAGTCATTAAAGATCTTAAAGTGAAAGGCACTTCTTCTGTTATTAAGATTGGAACCAAGGTTAAAAACATTCGCATCGTGGATGGGGATCATGATATTGAATGTAAGATCGATGGCTTTGGCGCCATGAAGCTTAAGTCGGAGTTTGTGAAGAAAGTGTAACGAAAAAGGCCTATCCTTTCAGGATTGGCCTTTTAAAATATCCTTTTGGGGGTACTAAAATAGTAGTGGAAAGGTCACCATCTCTGGTTTATGATAAAGAAAGAATATTAAGAATTTCTCAAAATAGGTGGGAGCCTCCTTGATACTATTAGACTACATTGTCAATCTCTCTATTTTTTCATTATTGGTCAGTGTGCCTTTAATTCTCCGCTCGTTTATCAGTCATAAACCGCTCAAGGACCTGCATCTTTTGGGCGGCATTTATGCAGGAATTATTTCTGTCATTCTTGTGGGGTTATCTTTTAACGAGCAGGGTTATTCCTATGATATTCGTTATGCCATTCTGATTTTGGTATTTTCCTATTTAGGGCCAGGGGCAGGGATTATTACCGCAATTATTGCTCTTGTCACAAGGCTTGCAATCAGTGAGAATTGGCTGCCTGCCATAATAGGGTTATTGCTTATTTTGATTGCTTTTACAGTCATACATAAATATTGCCGCCAACATAAGGCAGTTAGAAAAACGGCCATATTATATGGTGTGTATTGTGCCATTTATATTATAACGGTACCGATAATTTTTAATGTTTTTAGGGACAGCCCGATTTTTCACCTGCAATATATTCTGTTTGTGGGGCTTGGTGTCATTGTTGGGAGTTTGCTGATTGAATCCTATGAACGATTGATTCGAATCATCACAGAAAAAAAGCGGATGGAAAAGACGCTGGAAGAAAGTGAATCTAAATACCGGCTAATCGCTGAAAATACATCAGACCTAATCGCAGTTATGGACAGGGATCGCAGTTTAAGTTATTTATCTCCGTCTCATGAGCTTGTATTAGGATATGAAGTAGCAGAATTGCAAAATATGGAAGTTGATTTTGTTATTCATCCAGATGAAGCGGAGTATTTTCAGGCAGGCATGCAAAGGATATTCGAAAATAATGAGCGTATGGCAATGGAGTTCCGCCTAAAACACAGAGGAGGCCATTGGATTGAATTTGAGTCACGGTGTATGCCGGTTGAGGGTGAAAATGGTGTTATCGAGCATGTTGTCATGATTAGCAGAGATATTTCTGAGCGAAAAAAAGCAGAGGAATTTCTTTTGCAGTCTGAGAAACTATCGATTGTCGGGGAGCTTGCAGCCGGGGTTGCCCATGAAATCAGAAACCCGCTTACAACCATCAAAGGGTTTCTGCAGCTTTATAAGAGCGGCAATAGCCAAATTAATGCATTGCTGCTTAGCGAACTGGAGCGCATTGAAAATATCACCACTGAAATGCTTTCGCTTGGAAAACCGCAGGCCATTCAAATGGACACGGCTAAGTTAACGGATATTATAGAGAATACAGTCGAGTTATTATCCCCCCAGGCAAATATGAACGGTATCCAGTTCAAGCTGAATTTTGCAGATGGTGACTTTTTGATATCATGTGAAAAAAATCAAATCAAGCAGGTTTTTTTGAATATCTTAAAAAACGCCATGGAGGCTATGGAAAAAGGAGGGGATATTGAGATTTCCCTCAAGGATAATAATGAAGGGGAATGTATTGTCTCCTTTCAGGATCAGGGATGCGGAATACCTGACGAATTTCTGCCGAGACTGGGAGAACCTTTTTATACACTAAAAGAAAAAGGGACTGGTCTGGGACTTATGATTTGCCATAAGATCATTAAGCAGCATCATGGCAGCATCGTATATAAAAGCAAGATTGGTGAAGGTACTTTAATAGAGATTACATTGCCGCTTTTAAGGCAGAAAATTCGTTAAACAAATAAGAAAAGACGAGGAGTCTGCTGCTCCTCGCCTCTTTTATTTAGAAATCAAAGTTGTCAGGATCTGGTCCAACGCGTAAATGTTCATCTAAAGAATCAATCAATTCCATGTCCTGCTGAGATAGTTCAAAATCGAATAAATCTGCATTTTCTTTGATGCGATGAGGCTTTGTTGACTTAGGGATGACAATAATGCTGTTTTGCAGGTGCCACCTTAGGACAATTTGTGCAATGGATTTTCCATGTTTTTCAGCCAGTTCCTTAAGGATCTCATTTTCAAATAATCCGCCCTGCATTAGTGGAGCCCACGCTTCAATGTGCATATCATGTTTGGCGGCAAAGGCGCGGAGTTCAGTTTGAGCCAATTTAGGGTGCAATTCAATTTGATTAATCATTGGTTTGATCTCAGCTGTTTTCAATAGATTTTCTAAATGGCTGATCTGAAAGTTGCTGACGCCAATCGTTTTGATTTTACCTTCTTTATATAAGTCTTCCAATGCTCTCCAAGTTTCTGTGTATTTCCCCTCAACAGGCCAATGGATCAAATAAAGGTCAAGATATTCAAGTCCCATTTTCTCCAATGAGGTGTTAAACGCCTTAAGTGTTGCTTCATAGCCCTGGTCGGAATTCCAGACTTTTGAAGTGATAAAGAGTTCCTCTCTATTAATGCCAGACTGGCGGATGGCTTCTCCCACCCATTCCTCGTTGCCATAGATGGATGCTGTGTCGATGCTTCTATATCCAATTTCAATTGCCGCTTTTACAGCGGTTATTAGTTCTTCTTCCTTTTCTACTTTAAATACGCCAAGGCCAACCATGGGCATTTTAACTCCGTTTGCAAGTGCTGCAGTACTTGATAAAGATAGATTATTCATATAAGACACTCCTTAATTAGTTAGTTTGTTTGTTTTGTTTCTCAAGTTTTTTTAGCCATCCCGTCAGAAATACGGCCCCAAGCACCATTACTCCGCCTATCCACGGTGTGTGAATTAAGCCAATCGAGTCGACGATCAGTCCGCCTGCAAATGAGCCGATAGCAATTCCGATGTTAAAGGCAGCGATATTTAATGCAGAAGCAACATTGACAGCAGAAGGAACATATTTCTCTGCCAGGTTCACCACGAGAATTTGAAGGCCGGGCACATTCATGAAAGCAAATAAGCCCATTAGGAAAATAGCAGCAAGACCAAGAATTTTAAAAGGTGCTGCAAAGGTAAGCAGGACAAGAATAAAGGCTTGCAGAGCGAACATCCAAAACAATGCTTTTAATGGATCCCTGTCTGAAGCTTTTCCGCCAAGAACATTGCCTATTGCCACGGCCACTCCGTAAGCGAGCAGAATGATACTGACCCATTTTGGGCTAAACCCTGTTACATCTTCGAGAAGCGGAGTCAGGTAGGTAAAAGCAACGAATGTTCCGCCGTATCCCAATGCGGTAATGCTAAAAGCTAAAAACAGTTTTCCGCTGCTTAGAATTTTCAGCTGTTCACTAAACTTAGAAGCTGGTGCTTGCTTAAGGTTTTTGGGAACAAGTATGGCACTGGCGATAATTCCAATTACCCCAAGCAGTGCAACTCCCAAAAATGTGGCTCTCCAGCCAAATGTCTGCCCGATAAACGTTCCGAGCGGTACACCTGTCACGGTTGCAACAGTCAAACCAGTGAACATAAAGGCTATCGCACTGGCGCGTTTGTTCTCTGGAACTAAATCAGCGGCTATGGTCGAGCCTATTGAGAAAAAGATTCCGTGTGAAAATGCTGTAATGAAACGTGCAGCCAGCAAAAGGGAAAAAGAGGTAGACAGGGCTGCGACAGAATTTCCGATGATAAACAAAACCATTAATGACATGAGAAGAAACTTTCTGTTCATTTTACTTGTCAAAGCAGTTAGTACAGGTGCTCCAATGGCAACTCCCATGGCATAGCCCGAAATCAATAAACCTGCTAATGTAATGGAAATTCCTAAATCACCTGAAATGGTCGACAGCAGCCCAACAGGCACAAACTCTGTGGTGCCAATTCCGAATGCACTGATTGCGAGTGCAAGCAGGGCAGGAGTGCCGCCTTTTTCTTTTTGTGCATTTATAGCAATAGAACTCATTGGCAATGAATCCTCCTTATATTTAAAGTATGGGATGGAGCAAAGACATTATAGCCAGGCGCCTTGGCCATACAGTCTTGATGAAAGATATTATGGAGCATGCCAAACACGGTGAACAGTACGTACTTTAAAGTAATGCAGGTACTAAAAAGTAACCTATGGTCAATTTCACCATTTTGTTTTATGCTTCCCTATGCTATTATGGATGGCATGATTCGAAATGAATAGTACGCACTTTAAAGTAATGTAGGTACTTTTTAGTGCCTACCAAACA
>Ga0180215_1001198_pt1 | contig 29552 bp, 20 predicted proteins | sample eDN3rd37CBELigBY_FD_128871 | JGI IMG/M metagenome (GOLD analysis project Ga0180215, IMG submission 128871) | Enriched backyard soil microbial communities from Emeryville, California, USA - eDNA 3rd pass 37_C BE-Lig BY (version 2) (version 2) | ecosystem: Environmental > Terrestrial > Soil >...
ATCTTATTCATCTCCATTTAAAAAATAAAGTCTGTTCTGCTGAGTCTAGCTTTCACCTCCTCCATAATCTGCTTTTCCTCTTCGATCCCATCAGCCTCAAAGGTAACGGAAAATCGGACATAGTGTCCGGTCTCATCCCATGGCACAGTAGATATCAAATGTTCCAGGATTAAGAATTGGCTGAATTCCTCTGCTGAGGTAAAGCCTGGGCCGTCTTTGACACCAATTGGGGCCTTTGTATATAAGAAGAAAGATCCTTTCGGTTTTACTGCATCAAAGCCGCATTCCGATAATGTCTGTGCCAGCATTTCATGCCGTCTTGCATACTTTTCTGCTGTCTGTTGAGTTATTTCTGGGTGAGACAGGGCAAATGCCGCGGCCTTTTGAATAGCCATAAACTGCCCTGAATCATTGTTGTCTTTAACTGTTGCAAACGCCTTGACCAGCTTTTCATTCCCTGCAATAAATCCAATCCTCCATCCAGTCATATTGAAGGATTTTGACAGAGAATGAAGCTCTATGCCAACCTCCTTTGCTCCCGGAACTGATAGAAAGCTAAGAGGCTTTTCGCCATCAAAAACTAAAGCAGCATAAGCAGCATCATGAACGACTATTAATCTATTTTTCTTTGCAAACCTGACTGTCTTTTCGAAGAACTCTCTGTTTGCAACAGCCCCAGTGGGGTTATTTGGATAATTTAAATAGAGCAGTTTGGCTTTTCCAAGAACTTCAGCACTCAATGAATCAAGGTCTGGCAGAAAGCCATTTTCCTCTAAAAGTGGCAAATCAATAATTTCTCCGCCAAAATACTTCGTATGTGTAGCCAAAACTGGATAACAAGGAGCTGGCATCAAGGTGACATCTCCAGGGTTAATAAAAGCGGCCGGCAGCATAGCCAAAGCTGTTTTCGACCCAATCACATGATTGATTTCTGTTTCCGGATTAAGACCGCTTACCCCGAATACCTCTTTCATATATGACGCCGCAGCATGGTTAAATTCAGCTATCCCATTGTCAGCATAAAAGCGATTTTCCTTTTTTCCAGCTTCTTCTGCCAGCTTTTCTACAACGCTCCTTGCCGCCATTTCATCCGGTTCCCCTACTCCAAGGTCAATTAATCTTACATTCGGGTTCTTTTTTACTGCCGCCCTCTTTGCCCTTTTAATCTTTTCGAATTTATAAATTTCTTCTTTTAATCCAAACTCAGCCCCGCCAATCCGATCTGCAAACAGCTGTTGGATATAATCATTTTCTGCCATATTAACTAGATCCTTTCGTTAAAGAGTTTCCTAGACTTTGCTGCAAAATTCGCTGATATTCTTTCGGTATCACTTTGACCCATTTAGACAAGTTCTCATTCCAATGATTAAGGATATAGGCTGCACGGGTACTTTCTGTATAATCATAGTGATTTTGAATGAGCTCACTAATCTTTGAAATATCCCCCTCTTCAATGATTGGTTCGATTTCAATCAGCTCATGATTGCAATGCTTATAAAATTGCTTTAGGTCATCTGCAAATACATAAGCAACGCCGCCTGACATTCCTGCAGCAAAATTTCTGCCGACTGAACCAAGGACAACCACACATCCTCCAGTCATATACTCGCATCCATGGTCCCCTACTCCTTCAACAACAGCTTGGATTCCGCTGTTTCTTACACAGAAGCGTTCACCGGCAAGACCGCGAATATAAGCTTCACCCGAGGTTGCACCATAAAATGCCACATTGCCTATAATCGTATTTTCTTCAGGAATAAATATTGACTTTTTCGATGGAGAAACAATTACCTTGCCTCCAGATAGACCTTTCCCAACATAATCATTTGCGTCGCCCTCAAGGGTGAGTGTTACCCCTTTTGGCAAGAAAGAACCAAAACTTTGCCCCGCTGAACCATTAAATTGAAGATGAATGGTATCCTTGGGGAGCCCCTGACCGCCATATCTTTTTGAAATTTCACTGCCTAAGATGGTCCCCACTGTCCGATGAGTATTTTGAATGGAAAAGCTTGCGGTTACCTTTTGTCCGCTGTCAAGTGCCGGCATGCAAACCTCTAATAATTCTTTTCTATCAAAAGAGTTCTCAAGCCTATGTTCCTGCACCTTCCGATTGTACAAGCCTGTATTTTCGGAAATAGTAGGCTTATAAAGTATCTTTGATAAATCGAGGTATTTTGCTTTCCAGTGTGACTCCGCTTTTTCGCTGACTGTGAGCAAATCCGCCCGTCCTACCATCTCATTAATTGTTCTAAAACCTAACTGGGCCATGATTTCACGTACATCCTGGGCAATGAACCGCATGAACGTCTCAACATGCTCGGGCTTTCCCATGAACTTTTTCCGAAGCTCAGGATCCTGTGTGGCTATGCCAACCGGACATGTGTTGAGGTGACATTGCCGAACGAGAACACATCCCAATACAACTAAGGCAGCTGTTGCAAAACCATATTCTTCTGCCCCCAATAATGTCGCCATAACAATATCCCTGCCGGTCATCATCTTTCCATCGGCTTCGAGTACGACCCGGTCACGCAATCCATTCAATACGAGTGTCTGCTGGGTTTCCGCTAAGCCAATCTCCCATGGAATCCCGGCATGCTTGATGCTTGACCTTGGCGCTGCCCCGGTTCCACCGTCATAACCGCTGATTAAAATAACGTCAGCTAACCCTTTGGCAACACCTGCCGCGATTGTTCCCACACCTGCCTTTGAAACAAGCTTTACGCTAATTCGTGCTTTCGAATTGGCATTTTTCAGATCGTAAATCAGCTGGGCCAGATCCTCAATGGAATAAATATCATGGTGTGGCGGCGGGGAAATTAAACCAACGCCTGGCGTTGACCCGCGAACTTCCGCAATCCATGGGTAAACCTTATGCCCCGGAAGCTGACCGCCTTCACCCGGCTTCGCTCCTTGAGCCATTTTGATTTGAATTTCATCCGCACTCACTAAATAATGACTGGTTACTCCAAATCTTCCTGAAGCGACCTGCTTGATTTTGCTGCGCTTTGAATCGCCATTGGCATCTGGGACAAAACGATCCGGGTGTTCTCCGCCTTCTCCGCTGTTGCTCTTCCCTCCGAGACGATTCATAGCTATCGCTAATGTCTCATGGGCTTCCTGGCTTAAAGAACCATAGGACATCGCCCCTGTTTTAAATCTCCGAACAATGGAATCAACAGATTCAACTTCGTCGATAGGAATACTCGGATTATCAGATGCCTTTTTAAAGGCAAATAGGTCACGGATAAATATAGGCTGCTTCTCATTTGCTTTTTCTGTATATTTTTTAAATAGCTCATAATCATTTGTTTGGCATGCGATTTTCAGCAACCGGTTTATTTCTGGATTAAAGGCATGGGACTCGCCGCTTTTCCGATATTGGAATTCGCTTCCTGGTGTAAGCGGCACCTCTTTTGCAGCAAAAGCTACCCGGTGTCGCATGAGTGTTTCTTCTGCAATGGTATCAAGCTTAATACCGCCAATAGCCGACACAGTTCCCGAAAAATATTTGTCAATGACTGTTTGATCAATGCCTATGGCTTCAAAAATTTGTGCTCCCTTATAGCTTTGAATTGTGGAAATCCCCATTTTAGAGAGAATCTTGACAATTCCATCCGAAGCTGCCTTCACATAGTTTTTAACAGCAGCCAATGAGTCCAGCTCTTTTCCAAGTTCCCCATTTTTAGCCATCTCTTCAATGCTCGCTAATGCAAGATAAGGATTAATTGCATCAGCTCCATATCCTACAAGCATGGATAACTGATGAACATCACGAGCCTCACCGGTTTCAACAATAATACTTGCTTGTGTCCGTATCCCTTTACTAATTAAATAATGATGGAGACCGCTGAGCGCAAGCATTGCTGGAATGGCAGCCAAATCCTTGTTTATGCCCTTATCAGATAAGATGATTAAAGGTACGCCGCTGGCAATAGCTTTTTCCACATTTTTAAATAGCTGCTCTAATGCCCTTTCTAAAGCATTTTCCCTATTATCTGCTGGAAAAAGTATTGGAAATGTCTTTGCTTTAAATGGTTCGGTATTATATTCGCGAATCTTTGCCAATTCCTGATTGGAGATAATCGGGGTATCCAATTTTAACCTTCTGCAGCTTTGTGCCTTTGCTTCAAGAAGGTTTTCCTCATTCCCAAGAAAAGTTAAGGATGAGGTGACAAACTGTTCACGGATAGCATCAATAGGCGGATTTGTTACTTGTGCAAATAACTGTTTAAAATAGCTATATAAAAGCTGTGAATGGTTAGAAAGGACAGCTAATGGCGAATCATATCCCATTGAATGAATGGGCTCCTTTCCATCAGCAGCCATGGCTCCAATTACTTTCTTTAATTCTTCTACCGTATAGCCAAATGCTTGCTGATATTGGGATATAGGCAGACCATCATTCCCTTGTGCAGGCTGATGACTCTGTAATTGGTTAATATGAACAGTGTTTTCATCTAGCCATTCGCGATATGGATGTTCATGCGATAATTTGCTTTTCACTTCTTCATCTGGTATCATTCGCCCTTCTTTCAGATCAACAAGGAGCATTTTTCCTGGGCTTAATCTTCCCTTTTCTAAAATCCGATCCGGTTCAATATCAATGACACCTGCTTCAGAAGCAAATATAATCGTTCCATCAACAGTGACATAATAGCGTGCTGGGCGAAGACCATTGCGGTCCTGCATCGCACCAATCTGCAGACCATCTGTAAAGACAAAAGCTGCAGGTCCATCCCACGGCTCCATTAATTGACTGTTAAATTCATAAAAGGCTTTTAATGAATCATCCATGGAGTCATCTTTTTCCCATGCCTCCGGGACCATCATCAGCGCTGCCTGTGCAAGCGACCGCCCTGAACGGGTTAGGAACTCCAGGCAATTATCAAATGCAGATGAATCACTCCCATTTGCATCGATAATTGGCATAAGGCTTTTTAGTTTTTTACCAAAAACAGATGATTCCATCCTATGTTCCCGAGCGCGCAGCCAATTTATATTGCCGTTCACTGTATTAATCTCACCATTATGAATCAGCATGCGGTTTGGGTGGGCCCTTTCCCAGCTTGGAAATGTATTAGTACTGTAACGGGAATGAACAAGCGCAAATGATGATTGAAAAGCCTCATCCTGCAGATCTAGGTAAAATTCCTGTAATTGCTGCGGAGTAAGCATTCCCTTATATACGATTGTTCTTGCAGATAGACTTGAAACATAAAAGTTCTCATCCCTAGCAAGCTTTTTTTCTTTAATTCTCTTCTCGGCTAATTTCCGAATCAAATACAGCTTCCTTTCAAAGGACTCCTCATCTCTTATTTCCTTGCTTCTGCCTATAAATACTTGCCGGATAAAGGGCTGGCTTTCCTTTGCATTTTTCCCAATACAATTATTATTTACAGGAACGTTCCGCCATGTTAAAACCTCTTGGCCTTCTTCATGAATAATGTGATTTACCGCCTCTTCACATTCCTGTCTTGCCTTACAGTTTTGCGGCAAGAATAGCATTCCAACCCCGTAGCTCCCCTGTTCCTTAGCTTTCATCTCCTTACAAGCTTTTTGAAAAAATATGTGCGGAAGCTGCGTCAGAATTCCCGCTCCGTCACCCGTATCCGAATCACCAGACTGTGCTCCCCGGTGATCTAATCGGCAAAGCATCGAAATCCCCTGCTTTACTGTTTGGTTTGAAGCACCTTGATTTAAATCAGCAATAAATCCAATTCCACAGGCATCATGTTCAAATGCTGGATCGTAGAGTCCCTGTTTATTCGGTATTTTATTTCGCTGCATTCTTACACCCTTTCTCTCCGCTCCTGCGGAATAATTTTTTAATCAATCCCAATAGTCAAAATTTTTAGGGCGAAATTGGAAAGTTCTTATGGATTTTATTGTATTCGTTCGTATCCAATCTGAACAATATCGATTTTTCATAAAACCAATCTATTTTTGATATCAATAATTTTGTAACCGTTCACATTTTTGAATAATTCATCTTAAAAAAGTGATTTCATAACTGGGATGGACATTATTTAAAGAGGTAAAAGAACCATTACTGTCCTTGTATTATTTTCCCAAACCCAACTGCTGCTATTTCTGGTATAATAGATAAGCTTTTGATTCAAGCCGTGGTTCGAAAACATCCCACGATAAAAAACTAAGGAGAGAGGTTTATGAATATAAGGACTTTAGCGGGGAACGGCATACTTGCTGCGCTATATATCGCTGTTTCCATGCTCATTCAGCCGTTTGGGTTTACACAGATCCAGTTTCGTGTATCGGAAATGTTTAATCATCTTGTTGTTTTTAACAAAAAATATATTTTTGGTATGATATTAGGCGTATTCTTAACGAATTTATTTTTTTCACCGATGGTCGCCTACGATCTTATCTTCGGCGTCGGGCAATCACTTCTTTCGCTGTTAATTACCATTCTGTGCTGCAGATTTATTAAAAACCTTTGGCTGCGAATGGCTGTGAACACACTTGTGTTTACTTTTACGATGTTTTTGATCGCCTTTGAGCTCAAGCTGGCCTTTGGTTTACCATTTATGTTTTCATGGCTTACTACCGCCATTGGCGAATTTGTTGTCATGGCTGTTGGAATGCCTGTTATGTATGCATTAAATAAACGAGTGAAGTTTGAAAAATTAATATAAAAAAAATCTGATGCATCAAAAGTATGCATCAGATTTTTTGGTTATCGCATAATTACTATTTTATTGAACGGTTACTTTTGCAAAAAACTCATTATAGAGCGCTTGAACAGCCTTTTTCTCATCTACTTCTTTCACGCCAAACATCATGCTGACTTCGGATGATCCCTGGTTAATCATTTCAATATTAACGTGGGAATCGGCTAATGCCTTCGAAGCTCTGGCGGTTGTGCCAATGTTATGGCGCATGCCTTCTCCAACCACCATGATTAATGCAAGACTATGCTCGATCACCACATGATCTGGATCCAGCTCGTTTTGTATGCGGGCAATAATCTCCTCTTCCACACCTGGACCAAACTGATCTTCTTTTAAAATAATAGAAAGGTCGTCAATACCTGAAGGAATATGTTCGTATGAAAGTCCGTAATCTTCCAAGATGGCTAGAAGCTTTCTGCCATAACCAATTTCCCTGTTCATCAAGTATTTGCTTACATAAATACTGCAAAAACCTTCGTCGCTGGCAATTCCAACAACCGGCCCATTTGTATTATCACGCTGATTAACAATTCTAGTACCCTGGGCAGAGGGGTTGTTCGTATTCTTAATATGTACCGGAATCCCCGCACGAAACGCTGGCACAAGTGCTTCATCATGCAAAACTGTAAACCCGGCGTAGGAAAGCTCACGCATTTCCCGATACGTTAATTCCTTAATTTCCTTAGGCTTTTCAACAATAAATGGATTAACTGTATAAACTGCATCTACATCAGTAAAATTTTCATATAAATCGGCTTTCACTCCATTAGCTAGAATGGAACCTGTAACATCTGACCCGCTTCGAGAGAAAGTGTATACTTCACCATCCCGGCTATAGCCAAAGAATCCCGGGAAAACAATGATTCCTGATTTTTCACGCAAAGAAAATAGCTGTTCATACGATTCAGGCAGCACCTGTGCATTGCCTGGTTCAGGAGTAACAATAAGACCGGCATCCTTAGGATTTACATACTGGGCTTCCACCCCCATCTTCCTAAAGAAGGCCGCTACTAATTTTGCATTATTGTCTTCCCCGCTAGCCTTAATTAAATCCATAAATCTGTCAGGATTACTTTTATCTGATGCAAATCTTTCTTGCAAATCCTGCTTGATTTCATCAATAATCTCATTTGGAATATCTAATTCTTCAGCAATTAATGCATACCGTTCCAGTACTGCATTTATCTTATCTTGAGGATTTTTATTCTTTAAAGCAAGCTCAGCACCTTCAATTAATAAGTCTGTTACTTTTTCATCATTTGAAAATCTTTTTCCTGGCGCGGATACGACAACAACCCTTCTCCCAGGATCAGATACAACAATCTGGAAGACCTTTTCGAGTTGCTTACCAGATGCTAAAGAAGATCCGCCAAACTTAACGACTTTCATCCTGACACTCCTAACTGTTAGATAACCAGCCTATTAGCTAGCTGTACTCATGCTAAATACTCGGCTTCCCCTAACTCCAAAATTTTTAAAATTATTTAACTTTGCCTAAATATATCCTCATTTTACTCCTATTCTGAAAATAATCAAGAGTTTTTCCCTCAGGTATAGACAGTTGTTCACCCATAAAAGACAAAATAGACCAAAAGGCCCGTTATAAGCACCCTTCATATGAACCAGATTTCCTTACCTATTTAGAATATGCTTATTCCTAACAACTTTGCCTAATTTTAAAATATAATAAAAGTATGTATGCCTTGATTTAACATCTGCAGATTAAAAAATTCGGATTAAATTAGCCATTGCATATTAGATTTAGCAGCTAGTTTAGGAAAGGGGGCTAATCATGGGAATTATCATTGTAGACGACAACCCGACAAATATCTTTGTCATTGAAAATATACTTAAACGCGCCGGTTATAAGGAATTTATTTCCTTCACCTCTGCAATAGACTTATTTACATATTTTGATAACAAGCCTCCGATGCAAATCGGCAGGCAAACAGATATTATACTTATGGATATCATGATGCCGGGGATGGATGGCATCGAAGCCTGCAGGCAGCTTCAGGAATTCCCCCATTTAAGGGACATTCCTGTTATATTTGTGACGGCATTAGAGGATACAAATAAAGTGGTTGAAGCACTCGATGCCGGAGGAATGGATTATGTAACAAAGCCAATTAACAAAACGGAGCTTTTAGCTCGTATTCGGGTAGCCCTAAGGCTAAAATATGAAAAGGATTGGCATATAGAGCAGGATGAGAAGATCCGGACTGAACTAGAACTCTCCATGCAGGTCCAAACAAGTCTATTAAGCGAGCCGGTCTATCAAAACAATGTCATATTAAAAGCTTCCTATTTGCCCGCTTATAAGCTTGCCGGCGATATGTATTATTGGCATAAAATTGATAACCACCGCTTTGCGGCTATCCAGCTTGACATGATGGGCCATGGCATATCAGCTTCATTAGTCTGTATGTTTATTTCATCCATTTTAAGAGATACAATCAGTCATTGCCCTGATCCGGAATATGTCATTAAAGAATTGAACCGATGGATGGATTCACTGAATTCAAGAAATAAGAAAATTCCTTATTACTTTACAGCAATTTATTTAGTCCTTGATACAAAGAATAAAACTTTGGAATATATTAATGCCGGCCACCCCAGCGGCTATGCCCTGCTAAATGGCAAAGAGCTGATAGAAATGCCAAGCAATACATGTGCTATCGGTTTTTTTGAAGACATTAGCATGGAAAAAACTATCATTCCGTATGACGACTCCATCCAGCTGCTCCTTTGCACAGACGGGGTTGCTGAGGCAGTCGAAAAAACTGACCAAAATGTCTCCCAATTCCTTAAGGAAAAAGCAGCACTATTTTGGGAGGACGCCAGGAATAAACAGCCCATTGATTACCTTCTAACCAAACAGCAGCAGATTAATGCTGATGATGACATGTGCATTGTCCTCATTCAGGCCAAATAAAAAAAGGAAGCAAAGCGCCTATCTAGACGTTATGCTTCCTTTTTCTGTACCATTTTTCTATAAGGTTGAAGTCGTTAAAAATACCTTGTTCCGTTCTAATGGTTTCCTTGCTTCCAAGCCCGAGGAATCCCCCAGGCGTGAGGCTTTCATTGAATAATTGAATAACCCGTTTTTGGAGGTCGACATTAAAATAAATAAGCACATTCCGGCAAACAATCATATGAAATTCATTAAAGGAGCGATCTGTGACTAAATTATGCTGAGCAAAAATAACATTATCAAGCAAGTCCTCATTTAAATAGGCCGCTTCACAGTCAGCGGTATAATATTCAGAAAAGGAGCTTTTCCCGCCTGCCAGCAGGTAATTCTTTGTGTACAGCTGCATTTTTTGCAAGGGAAGCTGCCCCTTTTCCGCCTTTTTTAGGACTAGTTCATTCATATCTGTCGCATAAATTTTTATCCGGTTGCCAAGCCCCTCCTCATTCATCAGAATAGCCATGGAATATACCTCTTCCCCAGTGGAGCAGCCTGCATGCCAAATTCTGATTTCCGGCAGTTCCCTTAATAAAGGAATAATATCCTCCCTTATCGTTTTAAAAAAAGTTGGGTCACGAAACATTTCCGTTACATTGATAGAAAAGTCACTAAGCATCTTTTTTAGATATTCCTCATCATGAATGACTTTTTCCGTCAAGGCTGTGATGCTTGGAAGACGCTCCTGGTTCAAACGGTTTTGTACCCGCCTCATAATGGAGGATTTCATATACTGCCGGAAATCATAGCCAGAAACACGAAAAATAGCTAACAATAAAAGTTCGAGCTCGATATCTTCCTTATTTATTTTTAACACCCTTCATCAATCCCAATAAAAAGTTATGAAAGCCATACACGCATAACAGACAATAACTGATCTAGCTTCAATGGCTTACTGATATAATCGGAAGCTCCGGAAACTAAACATTTCTTACGATCATAATTCATCGCTTTTGCGGTTAAAGCTATTATAGGTATTTCCTTGTATTGTTCAGTTGCACGGATTCGTTCCATCGTTTCATACCCGTCCATGACAGGCATCATGATATCCATTAATACGATGTCAATTTCTTCGTCCTTCCCCATCACTTCAAGACAGTCCATGCCATTTTCTGCAGTCAGCACCTTCATGCCTTCTTTTTCTAAGGCATTTTTTGTAGCATAAATATTCCGGTGATCATCATCTACTACAAGAACTTTTTTATTATAAAGAACTGAAAACGGATTCTTCTGCTCTTGTTCATCACCTTTATCACCTGATGCGGACTCCTCCTTAAGGGGCCTTAGATCTAATTCAACTGCAGAAGCTGCTTCATTGTTCAGCTTTTCTTTGGCCTTTTCCGGCACCCCTTCAGGGAGGCTTGGTATCAATAAGGTAAAGGAGCTTCCCAATCCTTCCTTGCTTTCTACTTTACATACCCCTCCGAGAAGAGCGGCAAACTCTTTTGTTATGGAAAGTCCGAGTCCTGTTCCTCCATATTTCCGCATTGTCGCACCATCTACCTGCTGAAACGCCTGGAAGATTTCCTCGTATTTATCGGGCGGAATGCCAATGCCTGTATCGGAGACAACCACTTTTAGCCATGCATCAGAGATCCCCGCTTGAGGCAGTTGGGCAAGATCCTCTTCTCCCGCCCTATTGAACCTGAGTGATACAGAACCCTTTTCTGTAAATTTAAAAGCATTTGACAGCAGATTTTTGATCATTTGCTTCAACCGCTGTTCATCTGTAAAAATGACTTCAGGCGTATTTTCATCAGCTGTAACTGTGAAATTAAGCTCTTTCTGTTTGGCGATAGGAATAAAGTTTCGATCAATGAGACTTGCAAACTCAGAAATAACAACCTTCTCAAAAATAATTTCAAGCTTACCAACTTCGACCTTTGATAGATCTAGAATATCATTGATCAAATTGAGCAAATCTTGCCCTGAAGAGTGAATCATCTTTGTAAATTCGATTTGCTCCTCGCTTAGACCATGATTCGGATCATCTGACAGCATCTCCGAAAGCAACAAGATACTATTCAGTGGTGTCCGAAGCTCATGAGACATATTTGCAAGAAATTCTGTCTTATATTTTGAGCTTTGGATCAGCTCTTTGGCCTTTTCCTCGAGAGCCTCCTTCGCTGCTTTAAGCTCTTCTGACTTTAGCTCAGCATCATTTGTTCTTTCTTCCAGCTGTTCATTAATCATGCGGAGCTCTTCAGCTTGTGTCTGCAATTCTTCTGATTGGGATTGCAATTCTTCTGATTGAGTCTGCAGCTCTTCTGACTGCATCTGGAGTTCCTCAGTTTTAGCTTGTGATTCCTCTAATAAATGGGCGATTTCCATTCTTCCTAATATATTTGTAACAGCAATGCCCAGTGTATCTAAGACCTCTTCCAAAAGCTTAGTCTGTACAGGGGTAAATGGTTCCAGACTGGCTAATTCTATTACTGCACTTACATCGTCTTTCATCAACACAGGCGCCATCAGTATGCTCTTTGGTTTGATATGGCCAAGTCCTGTTGAGATCACATGATATTCTTCTGGAACATCATTCAGAATAAAAATCTTCTTATCTTTGGCACATTGGCCGACAAGTCCCTCGCCAAGTTCGAAGATATCTCTTCCCGCCTCTCCTGTCTCATTAGCATAAGAGGCAGTCTTTTTAAAAATAGTTCTTCCTTCAAATTGTTCTTTCAAATAAAAGACACCCAAGCTTGCCTTCGTCACATAGGCAAGCTTATAAATAAAGTCTTTAGCAAGCCCATCAATTTCTACATGCTGGCTGTATAAATGAACAATATCTGCTGAATGTGACTGAATCCAATTCTGCTCTGAAATCTCAGCCATATATTCTGTCTCTTTTTCAACATAAGTTTCAATGGACGCAGCCATGGAATTAAAGGCTTTGGCAATATTGCCAAACTCATCCTCCGTCTTCACATCCAGCCTTGGCAGATCTAAAAGATTGTTTCCGTAATCAATTTTCTTTAATCCGTTTGTAATGGAGTAGATGCTTCTGCTTGTATCACGGATCAGCCACAGTGTCACACTCACAATTAATAATAGCGCAATGCAGACCGCCGCAATGAGCAGGATCACCAAATTGGCATGTGTATCCGTTGCCCTTTGCAGAGATTCATCCATCAATGATTCCTGATGTTTGATGAATTCTTCTAAATAAATTAATAATTGATCACGATTCGGCCTTTCCGCATCGTACAGAGGCCTTAATTCTTCTTTATCGCTAGTGGAAAGTTTGCTGAGAAATTCCCGCTCCATTTTATTATAGGAGGCGTAAGAATTCTCCACCTGTCTTAATAGCTGTCTCCCTTTGTCTGTAGTGACCGTTTTTTCCAGTTCAAGAAAACTTAGCTGTATCTGTTCTTCGTTTCCCTTAAGCGATTGTGTAATATATTCAGGCTGAACTTCCTCATTTATAATTAATATTCTAAGCAGCTGGCGGTCTGTTACATCAAAAATCCGTCTTATTTCAGAAGCCTGATTTACTTTATAGTAACGGTCCTTTACGAATTCAATCATATTAGCTTTCATAATCCCAGACATATATAAAATAACGCTCATGAGCAGAAGCATAAAGAACACAGTCAGCCCAAGTCCAAGGAATTGCTTCCTCTTAAAAGTCACCCAATCGCCCCCCTTCTTCTTTTTCTCGCAGATTTTAGCTTTGCAGCATCAGACATATTGAATATCTGTCTTTTGATTCGTCATCCATTCCTGCTGACGGAGCCTGATTTGGAAAAGGGTAAGCGGGTCACGGTAATTTTCTGGATTGGTTCTAATTTCCTTCAATGCATTCTCGTTTTGCTCAATTTCTTTTTCTGATTCCTTTACAGCTTCTACCAGGGCCTCCAGCGGCTGGCTAAAGAACATGCTTATATCTCTGTCTATGGCTCTTTCGAATAATTCGAATGGTCTAAAGACTTGTTCAGCCACCACTTCAGCTACCCCGCTATAATCCTCATTTTCTATAAACTGTTTATATTTTTTATAAAGCATCGTTTGATTTTGCCTCATTCCCCCTAAGAGTTTCCCTGCACTTTTTAATAAAAATTGTGCTGGAGAAAAATGAAGAAGAATATTTATCTTATCAATTTCTATTCCTCCTCTTGTCATCCGATCGACATCCCTCCGCCAATCATCAAGCACCCTAAAATCACAGGCAAGGACTAATCTCTCCCTTTTATATAGTTCGTTGAATCCTGCACCCAGTTCATCTAAGAAGCGCTGACTTTCATCAAATTCCTTCTCTGCCTCCATCATCCAGTGATGAATACCGTTTTGAATTCTTGGGGACACAGATTCTTGCAGGTGATTTTGAATTCGTCTGTTCATTTCTTCATTGAGTTTGGCATCAAGGCTGCTAAAGTCGCTGTTCTCTGTAATCAAATCAGAACAGCCCTTAAGGACAGCAGGAATCTCTTCGATAAGCTGTTCCTTAATATCTTCCTTCACCTGGTTAAACGCCTTTTTAATCATTCTTGATTTCGTCTCATCCATATCGCGCATCTGATTAACAGCACCATTTAATTTAGTGGAGATTTCCTCATTCCATTTAATCGTATCTATATAGCCATTCTCTAGTTCAACACGTCTCTCCAGCAGATACTTAATTGTCTTTCTAATGTAATGATGTACCTTTGTCATGCGTGTTTCATTGAGATTCCGTTTATGAATAACCTTACCAAGCAGTTCAGTAAGCTCTGTTTCTTCCCCGGAAAAACTAAACAGCCCTGTGTTTGGAAAATGCCTATGAATCTTTAATTTGATTTGGTCCATCATTTCCTGATTGGTTCCGCTGCTTTGGATAAGAAAGCTAATTGGAAGCTCTGGAGCCTGCTCGCTAATTTTTTTGGCCATCTCTAATTCCTCTTCAGAAAAGGACTTTTCTGGGTGAAGAACAAATAACATGCTGTCAGCAAGCTGCAAGTATTGAAATACATCATTTCTAAATTTGTTTAAATCGACCATTCCTGGTGTTTCAATGAGAACAAAGCTGTTTTTTCGCAATAACGGCGCATTTCTCTTATATAAAACCAGTGTTTGTTTATTACTTTGGATATCAGCCATTTCAGGAATCTGTCTGATAGCTTCCTCCGTAATTTCTGTAAGCTCTGTCTCATCTTGATCCTTAAACATTACGGATGCTGCAATCGAATCCTCAAGCACCTTTTCACCAAGCAGGGCGTTAATAAATTCAGATTTCCTTGTTCCTGCCGCACCGGCAACTAATAAATAGGGTGTATGTACCTCAAGAAGCTCTTTGACCATCCATTCAAATCTTTGTCCGATCTCGATCCCATTCTTTTTTGTCCACGCAATAATCGACTCAAAAAGCTTATATCCTTCGTCTAGCCCATCAAATGGGAAAACTGGCTGCTTCAATTGCTGCTCCGCATGATGGATAGCCGATTCTTCAATGCTTGCCGGGAAAACCTCACACCAGGCTAAAATCGAAGAGGATGCGGCCAATTTTAACTTCGAATCAGCAATTTTCATCCAGTTCACTAAATGATTAGGTATTAAATGTGAAATATCCCGGATTAAATATTTGCCGCTGATTAATTCTAAATAAGCATCCTGATATACGGCAGACAGCTTCTTCCATTCATGCGCACTGCCGCCTTCCATTTGCAAAAGGATATGGTTAATTTCTTTTATCCAGGCAAAATATAAATCACTTGATTTATAACTGCCCCATAGAGAGACCGTTAGACTTTCAAACTTGGCCATGTCCCGTTTAAATAGGGCAGCCAATGCTTCATTAAAATAATTGGGTTCAAATTTCTTTACCTTCCCTTGTTCAACATAGGACTGAAGAGCATCAAACCACAGCAAATCCTTTGTGCGGACACCTTCGGCAACTGCAAGCTCAACGGCGTTCTTCCAATCCTGATACTCTTCGAAAAACACCTTAGCTTTTTCCGTAACATCCTCATAATCCGGGTTAAGCGAGATCGCCTCCTTAATTACATCAACGGCAGAATCCAGCTTGCCAAGGGAAACATACAATGAAAACAATTTAAGAAGGACTTCTATTTTCAGCACAGCTGAATCTGTTTGAATAGATTGATAGATCTCCTCTGCTGTTGTCAAAATCCCTAGCTCATAATAGGCGTCTGCCGTATTTTTCTTTGCCCACGGGGCAAGCTCATTGGTTAAATTCTCCCATTTAAAGATGGCTGTTTCAAAGTCACGTGCATGGAAATAAACCTCTCCCTGAGCAAAACGGATATAGGATAAGTCCGGAATCTCCTTTTGCTGTTCAGCCATGTACAGATCCCCAAGAATATTGATCGGGTGGGTACTCCGATCCCCTTCAATAAGCAATTCATGATACGTTTTATTTATTAATTCATTTTCTTTTTTCATCATGCTTCCTCCGCTGAATATTTTTTCACCGAAATGGCAATAAAAGAACTACCTTAAATGACCATTACTTATTCTTAAATTCTAATATATACTCCTATCCTTGTATTCTATCAAAATATTCTCTATAACAAGTGTTTCATTTTTAATACATTATTTGTATTCCTATTCCGTCTGTTTCATTATGGTAAAATTGCATTAAGACTTTTATTCTATAAATACCAATAAATGTACCCAAATAAACCATTCGGAGGATAAATAATTTTTATGCTCCTAAAAGGTAAAAAAAGGATTGCCATAAACCCTTTTTCGCTGTTAATTGAGTTAATTGATTTACATGGGTATTACAAGTAAAATAAGAAATAACTACATATTAAGAAAGGCTGATTCCGTTTTGGAACAAAATTCATCAAATTTTATTAAAAGTATCATGATTGACGATTTGGAGTCAGGAAAGCATAAAAAAATTATTACACGCTTTCCTCCAGAGCCGAACGGGTATCTTCATATCGGACATGCCAAATCCATTGTTATCAACTTTGGATTAGCAGACGAATTTAATGGAAAGACACATTTACGCTTTGACGACACAAATCCATTAAAGGAAGACCAGGAGTACGTTGATTCCATTAAAGAAGATGTGAAGTGGCTTGGCTATGAATGGGATGAACTTAGATATGCTTCAGATTATTTTGAAGAAATGTATAACCGTGCCGTTCTGCTTATTAAAAATGGTAAAGCCTATGTCGATGACTTGTCACAAGAACAAATCCGCGAATATCGCGGCACACTAACAGAGCCAGGGAAGGAAAGTCCTTACAGAAATCGTTCCATTGAAGAGAACCTCGACCTGTTTGAACGGATGCGGAGCGGAGAATTTGAAAACGGCAGCAAGGTGCTGCGCGCAAAAATCGATATGGCTTCTCCAAACCTTAACCTGAGGGATCCTGTTATTTACCGAATTGCTCATGCGTCGCATCATAACACAGGTGACAAATGGTGCATTTACCCAATGTATGCCTTTGCTCACCCGCTTGAAGATGCGATCGAACATGTAACACATTCCCTTTGTACAACTGAATTTGAGGACCAGCGTCCATTATACAATTGGGTTGTAGAAGAATGTGAAATGGAAAGCAAACCGCAGCAAATCGAGTTTGGCCGATTAAATATCACCAATACGGTCATGAGCAAGCGCAAATTAAAGCAGCTGGTAGAAGAAGGCTTCGTTGATGGCTGGGATGATCCGCGCATGCCGACAATTTCTGGATTAAGAAGAAAAGGATTTACACCTGGAGCCATCAGGGAATTTGTTAAGGCTACTGGTGTCTCCAAGGGATCTGGAGCAGTCGATGAAGCCATGCTTGAGCATTTTGTCAGAGAAGACTTGAAGCTTACTGCCCCTCGGACAATGGGCGTGCTAAATCCGCTTAAGGTAGTTATTACAAACTATCCGGAAGATCAGGTGGAAATGCTTGATGCGGAAATTAACCCTGAGAATCCGGAAATGGGTACAAGACAAATTCCTTTTTCAAGAGAAATCTATATTGAACAAGAAGACTTTATGGAAGACCCGCCGAAAAAGTATTTCCGTCTGTTCCCCGGTAATGAGGTTCGCTTAAAGCATGCTTACTTTATTAAATGCAATGAAGTCATTAAAGATGAACAGGGGAATGTCGTTGAGATTCATTGCACCTATGACCCTGAAACAAAGAGCGGAACTGGCTTTACAGGAAGAAAGGTAAAAGGAACCATTCACTGGGTAGAGGCAAAAAGCGCTATTCCTGCTGATTTCCGCTTATACGAACCACTAATTCTTGATGAAGAATTAGAAGCAAATGCTAAAGAAGAAGGTTCAGAGGAAAAAACCTTCCTTGACTATGTCAATGCCCATTCACTTGAAATTGTTCAAGGTTTCATTGAATCAAATATGAAGGATGTCAAACCGCAGGATAAGTTCCAATTTTTCCGTCATGGCTACTTCAATGTCGATCCAAAGTATTCGACAGCAGAAAAACCAGTCTTCAACAGAATCGTATCGCTGAAGAGCTCGTTTAAATTATAATTGGTAAAAAGGAGACTTAAGAATGGATACTCAACATAATAATCAAGAATTGCCAGAAAAGACTTGCTCGATCGAACGCCTTGTTACCCTCCCAGAGGACGTAGAAAAGGTAATCGCAGGAAAGAAAACAGCTACACGCCGAAACGGACGCTATGCGGATGTCGGCGAAATCATGGATCTCAATGGCCATAAATTTGTCGTTGAAAAGGTCTATTCCCAATCTCTTGGAGAATTAACAGATGAAGATGCCAAGCGAGAAGGATATGCATCCCTTGAGGAATACAAAAACTCCATTTTGTCCCTTCATCCTGGCATGCCATGGGTGCCTAAAATGAGAGTATGGGTACATGAGTTCCGCCCTGTTACGGAATAAGACCCGTTCTTTATGGACTTATTGTACCGATTTATCCTTTATCTTCATGTAGGCAGTGCTGTTTTATCGATCGGGCCATTTGTCATTTTAATTCTTATCGTTAAAAAGCTGCATTCCGCTAAGTATGATGTGCAGAATGCCTACCTGGAGATTATTCATTTTTCAGTCCGGCTTGTGAAACATGCCGGACACGTTCTTGTTGCGAGCGGTGCCCTGCTGATTTTGATGGGACACTGGAGATGGAATACACCCTTTATTATCGCTACATTAGCTGTCATGTTCGGTTCTGTCTTTTTTCTGGCACGTGCCTTTACACCTACAATAAAAAAGTTCCACCTTCCAGGGCAAAACCAGACAGAGCTGATCAAAAAACTTTCTGCAGCAACCTGGCTTTATCTTATACTTCTATTACTAATGCTTTGGTTTATGGTTGCTAAGCCCCCGCTATGGCAGGGACTCACCTTCTAACAAGCCAGCTCCAATGAAAGAGCTGGCTTGTTTTCATTTTTTAAGATAAGAGTTCGTTATTCCTTTCAAGTGAATTATTTTCCCATGTGCTTTATAATAGTAATTAAAGAATGTTTTTTAGAATTTTCAAAAACGATTGGAGTGTATATTGTGGGTGTAACTTTACGAAAAGGCCAAAAGGTTGATTTAACAAAATCCCATCCAGGTCTTCAGACCGTTGTTGTTGGATTAGGCTGGGATGTCAGCCAGGGCCAATCAAATTATGACCTAGATGCTTCAGCCTTTTTAACTGGCCCTTCCGGAAAAGTACAAAGTGACCTTGATTTTATTTTTTATAATAATCCTTCAGGAGCAAACGGCTCTGTCATTTACAGCGGAGATAACCGTACAGGCTCAGGAGATGCAGATGATGAGCAAATCAAAATTGAACTAACTAAGGTGCCGTCTTCCATTCACCGGATTGCTTTCAGCATTACCATCCATGATGCAGATAGAAAAGGCCAAAACTTTGGACATATTTCAAATGCCTATGTACGAATTTTTAATGCGATGACAAATGAAGAATTGATTCGATTCGATCTTGGCCGTGACTTTACAGTGGAAACAGCCATTGTTGCTGCTGAGCTTTACCGCCATAATGGCGAGTGGAAATTTAATGCCATAGCAAGCGGATTCCAAGGTGGCCTTGCTGCACTTTGCCGTAACTTTGGTGTCAATATTGACGACGAACCGCAGCCGCAGATTTCTCATCAGCCAAGCCAGCCCTACGGCGGATCTCAGGCAGCATTTGGCAGTCAGCCTTCTTATGGACATGCCCAGCAGCCTGGAGCCTCTGCTTACCAGCAGCCAAGCTATAGCCAAACACAGCCGCAAAGTCCAGCCCCTAGCCAAGGCGGATTTGGCCAAAACGGATCCTATACTTCCTACCAGCAGCCATCTTTTGGGCAGCCGGTACAGCAAACAAGCTTTAATCAGCCGTCCTTTGGACAGCCACAGTCTGCTTCCCCATCCTATGGAAATGGAGAAATTTCTTGTACACGCTGCGGATCACCAAATGTACGCACAGGCGAAAAGGGGTTTGGGCTTGGCAAGGCAGCCATCGGCGGACTAATTTTAGGCCCCGTTGGCTTACTAGGCGGATTCATCGGGAAAAACCAGCTGAAATTCACATGTAATAGCTGCGGAAATTCCTGGTCACCTAATCAGACCGATTATGCCCAATGGGCGAATGACCAAAAAAGAAAAGCTCAAGAATTATTTACGCGCTACAAAAGCCAGGATGTGCTGGATGCAATTGTTGCAGGCTGTGCCCTTGTCTCTTTGGCTGACGGAAGACTTGACCCGTCCGAGCGTCAAAAAATGATGGAATTTGTGAATCAGAGCGACGAATTAAGAGTATTTGATACGAACAAGGTTATTCAGCAATTTAATCTTTTTGTAAGCAAAATTGAACGTGATTCCATTCTTGGACGTGCGGAAGCCTTCAAAGCATTAGGCCGTGTTAGAACTAAGCCTGAAGTTGCCCGGCTGATTGCCCGGTACTGTATTGCTATCGGCTATGCTGATGGACATTTTGATCCATCTGAAAAGCAAACCATTTCAGAAATTTGCTTTGAGCTAGGCTTAAATCCAAATGAATTTTTATCATAACGATTGAAGGCATGAGAGGGAGACAAAATGAGCAGCAGAAAGATTATTATTACCCAAGACCTGGACCAAGTCTTAATTGATTTAGTAAATGAAAATGCACCCGGGTGCGAATTGATCATCGGCAAGGATAGGGAAATATGGGGAGATCATGTGAAAGATGCTGAGATTATTGCGGGCTGGAAGGGGAAAATCGCGAAAGACCTGCTTTCAGGGAATGGATTTTCCTCTGATACCAAGCTTCGCTGGGTTCAGTCATGGACGGCAGGGATTAACAGCCTTCCATTAAAGGAGTTAAAAGAAAGCGGTATTCTTTTAACAACAGCAAATGGCGTGCACTCCTTCCCTATTTCAGAAACAATCTTTGCATTCATGCTTGGGCTGACACGGAAAATCCCGGCATATATAAGAAATCAGCAATCTAAAACATGGAATCATTCGGGATTAAAACATGAGATACATGGAAAAACTATTGGCATTTTCGGGGTTGGCTCTATTGGAAAAGAAACAGCCAAACTTTCCAAGGCCTTTGGCATGAAGGTTTTAGGTTTTCGCCGATCAGGGAAACCAGAAGAATATGTCGATCAAATGTATACACTACAGGAAATGAACGAAGTATTGCCTGAATGTGATTATGTCGTTGTCACATTGCCGCTGACACCGGAAACCCATCAGCTTTTTGGAGCCAAACAATTTACGCTAATGAAGCCCTCTGCCTTCTTTATTAATATTGGCCGCGGTGACATTGCTGTTGAAAGTGAATTGGTTGAAGCACTTCAAAGCAAAACCATTGCCGGTGCAGGTTTGGACGTCTTTGAACAGGAGCCGCTTAGCGAGAACAGCCCATTATGGGACCTTGATAATGTCATCATTACTCCTCACACCTCAGGCTCCACCGAATACTATGACAAACGTGTCATTGAGGATATCTTTATCCCAAATCTGCGGAGCTACTTGAAGGGAGAAACATTGCCTATTAATCTGGTAGATTATGATAAGGGTTATTAATTAAATGGAAAGAGGCTCGGATTCGAGCCTCTTTTCTTATTGTAATGGAGGGATGGCTACTGTGAACGAGGCTTCACGCACTTATATGAACTGGTAAGGGGGAAATTGCTTGCTTACTGTCCGAAGTTACCCTTGCTTCGGACTGCTCCAGCTAGTTTTCTTGCCTCTCTGTCCGAAGTTACACCTTCTTCGGACTGCTCCAGCTAGTTTTCTTGCTTCTCTGTCTGAAGTTGCACCTTCTTCGGAATACCCAGGCTAGTTTTCTTGCTTCTCTGTCCGAAGTTGCACCTTTTTCAGAATGCTCCAGCTGATTTCTTACATCTTTGTCTGAAGTTAAAAATGATGTGTATGCCCATACTTTCTTTCCCGGCGTCTTCTATGAATCAATTCTTCAATGGCTCCTGATCCAAGCAGAACCCCCGAGATAATTAGTATTAATCCAGCAAGATGATAAATCTTAATCACCTCACTAAGTAAAAGAGCAGAGCCGACCAAGGCGAAAAAAGGATTTAAATTTAAAAAGATTGATGACTCAGCAGGACCGATTTTTTTAATAGCAGAATTATAGACCATATGACCTAGAGCTGTAGAGATAATTGCCGAGCAAAGAAAAGCTGCCCAGATGGACATTGGTGCATGAAAAATTCCGTTAAGACCGGCAGGCTCTTCCCATATGCCAATGACAAACAATAGAAGGCTTCCGATCACAAGCATGTATCCTGTCAATAGACGTGGATCCAATGTTTTTGAAGCCTTGCTGATCACGATGAAGCTGATCGCCTGTGACAGGATGGATATAAAGATATATAAGTCCCCGAACGATAAGCCCGAAACCCCTCCGTCATTGGAAAGAACAATAAACATTACGCCTGCGCTTCCTAGCAAGAATCCCAGCACTTGGATGATTGTCGGCATTTTTCTAAGAATAATACTAGACAGAATAGCTGTTAATATGGGTCCCGTCCCTAAAATTAATCCTCCATTTGTTCCAGATGTAGATGTTAGGCCGACAGATAAAAAATAGTGATGGCCAGCAACACTCGTAATGCTGCCTAATAAAATATACTTCCATTCTTTTATACTAGGCTTTCTAATTTTCTTCATCGCCGCCAAAATAATAAAAACAGTTATTCCGGCTGTAAAAATACGCAAATAGGTAATAGTAATGGGGGGAAAATGCTGAACAAGGACCTTGATGATTGGAACGTTAAACCCCCAGGAAAGCATAACACCTATTAGAAGCAAATAGGTTTGAATATTTTTCAACACAAATCCTTCTTTCCCAAAGTACAAATTAATTAAAACCTATTGTAACACCTTTAAGAATGTATGTATCTACCAAATTATTTAGAATATTAAAAAAGGGCCGCTCAACGCTGAGCGGCCCCCCTTAATGCGGTTTATTTTAAAACATCGTGATCAACGTAACGCTCGCCATTTAGCTCACTGATAATATTGATAGCGACCTTTGCGCCGTCTCCGGCAGTAATAATGGTATGCATGCTGACTCCAGCAACAGTTCCAGCTGCCCATACGCCTTCAACATTGGTTTTTCCAGCAGCATCCACATCAAGAATTGTTTTAATGCGCGGTTCTGTGCCTGGCTTTGTATTCAGGCCAGCCTTTTCTGCAAGATCCGTTGACATGCCAGTAGCAACAATAACATGCTTAGCTTCATAGCTTTGCTCTGAAGTTTGCACCGTTAAGCCTGAATCAGACTTTTCAATATTTTCAACAGTTGCAGTAACAAACTCTGCACCAAACTTTTCAGCCTGCTTCTTTCCTGTTTCAACAAGGTCAGGACCAGAAATTTCCGATACTCCATAATGGTTTTCAAGCCATGCACGTTTTGTTACACTTTTATCATTATCGACAACTAATACCTTTTTACCTGCCTTAGCTGCAAAAATAGCTGCACTTCCTCCAGCAGGTCCGCTTCCAATAATTAAAATATCATACATTCCCATTTCCTCCTTTATTTTCAATCTAAATTAGAGTTTATATCATTTAAGTATTAGTGTAAAATATTTTGATTTTTATTAAAAGACAAACACTTACAGTATTGCCTGATCAGAATACCTTCAAACAAAAAAACTCTCTTAATCAAACGTTTGATTAAGAGAGTTTTTTTACTTTTACCCCTTCATTTCAATAAGTTTTTTCCTTAGGTCATTTTCCATTGCTGTTAACTCATTTTCTGCATTTTGGCGTTTTTGCCGTCCTTCTTCCTGAATTCTTAACGTTTCTTCAAGAGTGGAGATCAGATTTTCCTGTGTCCTTTTCAATGTTTCAATATCCACGATTCCGCGTTCATTTTCCCGGGCTGTTTCGATCGTGTTTGTTTTCAGCATTTCGGCATTTTTTAATAATAGTTCATTGGTTGTTTTTGATACCTGCTTTTGGGCTTCAACTGCATGACGCTGCCTGATTAGCGTCAAGGCGATGGCTACCTGGTTTTTCCACAGCGGTATCGCCGTCATGATTGACGATTGAATTTTTTCAACTAATGCTTGGTTTGTATTTTGTATTAAGCGGATTTGCGGCGCGCTTTGAATCGTAATTTCCCTGCTTAATTTCAAATCATATAGGCGCTTATCCAGCCGGTCGGCAAATTGAATCATATCATTAACTTCCTGGAACTTCATTTGATCATTTGATTCCTCTGCTGCCTTTTTCAGCACTGGAATGGTTTTCTCATGCAGCTCTTCAAGCTTTAGCTCACCTGCTGCAATATAAACATTCAGTGCATGAAAATATTCTTTATTATTTTCATACAATTTTTCAAGCATGCCAATGTCTGATAATAGCGCATTTTTGCTGCGTTCCAGCTTGACACTGATCCGGTCGATTTGCGCTCCAGTTTTTTGATACTTAGACAGAGTTTCCTGTATGGAATTAGAAATTCTGCCAAACATACGGGCAAAAAACGATGATTTTTCTGGCTTTAAATCATCTGGATTGACCTCACTAAACCGCGCCATGAGATCGCTAATGATCTCCCCTACCTCACCAAGGTCCTGCTTTTGAACATGCTCAAGCATGGTATTGGAAAAGGACAGCAATTTTGATTGTGCTGGCGTTCCATACGAAATCATAGCTTGATGATTTTTAGGATCAATTTGGCCGGCAAGCTGGTAGGCTTTTTGCCTGTTTTCTTCGGGAATGACATCAATAAGCCGAACCTTTTTCTCCTCATTAACGGAAACCGATTGCATGGCTTGATCTTCGCCGAACGGGTTAGCAAGGAGATCATCCATTAAGTTTGCCTGACTCGCTTTGTCTAACAGGGATGGGTTGTTTTCGTTCATTTTAATCGCCTGCTTTCATCTTCAATTCGAGAATCCTTAATCATTTTTATGCGATGCTTGGCAACATCAATTTCAAAGTTCAGCTGATCAATGTCGTCAGAAATGACTTTATACAGATCCTCTTCAATCAGGCCTTTCATCTCCTCCAGCGTTTTTCGAGTATCAAACAATGAACGGTCAAGTTCGAGTGTTTTCTTTGGCTGATTGGAAAGAAACACATATTTTTCGGAAAGCTCAAGAGCAGAATCAAGGTGGGAGAAGTAGAACTGCTCCGCCTTATAAAATCGTTTCGGCTCTTTCTTTGTCAACTGATAGATTTTTCTCGCCGTTTTTGCCATTTCCATCCTTTGCTTGATGGAAGGGAAATGACGAATAGAAAACAGCGCCTTATGCAAACGTCTGATTTTATGATTGGCTTCATCAATATTCTTCTTAATGTATTGGTACTCTTTTCTTGATAGCTGCTGGCTTTTCAAAAAGCGGCGATTTTGCACGGCTTCGGTTATATAATAAGTCAATGCACCGCCGGCTAAAGCAATTCCGCCTGAAAGAAAAAATGTTTGTTCAAAAGCGATATAGCTTGTTAACCAAACAATCGAAGCTGCGGGTACCGATATTAAGATCCTAACAAGAAAAGCTAAAAATTGATTCATCATCCCATCGACTCCTGAATGAAATCTTTAATATATATACGTATGAACTTAAAGCTGGTTTCATCTTTAAAAAAACATTTTTTATCTAAAATAACAATATCATAAAGGACACGGTCCCTTCCATAGACTATAACCGTAAATCTAATTAGGACCTGAGACGTAGATGAATCCTATTAATCAAACGTTTGATTAATAGGAAGACATAAAAAAACGAACCAATTGCTTTGAATTGGTTCGTTTTTTGCATATTACTTTTTCATTCTAACAACAAGTACGTCACATTTGGCAGTTCTGGTAATGCTTTCAGCCACGCTTCCAATAATTAAACGTTCCAATGCATGCAGTCCTTCGGCACCGCAAACAATTAAATCAGCTTTGACCCTTTTTGCAATATTTTTAGTAATCTCCACCTTTGGAGAGCCAAATTCCAGAATAGTGTCAACGTTTTCGAGACCCTGTTCCAGAGCCAATTTCTTATATTTCTCCATAAGCTCTAATCCAAAGTGTTCAGCCGTCTTTTTAATGGAAGAAGTTTCTGCACCAGGATATGTTCTAATATGAGTATCAAGAATATGGACCAGATGCAATACAGCATTATTTCGTTTTGCCATTTCAACAGCCTTGTTAAATGCCCATTTTGCCTCTTCTGACCCATCGATTGCAGCAATGATATTTTTATAAACTAACCCCATCTCAAGCCCTCCCCTTTACCAAATATTAGCACAGTTTAAGTGGCTGAATTTTGTAAAAATGGTGAACTATATGACAGGTTTTTGAACTTTGTTAAACATCGTAAAACGTCCCCTGAAAGCGAAGCCCTCTCGCTGCAATCATCGGATATATTTTATAGAACTAAAAAAAGCCTCAGAAACATCTGAGGCTTGCAAAGATCTATTTCTTTTTCACCGTAATGGTCCAGGCAGCTTCGCTTAGCTGTTCAAAATTTGTTACAGCGTGGCCTTCTTCTGCAGCCCAGCGCGGGATGCTTTCTGTTGCCTGTGTACAGTCAAATTGGATGACTAATTCGTCTCCTGAATGTAAGTCTTCCATTTCTTTCTTTGCTTCAACTAATGGGAACGGGCATACCATACCCATAACTTCTAATGTTTTTTGCATTATTTATTCCTCCTATGCAGTAGTAACGTTTACAGCTGCAGATTTTTTTCTCACGGTCGGACGAACAAAAATAAAGTAAGATGCTGTCCATGTTCCTAAAATAATAAATAATAGACCAATCCAGCCCTGCCATGTCATCATAGCTGTCATGACTAAACCATTGCCAATGGAACATCCCCCAGCAATGCTTGCGCCAAACCCCATTAGGTTTCCTCCAATGAAGCTTCTGATTCCAGTTTTAGTATCCGGCATCCGAAAACGGAACTCACGGCTTGCTTTGGCTGCAATAAAGGAGCCTAGGAAAATACCCAGTACAAGGAAAACGCCCCAATTCAGAATGCTCAGATCTCCATTAACCAAAAATTGAAGAATGTTTGCTGAAGGTGTTGTAATACCAAGGCCAAACACTCTTCCAGTAGCAGCACTCAATGGCCAAGCAAGAAGTGCAATTAATCCTACAAGCACAGCAGTGAAAAATGGGTGCCAGCGTTTTTCAAATAATAAATGAGCTAGACCTTTGCGTTTTGGCTTCATTGCTGGAATCGCAACCTTTGGCTTTCTTTGCTCACGAACAACAACCCAGAGAACAATCACCGCTAAAAGTACAATAAACACCCATACAGATAGGCCAGTTGATTCAGCAATGGAATTTTTCCCAGCCTGCACGGATTGTATCGATTGATTCAGACCTGCTAATGGACCTGATTTCATGATCGCACTCATGACCATGTAGCCAAACAGGGCTATCCAGCTTCCAATTAGCCCTTCCCCGGCACGATACCATGTTCCGGTTGCACAGCCTCCGGCAAGAACAATGCCAATACCAAAAACAAATGAACCAGCAATCGTTCCAAGCCATGAGAAGGCTCCTGCCGAGTATTCAATGACTCCTGCCTGTATTAAGGCATACACGCCAATACTCTGAATAATAATTGCAATTAATAATGCATAAAACATGCGGTTGTCTTTTGCTATATACATATCTCTAAATCCGCCAGTCAGGCAGAAACGTCCTCGTTGCATAACAAATCCAAGCAAACCACCACAAAGTATCCCCGTTAGGATCATTTGTAACATATTTTTGCTCCTTTCAATAACCAAGTAATATTATAGGATTAATATTAATTACTCCACCCCTTTCTGTCAAATGAAATTCTTCCCAGTTCCATATTCCCAGCCTTATAAAATTTATTTGGATAACCATGTTTTCTACGGTAAAATAAATTGGTAGAAATATTTTTTCACGATTATATAATAATAGAGGAATATTTTTTCTCTCATGAATGGACAAATTAATAAAATAAGAAATTACGGTATTCTAAAGGAGATTAACATTCAATGGTTCATACATCCTATTATTTAGGCGTTGACATTGGGACAACCAGTACAAAAGCCGTTCTATTTGGGGAAAAGGGAACTGTTATCAGCATGCATCATGTTGAATATCCTTTATATAGCCCCGCTCCCTCGATTGCTGAGCAGGACCCAGACGAAATCTTTCAAGCTGTGATTAAAGCTATTAAAGGGGCTATGGTAAAAGGCGCAGCAGATCCAGCCAAGCTGGAGCTCGTTTCATTTAGTTCCGCTATGCATAGCCTTATCCCAGTAGATGAGCACGGCATGCCCTTAGCCAAATGTATTACATGGGCAGACAGCAGGGCTTCCGATTGGGCTGATAAAATTAAAAATGAATTAAACGGGCTTGAAATATACAGAAGAACGGGTACCCCCATTCATCCAATGTCCCCTCTTGCAAAGATTGCCTGGCTGAGATCGGACTTTCCGGAACTCTTTCAAAAGACAAGCAAATTTATTGGAATTAAAGAGTATGTTTTCTTTAAACTTTTCGGTGAATATGTCGTCGATTATTCAATTGCATCAGCCACAGGCATGTTTCATTTGGAACAGCTTGTTTGGGATAAAGAAGCGCTTCAGGTGGCGGGGATTACAGATAACCAGTTATCTAAGCCTGTTCCTACCACCTTTTATTTAAAAGGCTTGAAACCTGAATACAGTCATGAACTCGGCCTTACATCAGACATTCCATTTATTATTGGCGCCAGTGACGGGGTACTTTCCAATTTAGGAGTCAACGCCATTGACCCAGGTGTCATCGCAGTGACAATCGGTACAAGCGGAGCCATTCGCACTGTAACAGACCGGCCAGTAACGGACCCAAAAGGCAGAATCTTTTGCTATGCACTTACTGAGAATCACTGGGTTGTTGGCGGACCGGTTAATAACGGGGGTATGACATTCAGATGGGTTCGTGACGAGCTTGCTTCTTCAGAAGTTGAAACAGCTAAACGGCTTGGTGTCGATCCTTATGAGATATTAACAGATATCGCTTCACGTGTTAGTCCTGGCTCCGACGGGCTTATCTTCCATCCCTATTTAGCAGGAGAACGGGCACCGCTTTGGAATTCACATGCCAAAGGTTCATTTTTCGGTCTCGGACTGCATCATAAAAAGGAACATATGATCAGAGCTGTATTGGAAGGTGTTATATTAAACTTATACACCGTCCTGCTTGCACTTCAGGAAGTGATTGGCGTACCGAAGAAAATCCAGGCAACAGGCGGCTTTGCAAGGTCTGAACTGTGGCGGCAAATGATGGCTGATATTTTCAATCAAGAGGTTGTCGTGCCAGAAAGCTTTGAGAGCTCTTGTCTAGGTGCGATTGTTCTAGGCATGTATGCGCTTGGAAAAATTGATGACTTTTCCATAATCTCTGATTGGGTTGGAACTACACATTCACACAAGCCTGAAGAAGAAAATACAGAGATTTACAAAGAGTTAATTCCGATTTATATTCGTGTGTCCAGACTATTGGAGAATGAATACGAGGAAATTACAAAATTCCAGGAAAAGTGGGTTAA
>Ga0180215_1001200_pt1 | contig 29510 bp, 30 predicted proteins | sample eDN3rd37CBELigBY_FD_128871 | JGI IMG/M metagenome (GOLD analysis project Ga0180215, IMG submission 128871) | Enriched backyard soil microbial communities from Emeryville, California, USA - eDNA 3rd pass 37_C BE-Lig BY (version 2) (version 2) | ecosystem: Environmental > Terrestrial > Soil >...
TGATTTAACCAATGCTTTTTTAACATCATCTTTTTTCGCACTAATTATACCAGAAGTTACATATAGTCCACCAGGTTTTACAATTGAAAAGGCATCATCTGTAAAAGTCATTATAATTTCGGCTAAGATATTGGCTACAACCACATCTGCCGGCTCAGTAACCGTATCAAGCAAATTGCCTTGATGTACTTCGGCAACATCTTGTACTTTATTATGTACAATATTTTCGAATGCAGATTTAACTGCGACAGCATCTAAATCCAGGGCATGTACCTTCTCGGCACCAAGCATTGCTGCGGCTATTGCCAGTACACCAGAGCCCGTCCCTACATCTACTACCGAATCTTTTGCATTTACTACTTTTTCTAAGGCTTGTAAACACATTACTGTTGTAGGATGTGTTCCTGTACCAAATGCCATGCCAGGATCCAGCTCAATAATCAGCTCATCAGTGTTGACCGGTGTATATTCTTCCCAAGTAGGCACAATCGTAAATCTTTCTGATATTTTTACTGGATGATAGTATTGCTTCCAAGCCGTTGCCCAATCTTCTTCATGCACCTCGGACATAGAGAAAACATTTTCCCCCAGATTGATATCAAAATTTTCGAGATTGGCGATTGCAAGCTTAATTTCTTCAACAGTTTCTGCTAAAAAGCTAGTTGCTGGTAAGTACGCTTTGACGATTACCCCACTTGTCGGAAAATCATTTGGGTTCAAGTCATAAATTTCTCCAAATTGATCTACTCTTTCTTTCTCCATTTCTGTTGAATCTTCAATGACAACACCGCTTGCGCCAGCTTCATGATAAATATTTGAAATTGCTTCAACCGCTTCGTTTGTTGTTAAAACCGACAATTCTGTCCATTTCACTTGCAATCAGCTCCTCTAAAATTTTGTTTCCAAGGTTCACTAAATCTTAAGCGCCCAAAAATAATCGGACGCTTAAAGTGTAATTATTCACCTTTAAATGTCTTTTTGATTTTATCAAATAATGAACTGCTATGTTCTTCTGGGATGTCGCCACTAATTTCTGCAAAATCACGCAGTAGTTGTTTTTGTTTTTCGGTTAATTTTGTTGGTGTCATCACTTTAACAATGACATATTGATGTCCCGTGCCGTAGCCATGAACGTTCTTAACCCCTTTATCCTTGATGCGGAATTGAGCACCTGATTGTGTCCCTGCCGGAATTTTAAGTTTTACTTTCCCATGGATTGTCGGTACTTCGATTTCATCTCCAAGAGCAGCCTGCGGGAATGTTAATTTTAACTCATAATAAATATCATCGCCATCGCGCTCAAAGTATTCGTGGTTTTTCACATTGAACACGATATATAAATCCCCTGCCGGTCCGCCGTTTATACCTGGCTCGCCTTGGCCGGAAACTCGCAATTGTTGGCCATCGTCTACACCTGCTGGAATCGAAACTTTGATTTTTTTACGTTTTTGGACTGAACCAGTGCCGTGGCAAGTATTACATTTTTCCGGAATAATTTTACCAGTACCATGACAAGTATTACATGTGCGACGATTTACCATACGTCCAAATGGCGTTTCAACCGCTTGGTTTACTTGGCCTGCCCCGTTACATGTTGTACATGTTTTAGCACTTGTTCCTGGTTTCGCACCAGATCCATCACAAGTGTCACATGTCTCTTCTTTCGGAATTTCAATTTCCGTTTGTTTACCGAATACCGCATCCTCGAAGGAAATATTCATACGGTACTGAAGGTCATCTCCTTTTCTTGGAGCATTTGGGTCAGATCGACGTCCGCCGCCTCCAAAGAATGAGCTGAAGATATCTTCAAACCCGCCAAAGCCTGAACCGCCGAAACCGCCAAAACCTCCTTGGTTAGGTCCTTCATGACCGAATTGATCATATTGTGAACGCTTTGTATCATCGCTCAACACTTCATAAGCTTCTGCAATCTCTTTAAACTTCTCGTCTGCACCAGCTTCTTTATTGATATCTGGATGATATTGCTTTGAAAGTTTGCGATAGGCTTTCTTTATTTCATCTTTGCTTGCACTTTTACTAACGCCAAGCACTTCATAGTAATCGCGTTTACTCATCGGTCACACTCCGCTCTTTTTCATAACGTATATTTTAACATGTTCGAATAATACTGTATATGAAGTTTGATTTTATTTAGCCAACTTTTAATTTTGAACTCTTAATGTAAATTATTTGGAACTTTAGAGTTTAAAATTGACGGATCTTCTAATTTCCATAACAGTGAAAAAGTCAAAGTCCGTTTGTTTCGGCTTTGACTTTTTCTCATTTCATCTTTAAATCATGATAGACTTATTTATCGTCTTTTACTTCTTCAAAGTCAGCATCTACAACGCCGTCATCTTTTTTATCTGGACCAGCTTCTGCTTCACCTTGCGCAGCTTGTGCAGCCGCTGCAGCTTGCTCGTAAACTTTCATTACTAAGGGTTGCAATACACCTTCCAGTTTTTCTTTAGAAGATTTAATGCCTTCGATTTCACCAGCTTCTAATGCTTTTTTCAATTCTTCTTTCGCATCTTCAACTGATTTTTTCTCATCTTCTGTAATTTGCTCACCAAGGTCAGAAATTGTTTTATCAACTTGGAATACTAATTGGTCAGCTTCGTTGCGAAGTTCGGCTTCTTCTTTGCGTTTAGCATCTGCTTCAGCATTTGCTTCAGCTTCTTTTACCATACGTTCGATATCATCATCTGTTAAACCAGAATCAGATTGGATAACGATTGTTTGTTCTTTTTGAGTTCCTAGATCTTTCGCTTTTACAGATACGATACCATTTTTATCAATATCGAATGTTACTTCGATTTGAGGTACACCGCGTGGTGCTGGTGGAATATCCGCTAATTGGAAACGGCCTAAAGTTTTGTTGTCAGCAGCCATTGGACGTTCACCCTGTAATACGTGAATATCTACAGCAGGTTGGTTATCTGCAGCTGTCGAGAAAGTTTGAGATTTGGAAGTTGGGATTGTTGTGTTGCGTTCGATCAGTTTCGTAAATACGCCACCCATTGTTTCAATACCAAGTGAAAGTGGAGTTACGTCCAGTAACACGATATCTTTCACATCACCAGTTAGTACTCCACCTTGAACAGCAGCACCCATCGCTACTACTTCGTCAGGGTTAACTCCGCGGTGTGGATCTTGGTTTGTTTCTTTTTTCACTGCATCTTGTACCGCCGGGATACGAGTTGATCCACCAACAAGAATTACTTTATCTAAATCAGATGCATTCAAACCAGCATCTTTAAGTGCTTGACGAGTAGGGACAATAGTACGTTCTACTAAATCGCGAGTGATTTCATCAAATTTTGCACGAGTCAGGTTCACTTCCAAGTGAAGCGGGCCATCTGCTCCAGCAGTGATGAATGGTAATGAAATTTGAGTAGAAGTCACACCTGATAAGTCTTTTTTCGCTTTTTCAGCTGCATCCTTTAAACGTTGCATGGCCATTTTATCTTTTGATAAATCAACACCGTTTTCTTTTTTGAATTCATCTACTAAATAGTCGATAACTTTTTGGTCGAAGTCGTCCCCACCAAGTTTGTTATCACCTGCAGTTGCAAGCACTTCGAATACACCGTCACCCAATTCAAGGATTGACACGTCGAAAGTACCGCCGCCAAGGTCGAATACTAAGATTTTTTGGTCTTGATCTTGTTTATCTAAACCATATGCAAGCGCAGCTGCTGTTGGTTCGTTAATAATACGTTCTACTTCAAGACCAGCAATTTTACCAGCATCTTTAGTTGCTTGACGCTGTGCATCATTGAAGTAAGCCGGCACTGTGATAACAGCTTTTGTAACTGCTTCGCCTAAATAATCTTCTGCATAGCCTTTTAAGTATTGTAAAATCATAGCTGATACTTCTTGAGGTGTATATTCTTTACCTTCCACAGTTACTTTTTCTGAAGTACCCATTTTAGATTTAATCGATAAAATTGTATTAGGGTTTGTAATTGATTGGCGTTTTGCCACTTCCCCAACTTGTTTTTCACCGTTTTTAAATGAAACCGCTGAAGGAGTTGTACGGTTACCTTCTGGATTTGGAATTACTTTTGGTTCGCCGCCTTCTAGGACTGCTACACAAGAGTTTGTTGTACCTAAGTCAATACCAATAATTTTGCTCATTTTAAATTTTGCCTCCTAATTATTTAAAACACGTAATTAGTGTTTTTCACATATGAAATTTGAATTATTCGTTTACTGAAACCATAGATGGCCGTAATACGCGGTCTTTTAACTTATAACCTTTTTGAAGCTCTTTTAACACAATGCCAGTTTCCTTTTCAGAATCTGATTCTTGCATTACCGCTTGATGAACATTCGGGTCAAAAGCTTCACCTTCTGCAGGGATTAGCTCTAATCCTTCTTGTTTTGTTGCATCAATCAACGTTTTGTGAACCATTTCAATCCCTTTATAAAGAGAAACAGCGTCTTCTGAAGTTACTTCTACTTGTAATGCACGCTCTAAGTTGTCAATTACAGGCAAAAGTTCTGTCAGCAGCTTTTGAGCACGATATTTTTCAGCTGCTTCACGATCTAATTGCGTGCGACGTCGCATATTATCGAAGTCAGCACGTAGACGCAGGTAACGGCTTTCTTCTTCTTGCAGTTTTGCTTCAAGCTCTGCAATTTTAGAAGTTAATTGCTCATTTGCAGATAATTCTGCTTGCTCTTCATTTTGCTCATTATCTGTGCTGTTAGTTGCTTCTTCAGTTGTTTGTTCATTTACTTCTTCTAGTTGTTCTTTGTTTTCCGTCGTCTCAGACACAAATGTTTCCTCCTTATAACTCATCGTTTACTTTATTTGATAGTGCACTTGAAAGCCCACTTCGCATCACATCAAGCAGCGACACAACACGTTGATAATCCATTCTTTTAGGACCGATAATTGCAATCGAACCCTCTTGATCATTACCGACTGAGTACGTTGCTGTGATTACACTTAAATCATCCATTACGATATGATTGTTTTCAGAACCAATTCGTATATGAATGCCTGTATCTTCAGGATGGAACAAAGAAATAACCTGGCTTTCCTTTTCCATCATTTCCATAAGTGCCCGAACTTTATTTAAATCGTGGAACTCTGGCTGATTAAGCATATTCGTTTTTCCGCCAAAATAAATCTTGCCTTCATTTTGGAAGGTAGCAATATTCCTTAATGACTGGATAAAAGAATCCGCTGTGTGGACATGCTGCCTTAAAACATTGAAAGTTTCCAATTCAAGCCTGCTTTGTAGCTCTAATAATGAAACACCCACTAAACGTTCATTTAGAATATTGACCGTTTTTTCAATATCAGAAGGAACGAATCCCTGTGGGAGTGTAATTGTTCGATTTTCGACATGTCCATTATCCGTAACAATGATTGCTACTGCAGTATGTTCCGATAAAGGGACAATTTGAAATCTCTTTACGCGATGTTTACTTACATTAGGTCCAAGCAAAATCGTTGTATAAGAAGTTAAATCAGACAAAATGTTAGCAGATTCACGAATTACTTGTTCCATCTCTACAATTTGATTTTTATAAATTGATTGAAATAAGCCAATTTCACGAGCAGACATCGAGATCGGTTGCAGCAGATGATCTACATAAAATCGATAACCCTTTTCGGAAGGTACTCGACCTGAAGACGTATGAGTTTTTTCGATAAACCCAAGCTCTTCTAAATCGGCCATCTCGTTGCGGATTGTCGCTGGACTAGAAGTAATCCATTCTTTCTTTGAAATTTGGCGTGATCCTACTGGTTGAGCTGAAGTAACAAAATCATCAACGATTACTTGCAATATTTGTAATTGTCGATTCGTTAACATTGCCATCACCTCTGTTAGCACTCGTTAGTAAGGAGTGCTAATACTATTATTAAATTATCAAATCTCCAATATGATGTCAACGGAATCGCTCTATTCTCCCAATAAAAATTGCTGAAAGATTTCATTTCCAACAAAGCGACCCTTTCGACTTAGTCTGACACCTTTTTCATCTTCAAAAAGCAGACCTTCATTCACCAGTTTAGCGATTTTATTTTCATATAGCTCTTTCATAGGAAGACCCATTTTCCTTTCAAATTCTTCAAACAGCACCCCTTCGTTTTTTCGCAAACCTAGAAACATTTGCTCTTCGCATTTTTCTTCTTTTGTTACTTCATGTTTATGAAGGATAGGTTGTTCATTATTTTTGATGGATTCAATATATTTTTTGATCGGTCCATGATTTGAATAGCGATTCCCTAAAAGATACCCGTGGGCACCCGCACCAAAACCCGCATATTCATCATTATCCCAATAGATTTTATTATGTGTTGATATATGTCCTTCTATCGCAAAATTACTAATTTCGTATTGTTTCTTTGCTTTTTCTTCCATTCGGCGCATCAATAAATCATACATATCCGCCTCTAAATCTTCAGTAGGCAAATTAAGCTTGCCTTTGGCATACTGAATGTAGAAAATGGTTTTTGGTTCAACGATTAATGAGTAAGCTGAGTAATGAGGAAGATTTAACGCCAGAGCCTTTTCAAGAGTGTCTTCCCATTGCTCCATAGTTTGACCTGGAAGACCATACATAAGATCAATGCTTAAGTTGTCGAAGCCGACTTTTTTAGCTTGTTTAATCGTTTCAAATACATGTTCATTTGAATGGGTGCGCCCTATTTTTTCCAGCAGCTTTTGATCAAAGGATTGTACACCCATGCTCAAACGATTTACCCCCCCATTTATTAACGCCTCTAATTTATCCGTCGATAATTCATCCGGATTTGCTTCTGAACTAAACTCCACAAGCTGCTCTGTTGGGAGGAAATTATTAATATGCTGTAAAAGCCTTGTAATTTGTTCTGCTGAAAGTGCAGTCGGCGTCCCGCCACCAAGATAGATTGTTTCAATATTTTGAAATTGTTCCGGTGTTTTTCGAACGGCCATTTCAATTTCCTTACCGACTGCTTCTATATATTCGTCCACTGGTTGATTTTTAAAATAGACTTTATTGAAGTCGCAATAATTACAAATTTGATGACAGAAAGGAATATGTATGTAGACACCTCGAGCCATTAAAATCCCTTCTTTCTTAAGAAATATCATATTTCTCTATTGTACCCTTTCATCATAAAAATTCAATTTTATGCTACTAAATTATTTGAATAACGGATGATGTACAAAATATGGATAGGTTCTGAGAAAATAAAAAAGAGATCTGATGAATGATCAGACCCCCCAAAATTAAATGGCAATATTTATTTGCTGTTTATAAAGATCTACAAAAAGTTCGATAGCTGAGTAATTTGAAAACTTCGTTGTAAAACTAATCGCTTCTTCTTTTGTTTTAAAAGATAGTGCACTCATTTCCTTAACAAACTCATATCTCCCATTTTGCAATGAAATTAAGTAAACTCTCACTACAGGATTATATGATCTTTCCTTATCCAAATTATCTCCTGCCAGCAAGACACCAACACTTACATCTTTTTCATTCACAATTGTTGATAGTGCAACTAATTCATCATACTCAAACCATTCAGGAATTTCTACCTGTACTATATTATTCATCTATCACACATCTCCTTCGCTGTTTTTCATATGAAGCTTAAATATCTGATATGAATACCAATATTTCACAAACAAAAGCAAATTGATTAGATTTAATAGACAAATTGTACTACGATATTCTGATTTCATAAAGAGCAATAATTAAACGATTTTTTTGACTACTTTGAAATATATGAAATATTGTTGCAATAAAAAACAGATTATCCCCTGAAAAGAAAATAATCTGTTGCTTTGGAAATATTTAGCTATTAAAAATGGCAATTCTGCATATTTTTGTTATTAAAATCCATATTAACATATATAAGGGAATTTATATACATTTTTAAAAATTATAATTTGATATGGGTTTTAATGCAACTTAAGGTTGCAGTGATAACAAAATTTTGTTATTTATATTCGATTTGAGGAATTCTTCCCGATTAAAACCTAGATTTATAATCATTAGGTCAACCCATACAAATTGCTCAACATGCACTGCCTTCGTTTGAAAATGCATTCACACAATGTTGCAATTTTGAAAAGAAACATCCACCTAAACCTTTTCTTCCAAATAAAAGAAGCCGATTTGCATAAAACTACGCGGCAAATCGGCTTCTTGCTCAATTAACGCTTAGCTTGAGCAATTATTTTTTATTATTATTATCATCCATTTTCAGTACGGCCATGAAAGCTTCTTGGGGAACTTCAACCGAACCTACTTGTTTCATGCGTTTTTTACCTTCTTTTTGTTTATCCAGAAGTTTACGTTTACGTGAAATGTCACCGCCGTAACATTTTGCAAGTACGTTTTTACGCATCGCTTTAATTGTTGAACGTGCCACAATTTTTTGCCCGATTGCCGCTTGAATCGGCACTTCGAATTGTTGGCGCGGAATTAGTTCTTTTAATTTCTCAACAATTACTTTTCCGCGCTCATATGCAAAGTCGCGGTGTACGATAAAGCTTAATGCATCGACTTGTTCAGCATTTAAAAGAATATCCATTTTCACAAGCTTGGATGGTTTATAGCCAATTAACTCGTAGTCAAATGAAGCATAGCCTTTCGTACTTGATTTTAAGTAATCAAAGAAATCGTAGACAATTTCAGATAATGGCATTTCATAAATAATGCTTACACGGCTCGTATCGATATAATCCATCGTCATGAAGTTTCCGCGTTTCATTTGGCAAAGCTCCATTACTGCTCCAACATAATCATTCGGCACCATGATTGTCGCTTTTACATACGGTTCTTCGATGCGATCAATTTTTTGGGGATCAGGCATCATTGATGGGTTATCGACTTTAATTAGCTCACCATCTGTTAAATGTACATCGTAAATTACGGAAGGAGCTGTTGTAATTAAGTCAATATTAAATTCGCGTTCAATACGTTCTTGAATGATTTCCATATGAAGAAGTCCCAAGAAACCGCAACGGAAACCAAATCCTAATGCTTGAGAAGTTTCAGGTTCATATTGGAGTGCCGAGTCATTCAACTCCAATTTTTCTAGCGCTTCTCGCAAATCGTTATATCTTGCTGTATCAATTGGGTAAAGACCGCAATATACCATTGGGTTTAATTTACGATATCCTTCAAGCGGCGCTTCTGCTGGACGGTTTGCAAATGTAACCGTATCCCCCACTCGAGTATCTCCCACATTTTTGATAGAGGCTGTTAAGTACCCTACATCACCTACAGTAAGCTCAGCTTGAGGTACTGATTTCGGTGTATGAATCCCCACTTCAATAACTTCAAACTCGGCTCCTGTTGCCATCATTCGAATTTTATCCCCAGCTTTTACTGTTCCATTTACAATACGAATCGAAATGATGACCCCTTTATAAGCATCGTAAACCGAGTCAAAGATCAACGCTTGAAGAGGCGCATCCGGATCACCGGCCGGCGCTGGAACTTTTTCCACAATTTGCTCCAAGATTTCTTCAATACCTATGCCGGCTTTGGCAGATGCAAGAACTGCTTCTGAGGCATCAAGCCCGATAACATCTTCCACCTCAGCACGTACACGTTCTGGATCTGCTGCAGGTAAATCGATTTTATTGATCACCGGAAGAATTTCGAGGTCATTATCCAGGGCTAGATAGACATTGGCAAGTGTTTGCGCTTCAATACCTTGTGCTGCATCAACTACCAAAATTGCCCCTTCACATGCTGCTAAGCTTCGAGAAACCTCATATGTAAAATCCACATGGCCCGGTGTGTCGATTAAATGGAAAGTATAAGTTTCACCGTTTTTAGCTACATATTTCAGCTGTACAGCATTTAATTTAATAGTGATTCCACGTTCACGCTCCAAATCCATGGAATCCAATAATTGGGCCTTCATCTCACGGGCAGTAATAGATTTTGTTTTTTCTAAAATACGGTCGGCTAATGTAGATTTTCCGTGATCAATATGGGCAATAATAGAAAAATTTCGTATGTTTTGTTGACGTTTTAAACGTTCTTCTCGATTCATTTCGTGTCCACTCCTAATCAAATACGCCTCCTACGTATTAATTTCCGCTAATCATACGGAAATAACCAGAGATAGAAGAATTTCAAAAAAATTCTTCTATGCTACGGAATACGTTGGAGGCATTAACCTCTATCAGTATTATTGCTTCTTGCCATCGTACTGATTCTTGGTACCTGTTATAATTACTATATGCAATTCCTTCTAAAAAAGGCTAAACTAACTTGAATTATAGCAGTGACACAACAACTTTAGCAATGATGTAATGAGAAAAAACGCAAAATATTATGATTCACCTTCTAAAATCATCTTAGACATAATGAATCTTTGGCTTTCCATCTAATTTACATAGGTTTTCGAAATCGCTTGTGCCAGTACTGCGATTGTTCGATATACCTCATCTTCAGTATTTTCAATTCCACCAATTTCTATCAATAACAAATTATCGGCTAAATCTTGATTATAAACTCCGTCTACTCCATCTCCAGACTTTTCGATAATCCCTCTTGAAATATTTGGGACAATTTTATTTAAAGCCTGACTTATGGAATTCGCATGAGTTAAATTCGTTTTATAATTTGGATTTTCTGCCCCAATAACGAATGCCGCTTTCGCATAACCAACATTGTTATGCGTAACAGTAGACTTACTATGGCCAGTGGCATCTCGATGAATATCCAATATTAGGTCATACTTATGTTCTTTTAACTCCTGACTAAGAAAAGTACGGGCTGTAGCATAAGAAGAAGCCATCGATTTTCCTCGCTTCACTGTTTCAGCCATAATATCTACATCGAGAGTTGAAGCATTCAAACCGTTAAGTTTAAAGTAATTTTCCATTGCATCAGACATGGACAATAAATTTGCTTTGTCATCATACACTGCAACGGTACCTTCTTGACTTTCTACAAACGGCTTATAAGTTTCTTGAGAATGTGTGAATACAAACAATACATCAAATGAATCCATTGCCGGTGTAACATCTGTAACGGTATCTTCTGTTGTTGTCACTTCTGTTGCTTCTGCTTCTTCTGTGCTCTTCTCTGACTCAACATTACTTGAAGCGTAGACTACTTTCTTTTCTTCAGCAATAGGAGGCTCATATTTTTGGTTGTTCGGAAAAGGCAATAGTCCTGTGATGATTGGCAACATAAAAAAGAAGACTAGAAAAACAGATAGAATTTTTAATTTTTTTAACATGGCATCCTCTCCTTCCACTACGATATGGGGAGAGGAATCTATTTAGAACTTTTTTTGATTTGAACTTTTTTGAACTATTTTACTTTATGTTCCATCCACTTAAATAGACATTTACTGACCATAATCGAATATTTCGTAATCCACACATCGACTTCTTTCGGCGTTACGATAAGCCTCTCTGGATGTGAAGCAAATACCTCTTCAAATAATTGAAGTCGATCTTCGTTTGACCATGTGGACCATTCTCCGAAAATCGGTTTAATAAGATTCAAATCGACTCTTTGGTTGGAATCCGGCGTCCAGGAAGAAACAGATAGCTTGCCGGATGGCTTTCCTTTTTCTTCAATTTTCGCCGCAATCGAACGAAATACGTTATCGACAGCATCTGCGATAATTACTGTAGCATCGACCACTGTCGGTACTCCAATTGCTGTTACAGGTACACCCATCACTTCTTTTGATACTTCTGTACGTTGATTCCCAACCCCTGATCCTGGGTGAATTCCTGTATTCGTAATTTGAATCGTTTTGCATAAACGAGAACTTCCCCTCGTTGCTAGGGCATCAATCACCAAAACTAATGATGGTTTGATTCTTTCTGTAAGGGCACGGATAAAATCACTCGTTTCGAATCCTGTTTGACCTGTTACTCCAGGTGCATACATGATAAAGTGATCGCTTGGATTCTCTGATTGTTCATTTCGCATCGAGTCGATTGCAAATGGACCAACAGCATCCGGGGTAATGGTTTTATTCCCCAAGCCAATAACTAGTACCTTACTATCCTTTGTAATCTCAATATCTTTATGAATATCATCAAGATATTTCGTAAACGCCTTTTCCAACTGTTCAAAACCGTTCGTATCATCTATGGTTAAGGTTGGAACAGAAAGCGTAATATATGTTCCTTCTTTTTTTCCGATTTGTTCTTGCCCATGCTCATCCACTACTACTTTTGTAACTTTAACTCGACCTTCGACAAATTCGTCGATATTAACGCCACTTGTTTGATCCAGCCTGCTCTTTTGCTGCTTGGTCTGATGTTCTACTACCTCTGCTGATTCATCAATTAAATCGGTTCTGCTCCAATTAACTTCTATCATTAATAATCACCTCTTTTATATGTTAGACAAACTGTCAAGTAAATATTCTTTGCATTTAACTATTGCAATTAACTCTGGGGTTTGGTAGAATGATTTTTGTTGTATTGACAAACGAAAATAGTGAGAAGATAACTCATCTCGTACCTTTATTAGGAGGTGAAAGATATGCCAAACATTAAATCTGCAATTAAACGTGTTAAAGTTGCTGAAAAAGCTAACGCAGCTAACGCTCAAGCAAAATCAGCTATGCGTACAACTGTTAAGAAAGCTGAACAAGCACTTGCAAACAATGCTGACAACGCTAACGAATTAGTATTAGCAGCTAGCAAAGCACTTGATTCTGCTGCTTCTAAAGGTCTTATCCATAAAAACGCTGCAGCTCGTAAAAAATCACGTTTAGCTAAAAAAGCTAACTAATTCATTAAGAGGTTTTCCAAAATCATAACTTTTATGATTTGGAAAACCTCTTTTTCGTTCCAATGAACCAAAGCGCAAGCGCCCTGGAGGGGCTGGGCGCTGTAGCTAGATGTCATATTTATTTTTTAAGGTTATCACAAAGCGAAATTCATAATTCCTTAACATAGAAAAAACTATCTAGAGGCAAATCCCTAGATAGTTTTTTGATTGTTAAAAAACAAGATACTTTACATATTGTTCCCAATCCAAAGCTTTTAAAGCAGCTTTGCTTGGAAGTTCAAAAGGCATCGGGAAAAATGCAAGTGATGGTCCGTTTTTAATCTGCTTATTAAAGATAATTTGATTGTCAGTTAACGCACTCGTTAAAATTGAATCTCCCTTATCCTCAAAAGCTATTTCAACTTCTGTTGTCTGGATTTTTCCATCCTCATCAATAGAACGAATAAAAGCAGCTTCTCTCGGTTCTTCGCCATCCATTACTTGCTTTGTTATAAGCCAATCTTTATTTACCCTAAGGGCACTTGGAGCTTCATGAATGATGATTTTAGCTTTTGTCAAACTTGCATAAGGCTTATTCGTCACCGCATCATTTAAATCAATTCTCACTTCAAATGATAGTGGCTGAGGCATTTCAACTACTTTTTCCATTTCTTTATACCAAAGTGTATTAGTAGCCGGAATCGTCTGCTTTTCGATCACCGCTCCTACTACTTCTTCAGCTTCTTCTAAACTGCCAGCATCTTCCCCGATAGTCAGCGAATCAGATTCCGGCTCACTTTCAAATAATGATTGATTTAGTTTAACAGATTGATTTTCTTCAACCTTTTCCCATTCCTGTTCAGAAATATAAGTAATCAGATTTTTCTCATCTGTATAAATAATAAATGTAACTGTACCGTTTGCTTCAAGTATCTTTCCTATAACGCCATCTATAGGACTCGATAGAACATTTGAAAAGCTAAGTTCGGAAATTTGATCTTCTAATATATCGATATTTCTTTCTACTTCAGCAATTTGTTTTTCGATTGCTGCAATCGCTTCATGTGGAGTACCTTGCAAAACTTCCGTTTCCACGGTTATCGATAATTCATCGTCAATTTGTTCAGAATCGATAGTTGTAATGGGATCATCTATTTCTTGTGCCTCTAATCGTCTCAGAATGCCCTCTAAGGTAGATAACTCCCCTTCATAAGCATTTAGTTCAGCTTGCAGTTTAGACTGCTCATGTGTAGCCTCATCGGTTTTATAGGCAGCAATTTCTTCATTTAAGCTAATTTTCTGGCCAGGTCGAACAGAAATTTGCGATAATGCATTTGCATCAGCCGTGATTCGAATTTCTTGCTCAGGAATAATCATTGCCTCTTTATTTAAATAAGCTCTTTGCTGCTTTAAGGCAACTCTCTCATAATCGGTAATATAATAGGACCGCGCAATTCTACTATCCTCTTTAAATACAATTATGCAATTGATGATTAATAGAGCCAACAATAAAATGCTGCCTGTTCCAATCCAAATTTTCGTAGTCCGTTTCATAACCCTACCACCTTAGTAACATAATCATAGAGAGGCAATACACTGATGCCTGCTGTTACAAGGGCGAAGAAAATTTGAATAGCAATGATCTTCGTTAATAATAAGCCCTTGCTCTCCTCTTCCCATTTCGACAAAAAGCTATATTGAATGACAATAGTCGCTGCGGTTGCAATAGTAAGCTGATTAAAAAAGTAAATAATAAAACTATCATTTGTCAGGTATGTACTAATAGGTCCTAATGACAAAAAGGATATAGGTGTCGTGAATCCAGATAAAGCGAAAATAATAAAGAGAATTACTTTTTCCAGCAAAATGCTAGCAATTACAAAAACTTGGATTTTCGAAATCGCTTTAAAAGATTGATCAGTCAAGATTGATAAACATAAAGAAATGAAATAGTAGTGAAAAGCGAAAAATAATATTCCTTTAATAATTGCACCGAAAAGGGATAAATATCGGCTAATGATATACTCCTGCTCTAGATTAGCCGCCCATAGAGATGTCAAATTTTCTGAGCCCATCCCCCAGATTTCCCTTATGACAAAAAAGAGAATAGTTAAGCCCAGAATTATAAAAAAGCGGCTTTGATATCCTTTGATTTGATAATCCTGTTCTTCATTGTCTAATGCGAATGCTAGTTTACCAGGGTTGAAGAGAGAATGCCAAAATCTAAATTGATAGTCCATAAGAAGTCCTTTCTTTCTTGAAAATATATACTGAATATAATATCGAATATAGAATAAATATAACAGATAATGTAAATAGATTTAAATGAATAAAGCCAAAAATACTCCAATAGGTTTATAATGCTTTTAGCAGAAACATTTCTAAATACCTTTCCCGGTTGCCGCTGATCGACTTTAATTTCAAATCGATTTCAGAAAGGCTTTTCAGTGCTTTTAATAATCTTTCCTCGTTTGGACGCTCTCTATTTTCCAGCATCAGCTTGACACGATAAGGATGAATTTTTAATTGTTTTGAAATCTGATTTGGATGATAGCCTTTTTTCTGCAGATAATAGACATTATTCATCGTTCGTATATTAGAAGCCAATAGACCTACTAACATAATCGGCTCTTCCTTTTGTCTAAGCAAATCATGATAAATTTGGAGTGCTTCAGATACATTTCGCGATAAATAAGCATTCAGCATTTTAAAAGCATCATGCTCTAATGTTTTGGCAACCAATTCTTCCACCAAATGAACGGTAATTTGTTTTTCTTCCCCTAGGTATAAAGCGATTTTTTCAATTTCCATCTGAAGCTGAATCATATTGGCTCCAACCATTTCCACTAATTTATCGACGGCATCATCAGCTACACTTTTTTCATATCTATTTGCTTCACTTCGAATCCATGTGGCTAAATCATTTTCCTTTGGTGTCTCAGCATGAAGCAGAGTACTTTTTTCTTTCATCGCTTTCGTAATTTTTTTACGCTCATCTAATTTTTCATAAGGTGCGATAAAGACCGTGACACAAAAATCAGATGGGTGTGCCAGCCAATTTTCTAATCGTTTTAAATCATGCTCTATTTTCTCTTTCCCTTTTTCACTGGCTTTTAAAAATGATGCATTTTTTGCAATTACCAATTTTCTTTCTGAAAAGAATGGAAATGTATCTGCTTCATCAATTACTAAGTCAACAGGGGATTCATCCATATCGAAGGTAATCACTTCAGCTTCTTCTTCAGTGTGCAATCCTTCTTTGATTCGCTTGATTGTTTCATCGATGAAATAAGATTCTTCCCCATAAATACAATAAACAGGAGCAATTTGCCCATTTTTAATCTCTTTCCAAACTTTCGTAAACATATTGCTTCCTCCTAAAACTTTTCGTATTTATAAGTATACACCTTTTTTATTTTCTATCATCATGTATAAAAAATTTCAATTATACAAAAGGTAGTTAGTAGAATTTGATTTATTGGATATAGCTTTTTACAATATATTCACTTATAATGGATGTTGAGTAGGAGGGATAAGTATGTCATCACATGATGAAAACGTTGTAACACACAATCCTTTTGAAGGAAAAAATGGCGCATCAATGCGTAACCAAGCAATCGATGCTGGTATTGGATTTGGTGCTTCATTCGTATTTTTTGCAATTATGTTTATTATCGCAATCATTATTGAAGTAGCAGCATAATCGTTGCAAAGCGAAAAGGGGATTTCAAGGATAATCTTTGAAATCCCCTTTTGTGTTTTTCAAAAATCAATTGCTTGTTGTTATTTCTATATTTTGACCATCTACCCTTAGTTCTATAGTGCCGACTTCCCCTGTGGTTAACGTTGGTAAACCTAGGTTGCCAAATCGTTCAACCACTTCTTGATGTGGATGTCCATATCGATTATTTTCTCCTGCACTAAAAATCGTAATTGCTGGGGTTAATCTTTCAACAAAAGCTTCACTACTAGATGTATTACTGCCATGGTGACCAGCTTTTAAGAGATCGATATGAGCCAGATTAGGATATTTCCCTAAAATTGACTTCTCCCCACCTTCTTCTACATCCCCCATAAATAGACCTTCGAAACTTCCATTTGCAACATACAAAACAAGCGAATCATTATTTCCTTCATAAGTGGTTTCAATAGGCCAAAGATACGTAAAAGAACTATCTCCTATTTGCCAAGATGTATTCGCCATTTGTTCCAGCACTTGAATTTTCTCCCTTTTTGCCTCGGTTAACAAATCCGCCATTACTTCTTTTGTATAGGAATTTGGTGTAATGTGTATTTCTCCAACTTGAATTTCCTGCAAAATTTCCTCTGCCCCTTCGACATGATCACTATCTGCATGTGTCAAAATTAATTTGTCGATTTTTTGAATGCCCTTCCCTTTCAAAAAAGGCACTACAATGTCTCTTCCAACTTCATAGGGTGTCCTGCTCTCCTTCCAGTCTTCCTGGTTAAATCGCAAAACTCCACCTGTATCAATCATGTAAACTTCCTCTTTAAAGGGCATTTCAATCACGATACAATCCCCCTGACCAACATCGATAAAGGAAATGATTAAATCATCCGTCACCTTTTTGCTAAAATGAATAAAAATTGCAGGCAGTATCAGCATTGAAAGTATTTTCCACAGTTTCGCTTTCATATCTATAAAATAAAATGTTGCAAAAACACTAATGTAAGCCACTATGATGAATCCGGTTGCTGGTTTACCTGGATTCCACATTTGATATGGCATTCCCTGTAGCAATGCAATGAGGGCAGCAAGAAAATTTCTTAGAGGTTCATAGAGTAGAAATAATAGATCAGCAATTGCTGGCGGAAAATAAGACAGGACAAGCAACCCGATATTAATAGGCAAAATGACAAAGGAAAAAAGTGGAACAAAGAAAATATTCACGATTAATGAAGACAGACTCAACTCGTAAAAGTGGAATAAAAGAAGTGGATAAACGAGCAGCTGCGAGACGAAGGTAATCAGAAAGGACTGAATAATCCAAGAAGAGGTTCGATTAATGAATGGTCCAGAATAAATCAGGCTTGCAGTTGCCAAATAAGATAATTGAAAACCAATTTGATAGATTGCCCACGGTTCTATACAGACAAAAAAGATGAAACTTATCGAGAGAGCATCATCTGGCGCCAGTTTCCCTTTCCACCGACTAATCATAATCAGTTCAACAACGGTCACCGCTCGCCAAACTGAAGGAGCACCACCTGCCAGGACTGCATAAATTGGTAAAATAAATATAAGAAAAATTGATGCAAATTCACGTCTTACTTTAAGCCTTAAAAGTCCTTGATAAAAAATAAACGCCACGATCGCGATATGGAGCCCCGAAATAGCAAATAAATGCGTTATCCCTAATTTCTGATACGCTTTCGTCAATTTTTCGTCCACATTTTCCTGCAACCCAATAATCAGCGCTTGTGCTTCTGCAATAAGAGATGGCGGGAAGGTTTTTTCGATATGAGTTTTCACATTAAATCGCTGCTTGGCTATTTTTTGCTGAATGCTCGATTTTGCTGCGACATATTCCCAACTGGTGATTTCAACAATGCCTAAAGAGCCTTTGCTTTTTAAATAATCCTCCATACTAAAAGCAAAGTCATGATTCGGTGCAGAGGGTGCTGCCAGCTCCCCTTTTACCATATACAGACTTCCTGCTAAAGATTGGTGCTGGAAAGAAAGCTTTTCCTTTTCAGAATGAAATTTGTAAACTACATATATCTTTCTTCCTTGGGAATCCTTCATAAAGCCGCGCAAGGTATCACCATTCATTTTATATTCATCTGTCCAGGCCAATTGAATTGGCAGCTCGAGGGGTTCTTCGAATTGTTGCAGCAAGTGGATAAAGTAAGAGTAACTAATTGCAGCCGTAAAAATGATTCCAGCAATATGAACGATGCTGATTTTTTTAAAATGCAGAAAAAGAGAATACGGCACCAATAAAAATAAAAGCCTCACCGATTCGTGAGCTGCAAGGGAAGCAACGAGAATCGATAAGGCATAGAAAATAAACTTATGCTTGTACGAGATCAAATAATTCTTTCACCTTCTCTTCGAAAGGTTGCAATTCTTCTTTTGAAGCTCCCAGATTTCTTAACTTATCAAGCATTCCGACTGCCAGCTCAAGCTTTTGATCCTTTAAAAAATCAATTTTTGCTTCATCGAAAGGAATTTGTACAACATTTACATTGGCTTTCTTAAATAATTCCATAGCATACTCATTATTTTTATAATCATTTGCATAATATAAGTTCTTAATGCCGGCTTGAATAATTGTTTTCGAGCAAGGCAAGCAAGGAAAATGTGTCACATAAATATCCGCACCATTCGCAGGTGTACCATATTTTGCACATTGCAGCAATGCGTTTGTTTCTGCATGAACCGTACGAACACAATGATTGTCCACCACATAGCAGCCATCTTCAATACAATGCTCATCACCTGAAATCGATCCATTGTAGCCGCCAGCTATAATTCTTTTCTCACGGACAATTGTTGCACCAACTGCTAATCTAGTACATGTACTTCTTAGGGCTAATAAATGACTTTGTGCCATAAAAAATTGATCCCATGTTATTCGCTCCATATGATTACCTCCAAACTATCTTACTATTTAGTTTAGATGGAATAACTCGTGATTGCAATGTGAGAAAAATTGAAATTTCTTACTTTACAACAATAAATTCTTTTAATTTTTCAAAAGTTTTGTCACCGATGCCCGAAATATTTTTTAAGTCCTCTATCGTTTGAAAAGATCCATTTTCCTCCCTGTAGGCAAGTATCGCTTGGGCCTTTGATGGGCCGATTCCTGGTATCGCTGTCAATGCGGCTTCATCTGCACTATTCAAATCAACCTTATCTCCTAAATCAGAGGATGCGGCCGGAGAACTGACTACTAGTCCATTTTGGGGACTTTGATCGATTTCTTCACCTTCTTTTGGAATATAAATGACCATTTCATCTTGTAATTTTTGCGCATGGTTCAGGGCGGTCGATTGAGCTTCTGCAAGGTAGCCGCCAGCCCTTTCAATCGCATCAATGACTCGATCCTCTGTTGTCAGCTCGTAAACACCTGGATATTGTACGGCCCCTTTTACATCAACCATAATTTTTTGGACAGCCGGTTCATCTATAGGCTCGGTGACGGTATCGCTGACAGAATCGCTATTTACTTTTTCGTTTTGTTCTTGTGAAATCGTTGCAATTGATAAGGTTTCTTCTTCTTCGGAAGAGTCTTGCTGAAGGAAAACATAAAGGAGAATCAGACAAACAATGCCGGGGAATAGCATTATTCTTGCATACTTTTTGAACACTTGCTGAACTATAAAAAAACACCTCTCTAAAGAGGTAAATCATATGGAGTATATCTATAATATACATAATTTACCTTCTTTTGAAAAGTGTCTAAATTGTATTATTTAATTGCACGAATAAAAATTCTTTCGCTTTCGTTGGATGGACTTATATTTTTCCAATCCGCCGTTGCTTCTATATGTGTAAAACCAATCTCTTTTAACCATTTCATATACATCTCAATCGAATACGTTCTCTGGAAGTGCTCTTCGTCGAATCGTTCGAATAATCCGCTTCCCTCTTCTTTAACGAAAAAGGTCATTTGGTGAAAAACAGAATGTTCAAATTCGCCTGGTTCTGTATACCAAAGGTAAGTGATTTCTCCATCATCATATGTGAAAGGACTTTCCATAAAGATCTGATCCATTTTAAACAGCGAATGAACATCAAAAAATATTTGCCCGCCCTCACGAAGAGAATCATAAATTCGCTTTAACGTTTCAATGACCGCTTCTGTTTCAGCTAAATAATTGATTGAATCAATCGGAATCGCGACAATATCCAAATCAGAGAAACCTTCCAATTCATCCATAGACATATTAAATAAAGGAATGTTCACACCCTGCGTTTGCAGTCGCTCGTAAGCAACAGCCAGCATATCTTCAGATAAGTCAATTCCACTTACATCATAGCCTTCCTGATGAAAAAGAAGCGAAAGGGTTCCAGTTCCGCAGCCAACATCTAGAAGCTTCGGAAATTGCTCTTTGGGAGCATGGGCCTTCACCCAGTTCACATATTGATCATATGGTATATCTTGCATTAACTCATCGTACACAGCAGCAAATCTTTCGTAGCTTGAGTTCATCATTCTACTGTTGGCAAATCAAGTTGAGGAGCATCTCCCCATAAACGTTCTAAATTATAAAATGCACGTTCGTCTTTATGGAAAATGTGTACGACAACATCTCCAAGGTCCACTAAAATCCAGCGTGCAGAGTCAAAGCCCTCAATACGTTTTACATCAAATCCGTGTTCTTGTGCTTTTTCTTGAACTTCTCGAGCAATTGCTTGAGCTTGACGATCGGAATTACCGTTGCAAATCAGGAAATAATCTGCTAGCAACGAGATATTTTCCATATTTAAGACAACGATATCCTCTCCTCTTTTATCATCTATTGCTTTGTAAACAATCTCTAGTAAGGTTTGCGTCATTCTTCACTTTTCCTCTCTCTTAAACGCTTATGCGTTTTTTGAAATAACATCATTAAAACATTCAATTGATACCGGATATATCGGCTGCTCAGTATTTACTAAAAACCTAATTGAATGGCAAATACATGCTTTCATCGCTAAATCCAAATCCTCACTTGCCGATTTTCGCAAGTGTTCTACCCCGTCAAATTTGCGATTTGGTTCAATCATATCTGCTATATATATAATTTTCTCTAATTTCGACATACCAGCACGACCAGTTGTATGGAAACGAATTGAATTTAAAATATCTTCGTTTGTAATATTAAATTCAGTTTCTGCAATCCATGCCCCTACTGGACCATGCAAAATTTCAGATCCCCATTCTGCAAGCCGCGCATCCAGCCCGTTTTCCTTAACCATTTGGCGCATCCAATCTTCATCGGCATATTTTGCAATATCATGTAAAATCGCAGCTGTCTCGGCAGCAGTGCTATCTTCACCATACTTGACTGCCAAGGAAATGGCCGTTTCCATTACACCAATAGTATGAATATATCTTTTTTCAGGCATACGTGGTTTTATTGCAGATAAATACTTATCGCGTTCCATATAGACCTTCCTCCCGAATATAACTTTCCACACCATCCGGCAATAAAAACTTCAGAGTACTGCCTGATTTTAATCTTCTTCTGATCAATGTGGAAGATAGGTCAATTTCAGGTGCCTCAATTAGTTTCACATCATATGTAGTAGACGATTGTGTTCCGGGTCTTTTTAATCCTACAAATTGAACAAGCTGCACTAATTCGTCAATCTTGTACCATGTATGCAGGGAATCAATCATATCGCCTCCGATGATAAAATAAAATTGAACATCGGGTTCACGCTTAACTAGCTCTACCATCGTTTGATATGTGTAAGATACTCCACCAAGCTCCAATTCGAGAGTCTCAATTTTAAAATGCTCATACGGCCGGATAGCAAGTTCTACCATTCGGAGACGATTTTCAACGGATGCATCATCGACTAATTGTTTATGTGGTGCAATTGCATTTGGCATAAATCGAACTTCATCCAGGGAAAGTGCATCAAATGCTTCATTTGCCATTATTAAATGTCCGATATGAGGAGGATTAAACGTCCCGCCCAAAATGCCAACCTTTTTCATTGCCAACACACCTTATTTCTTATCTACTTTTGGTAACACAATCTTTTTGTTATTGCGTGATTCTTTATATAAAACAACTGTTAAGCCAATAAGTTGTACTAGTTCAGCACCTGTACCCTTTGCAAGAGCATCTGCAACAACGTCCTTGTCTTCTTCACAGTTGTCTAAAATACGAACTTTGATTAATTCCCGCACTTCCAATACGTCACGTAATTGACTGATCATTTGGTCATTTACGCCACCCTTGCCGACTTGGAAAATTGGCGTTAAATGATGTGCTTCTGCACGTAAAAATCTTTTTTGTTTGCCTGTAAGCATAAAACTATGTTTCCTCCTAAACTAACTGATTTAAATCGTCAGTTAATCTTTTTATCATATTATTTGTGTTTGGATATTGCCCTAACCAATAATTAAAAGCGATTGCTCCTTGGTGAACGAACATCCCAAGACCATTTACAGCTTCGGCACCCTTCTGTTGTGCCGAGATCAAAAATGGTGTCATTAATGGATTATACACAATATCGGCTGCAATTGCTCCTTCCCGCAACTTTTCAAGGGATAGGGGCATTTTAAATTCACTATTTGCAAGACCCGCAGAAGTAGACTGGATTACAATACCGAATTTGTTGAGTGAGTCTTCAGCATCTCTTGTAGATACAGCCACTCCTTCACCTAGCTCAGCAATAATTTCCTCTGCTTTTGCCACAGTACGATTTGTTATCGTTATTTTGTGATAACCATACTGTTGTAAGGCAAAAGCGATGCCGCGCGCTGCTCCTCCTGCTCCAATTAACAGTACTTCTTGATCTTTCTTGTCCGTGCCGATAACTTCTTCTAAAGAATGGACAAATCCTGCTCCATCTGTGTTATACCCTTTCAATCGTCCATCCGGAAGTCGTACGACGGTGTTTACTGCCCCCATTTTTTCTGCCAAGGAATCAAGCTCATCTAAAAATGGGAGGATGGTTTGTTTATGTGGTATCGTGACGTTCCACCCACTTGCCCCTAGCGTTTTTAAAGAAGCAACAGCCATTTCCAATGCCTCGCCTTTCACATGAAGAGGAATATATGCTGCATCTATATTCATGTCATCAAACCATGCATTATGCATGCTAGGGGATTTTGAATGAGCTATCGGATCCCCAATCACCGCAAACCATTTCTTCATTTCCAAAACACTTCCCTCGTCTAAACTCTTCTCATTTTCCTTAAAGATTAGATTAATGATGGGCGAATAAACACTTCTACCCCTTTAGGCGCATGTGCTGCGATAACAACATTAGGATGCTGCACAGTAATCCAGCCCAGTCCCGAAATGACTACATCCGTTTTCCCCTCTTTGATGGCAAATTCATGACGTACCAGCTCAGGCAGCTGATGTATATATTCTTTAGAAGGGGGTGCAAGCAATTCGCCTTTATGTTCTTCGTACAACGCATCTGCTTTTTCAAGCTTAGTGCGATGTATCGGCAAATCATTTGCAGCATAGATTGTAAAGGCAGAACGTTCGCCTTTTATAAAATCAAATCGAGCAAGCGCACCGATAAATAAAGTTTGCCCCTCATTTTGCTGATAAACTTTAGGCTTAATTTCTTTTTTCGGCGTAATGTATTTTAATTCACTTGAATCGATATGATGGGCCATCTGATGATGGTTAATAATTCCTGGTGTATCGTAGATCGCCGCTCCATCATCAAGCGGAATTTCAATCATGTCCAACGTTGTTCCAGGGAAGTGCGATGTTGTAATTACATTCCCTTCGCCTGTTGCCTGTTTAATAATACGATTGATAAAAGTAGATTTCCCTACATTCGTACAGCCAACAACAAATACATCCTTGCCTTCCCGATATGTTTCAATGGCATCTACTACCTCACTCATCCCTATTCCTTTATGGGCACTGACAAGGATGACATCAATTGGCTGAAGACCTAAACTTTTTGCTTCTTTCTTGATCCAGTTAATTACTTTTTTCGGTTTTACTGATTTGGGCAGCAAATCTGCTTTATTCGCAACTAATAACACTGGATTTTTCCCTACAAAACGGTGAAGGCCAGGCAGCCAGCTGCCATTGAAATCAAAAATATCAACAATCTTAACGATTAGGCCCTGCTGTTCTCCCAGGCCATTCAAAATGCGTAAAAAGTCATCATCCGTCAAGCTGACAGGTTGTATTTCGTTGTAGTTTTTCAGACGAAAACATCTTTGGCAAATAACCGTTTCTTTTTCTAGCGAAGATGCTGGTGCATACCCTAATTCGTTTGGATTTTCTGTTTGTATTATTGCTCCACAGCCAATACAGCTATGTATTTCATTCATTACTGTTCCTCCCAAGTTTTAATTCCTTTACGTTTCAAAGAATTAAACACACGTCGTTCTACAAATCGATTAAAAAGCGTAACAAAACCATCCGACTCTGCGACAGGACGGACTAAAAACGTATATAATTTCAAACGATTAGCACCCATTATATCCGTTAATAATTGGTCACCAACCATTGCCACTTCATTACTTTTTAAACGTATTTCTTTCATTGCAGCATAATAAGCTGCTCCTAAAGGTTTTTTCGCTCGAAAAATAAACGGAATACCTAGTGGTTCCGCAAAGCGTTTAACACGCTCCTGATTGTTATTGGAAGCGATAATGATACGAATGCCAGCATCCTGCATCAATTTCATCCAAGCAGCGATTTCTTCCGTTGCATCGGGTCTGTCCCATTCGATTAAAGTGTTATCTAAATCTGTGATAATTCCTTTAATCCCTAAGGATGCTAATTTTTCAGGGGTAATTTCAAATACAGTTGTTACAAACTCTCTCGGCAATAAAAAATTATACAAAGCCTTGACTCCTTCAAAATTTTATATGATAGCTTTTATTCTTCTGGAGGACGATTCCTCTGTTAGTAAAGATTCTCATTAGACTATTATAACATAATTGCGATAGGTTCTCCCATCTTCACATTATGCCCTTTTTTAATATTTTCAGTAAAGGTTATGAAATCTTCTTCAAATAACATGACAACAGTAGATCCAAAACCGAAATATCCCACTTCTTCACCTTTTTTCCAAGATGTAGATACATTCGTTAACGTAATTGAATTTACAAACATCGCCCCAACTTTAACAAGGGTGACATGTTTATTATTTTGATATTGTATTTCACTGACCATTCGATAGTTTTTGCTAATCGGCTTTTTCCCATATGTTAAACCCAGTTGATTTACGGGGTAGGATTTATTCCCAAGAAAATATTGACGAATCACTGTCCCATCGATTGGGCTATGAATACGATGATAATTAGCTGGACTCAAATAAAAAACGACATACTTTCCATCCTTATATTTTTGGATTATTTGTTCATTACCCAATAGGTCAAAAAGGGTGTATGGTTTTCCTTTCACCTCGAAAACAGCTTCTTCATCTATACGGCCAAATGATTCAACTTTTGCATCAACCGGGCTAACAAATAAATCCTCGGCTGGATTTACAGGTCTTACTTCTTCTTTTAACTGTCTGGTGAAGAAATCTTGTAAACTTGCAAAACTATTTAAATCACGCGAAACCTCAGTGATATCTATATCGTATACTTTACTGTACCGATTAATAAGATTTCTGCTAATCGGTGATGTCACAAGTTTTTTAAGCATAAGGGAGCTGTATTTTCCGTTCGTAAGTTCAATAAGCGATTGATAGATTTTTTCTTTCATAGTAACCCCCAATAGTCTCTAATTTTTATGTATTTTCAGGCTTTTTTATTTGACTTACAATTTATGCTGTTTCGAAGTATAATATATAAATATATTTAGCGCAAAGGAGTGTTTCCCCATGTTTATAATCCATATGGTGGATTCCACGATTAAAAAAATTAAATCGCACGCTGCTAATCTGATTACTCTTTGTAATTTGTCTTTCGGTGGTGCCTCGATTATGGCAACCTTAAATGAAGCATACAGTTATAGTGTTTTATTCATTTTTATTGCTGCTTTTCTTGATCGATACGATGGGAAGGTAGCAAGAAAATATAATCAGGAATCCGAGCTCGGTAAACAATTGGACTCCATGGGTGATATTATATCATTCGGTGTAGCGCCTTCTCTATTAATGTATGAAATTATTTTAGCCGATTTTGGTATGCTAGGAATGCTATTTACTATTCTTTATATTGCCTGCGGAGCTTTCAGATTGGCACGTTTTAACATTTCAGATGCTCCAGGCTATTTTATTGGGTTACCTATCACGGCTGCAGGTACGTTCTTAACATTTTCATACTTTCTAATACCCGTGGTTGGTCCACAGTTTTATCTTTTCCTTTTCCCGATACTCTCCATCTTGATGGTAAGTACATTTACACTAAAAAAGGTTTAAATTATTCGATGCATCTTTATGATTGCATCGTTTTTTTGTGCCCTTCAAAGAAGATGACTTATCACACTTAAAGCAATCAATGCGTATACTATGGTTGATTGTTGACTTGTCAGATATGTTAGTATTTTAATTATACTCATAAAAATCCAAATAACTGCTTTCTTTGTTGAAGTTCAGAGCCGCACAGCAACAGCATTTTGGATATAAGCTGAGGCTAACTATGAATTCATCACCTTTATCTCCAAATACCCACCATCCGACACTCATGAATCAGAATCACGATAAAAAAATCTACACTAAGGCGAATTTTGAATTTTATATCGCCTAATTTTCATTTTCTCGTGAAGTTTATCATATAATGTCGAAAAAGGCAGAAAGGATGACGTGATTGAGCGGAATTTTCGCATCACTAATGCAGCTTTGGCTAGACATTCCGTCATTACTTGGGTATTTAAAGGGGCAGGCTTTTCATCGACCTTTTACCAAAGAAGAAGAGGCAAAAGCAATTGAGCGCTTCATGGCCGGCGATGAACAAGCACGTCTCGACCTGATTGAAAGAAATATGAGGCTTGTCGCACATGTCGTCAAGAAATTCCATCCTCAGCATGAGCAACTAGACGATTATATATCCATCGGTACAATCGGGTTGATGAAAGCAGTCAGCAGCTATACACCCGATAAAAAAACCCGTTTAGCCACTTATGCTGCACGCTGTATTGAAAATGAAATTCTCATGCATTTACGCGCTCAAAAAAAGGTGCAAAAAGATGTATCTCTATTCGAACCAATTGGGGTGGATAAAGAAGGACAATCTTTACAAATACGCGATCTATTACAGCTCGAAGAACAGCCTGCAATTGATAAAATTGAACAAAAGGAAAGCTTTGAGCAATTGTACGACTATTTAAATACACTAGATCCGCGCGAATTAGAAATTATTGTATACCGCTACGGACTAAATAATAATGATCCATTAACACAAAAGGAAATTGCGAAAAAACTTAAGATTTCCAGAAGCTATGTTTCCAGAATTGAAAAGCGCGCTCTTGTGAAGCTATATCAACAATTCAAGCATAATCAAGCCGAAAGAGAAAATCGAAAAGCAGAAATTGAATCATCCCATTTAAGTAATTAAAAAGAAGCTCATTAAGGTTTTCGGTAGCCTTAATGAGCTTTCTTCTTAATGATACGTATTTTCTTTAGCTCCAGAATAAATTAGAATTCCTAAGATTGCTGTGATAGCTACTGAACCTGCCATAAGCATTAACATAGCCTTACCTCCCTACACATTCATACTTCTATATTACTGTGAATTTTTCACTGCGGTCAAGTTAGTTTGTGAACAATAGGTGACGATTATAACTTTTCAATCGTTTTGAGTACGATTTCAGTTGAATGTTTTGCAGCAACAGGCAAAAATTCATCAAAACTAATGTTTGATTCTTTACCAGCGATATCCGATAACGCTCGAATCACAACAAAAGGTGTTTTAAATTGATAACATACTTGGGCTACAGCAGCTGCTTCCATCTCGACAGCCTTCATTTGCGGGAAATATTCTCGCACCCTTGCAACTCGCTTAGGATCATTCATAAATGAATCGCCAGAACAAATTAAACCAACACCGTATTGATGCTCACCAATTTCTTTAACAGCTTCTTCTGCCAATTTCATTAATCGTTCATCCGATTTAAAAGCAGGCGGTAATTGAGGTACTTGACCTATTTCATAGTTAAAAATAGTAACGTCCACATCATGATGGCGCACTTCATCGGAAATAACGATCGCCCCAACCTCCAAAGTTGGATCATATCCACCGGCAGATCCCGTATTAATCACTACATCCGGCTTGAATTCGTATAATAAAGCCGTAGTCGACATCGCAGCATTTACTTTTCCGATTCCACTTTTCAGTAAGACAATTTCTTTGTCTTGATATTTTCCTGTTGTATATTCACTATTTGCAATAGTAGTAACCTCAGTATTTGAAAGTGCATTTCTTAATAACTCAACTTCTTCTTCCATTGCTCCGATTACTGCAATTTTCATATAATATTCCTCCAATTCTTGGCACCCATATAGTAACATAAAGGAATATGCGAATCAAATAGGTCCAGGCTTGCACAGGGATGCTGATAGCTTTCGGGCTTGAATATATACTGAAATAAAGTTAAACGTCAAAATAGATTGGTTAACGAACACCTACTGACTGGTTTAGTTTTTCAACTTTTACAGGCTTCCATCCCTCATTTTGCAGCCATTCAATATAGATGCGATAATTTTCTGCCTTATCGCCCGTAGATACAACTGCAACTGAACTATCAGCGCTTCCACCATTTTTTACCGACCAGAAAATAATATCATTTTCATCTAATTGAACAGCTTGTCGGAATGTTTCCAATTTTTCCTGGTAGTCAGGGTGACCTTTTTCATAAGCCGAAACATGCTCTCCCGTTTGTTTGGTAGGGGTTACTTTCCATTCTGGATTCACAATTACCTCTTCCACCATCGGATCGTTTGATGCTTGCACAATGAGATTTGTATCGTTAGAAGTTTCGGAAGATGCTACTCCATGCGAACCAGACTCATCCGATTCAATTTCTTCAGCAGAAACAACATTTTTTTCGGAAGGATTGTCTTCATTAGTATTTTCATTTTTCTCCACATTTTTAGCTACACTTTGCTTTTCCTCGGTTTCATTTCCCTGCTCTTTTTCATTATCTTTGTCGTTAAAAATTGTGACGACATTTAA
>Ga0180215_1001201_pt1 | contig 29499 bp, 25 predicted proteins | sample eDN3rd37CBELigBY_FD_128871 | JGI IMG/M metagenome (GOLD analysis project Ga0180215, IMG submission 128871) | Enriched backyard soil microbial communities from Emeryville, California, USA - eDNA 3rd pass 37_C BE-Lig BY (version 2) (version 2) | ecosystem: Environmental > Terrestrial > Soil >...
ATAAATGTACCCTTTCTGAAAGACGCGCCTCTCGAATATTCCCGGGTACTTATAAAATAATTTCAATCATTAACTCTATCAAAAATTGAATTTCCAATAACGAGTCCACAAAAATTGAATTCTAATCATGGAAATAAAGATAATCTTGAATCAAAATAATAAATATCGGATCTATCTTGAAAAATTAGTAGAAATTCACTTGTAAAGTCATGTTAATGTCTTGCAGGAGGGGAAAATGATATCACTATATTTTTTATTTTGAAAACCCTGATAGAATTAAAGTTGAGTTAGTAGAACAATTGGCTAAATTTTGAAGTATTTTTCTGCGTTCGAAAAATATGGTCAAGAAAGGAATAAGCTATACGAAACAATCAACATAAAAAAGACAAGCCCATCGAATAAAATAGGATGGACTTGCCCGAAATTTATCTGTAAGAAGGTGCTCGAAAGAAAAACAACAACGCGAGAACGATGTAAATAATATGTAAAACCGGACCAGCAATTAGTGAAATATAAAAAGTCCCAGGTAATTGGAAACGATTATTTTGCAACATTTCCAATGTTGTAAAGATATGAATGATGGAGATTATCAGTAAAATAACCGAAAAACATATCGGTGCGATTATTGAAAAGCTCTTTTGCTTCTTTTGCAATAAAAGGGAAGCAATTTGGAAAAGTAAAAGGAAAAATACCATCCCAAATGGAATGTAATAAATTGGCTGAAATATGGTAAAGGCTAGATTATTTGACATTAAAATAACAAGGATGATTGAAAAAATCGTATTGACCACAATATTAGTGCGATTTAATTTTTTATTTTTTGTAAAATAATCTCGTTTAACTTTTTTGTCGTATGAACTCGCTAGTACTTGATGATTAAGTTCAGGTGATACTAATGGAATGTAATGGTGAATATCATTGTCAAAACGCTTGTGATTGTCTTCATCAAATTTTAGTCGATGTAGATTTGATCTATATTCAGGAGCTATCGTTTCCCGATATGGATGATCTGAATCTCCTGTATCTTGTCCAAACTCTTCAAAATTAAAATCTATATCATAATCATAGCGTTCACTAAAATCATTTTCATCATGGATTAATTCATCTAAATCCCTGTCATCCCATCGTTCATCCTCTATAAAAATTCGATTTTCCACTTTATTACAACACTTTCCACAATATTTATCCCTTGATTTAGTTTATTACCACAGTTTGTATTAAACATGTCTGATTCTCCAGTTGCTGTTGTCATTATTAGTATAATAAAAAATCAATTTAATAAAAAACTAATCTCCAAAGATAAGTAATAGGGTGGTCGCATGCAATTAGAAAATCTTATTAAGTTTTAGGGATTTAGGTTGACATTTTATTTTTAATGATGATAATATTTTAACAAATGTAACTAGTTGGAGAAATTGTAAAATTAAATCTTAAAAAACAGTCAAATTCATTCATTGACACATCATCTAATAAAGAATTTAATTTTCTTCTCTCCAAAATTAACTATTCTTATATAAAATCAAGAAATTGTAAGCGCTTATATGGAGGTGCTCATGGGATGAACTATAGTCAAATTATAACGAATTATTTTATGGAGAATTATGAGTACTTTCTCCGGATTTTAGTAGGGGCGCTACTCGGTTTTATTATTGGCTTAGATCGAGAATATAAAAATAAACCTGCAGGAATTAAAACGTATATGTATGTGTCCGTATCTTGTACTTTGCTGACAATCGTTTCGATTGTCAGTGTTGAAAAGTTCGGCTTAATGAATGAAGCGGTTCGTACAGACCCATTACGTTTAGCTGCACAAATTGTATCAGGTTTAGGTTTTCTTGGTGCTGGAGTCATTTTGAAAACGGGTCTACAAATTAAGGGACTTACATCTGCAGCAATGATTCTCTTTGTCGGGGGAGTAGGCATTGGAATAGGTGCTGGTTTTTATGATGTAGTCATTTTTGCAATCATCATTTCTATGATTCTATCAAGAATAGGTGAAAGTATTGAAAAAAGACATAAAAAGAAGAGCGAGATGGAAGCAGCGTAAAAGGGGTGATGTAGAGGATAAAAATGAAAACGCATACTTAACTATAGGAAAAAAGTAATTTTATATTAAGATACTAACGTAGAAATACACGTAAATTAGCAAAATTATTAGATTATGAATAAAGTGGGTTTCATTCTTAAAATTTTTTTGAAATAAGGGGGATATATAAGTGAAGAAATTTTTTACGGCGGTTTTACTTATTTTTTCAATTCTTGTTATGACAGCATGTGGTAGTAAAAACTCTGGTGATCAAGTAACAGTTCACCTTTATACATCTGAATCACAAGATTTAGTCGGCGAAATGATGAAGGAATTTGAGAAGAATAATCCTGGAATTAAAGTAGAAATCTTCCGTACAGGAACTGAAAAAGTAATTGCAAAACTTGAAGCTGAAGAAGATGCTGGCGAAGTAGTTGCTGATATGATCTGGTTTGCAGATATCGACTATTTTGACACATTAGCTAAAGAAGGGAAACTAGAAGAATATAAATCTCCAAATGCAGAAGGAATTGACGAAAAGTTTATTTATGATGGCGGAAAATATTATGAAGTTCGCCAAATCTTCAATATCATTGCTTACAACACAACAAAAGTTACAACACCTCTTAAGTCTTGGCAAGATTTAAAAAATGCTGACTTAAAAGGGAAAGTAGCAATGGCTAACCCGAACTACTCAGGTGCAGCATTTTTAACTTTAGGTGCATTTGTAGCTAATGATAACTTAGGATGGGAATTATTCGAAGGATTAAAAGCTAATGATTTAAAATTTGAAGAATCAAACGGAAACCTTTCTAGTAAAGTATCATCTGGTGAATACAGTGCTGTTTCTGTTGTAGACTTCATGGTGCGTAATGCGAAAAATGAAGGAGCACCTGTTATGGATGTATGGCCAGAAGAAGGAGCAGTATTAATTCCAACTCCAATTGGTATTTTAAAAGATGCTAAACAAAAAGAAGCAGCTAAAAAAGTATTAGATTACTTATTATCAAAAGAAAACCAAGAATTATTTAAAAAGCAAGGGTACATCCCAGTTAACAAAGAAGTTGGCGTTCCTGATGGTGCACCAAATGTAGACGATATTAAAATTATGGAATTTGATGTGAATTTCATGAAAGAAAACCGTGAAAGTCTAAAGAGCAAATTCGGTCAAATGTTTAATGTTCAATAAGACAGATCGTTTCTTTTGATACTATTATCGTATCCTTACCTTTTTATTTAAAATCGTTACATGATAGACCTTTTATCCGTATTAAGTTTAAAAAGAGAGAGAATGATTGTTTTTCATTCTCTCCCTAATTTTTAGGTAGAAAGGAATAAATATATGCTCGAGAAGGAATATGAAACAGTCAAGCCTATACAAAACAATAAACTTAAATTACCAAGCCTTCAAAATATCATTTGGTGGGTCATTGTAGGTTTACTGATTTTTACCGTATTTTATCCATCCATCGTTTTGGTTCTTAAATCATTTACGACTGATGGAGCATTATCGTTTGACAACTATATCAAAATTTTCACAGATCCTAGCATCTTGAGAAGTATGACAAATAGTTTAATCGTTGTTGTCCCATCCACTATTATTGCAACGATTTTAGCTGTCATTTTAGCTTGGATAGTTGCAAGAACCAACCTCCCCGGCAAAGGAATTTGGCAATCCTTACTTGTAATTCCTTATTTAATTCCACCATTTATCGGAGCAATTTCTTGGACTTATTTACTTGGACCAGTAGGCTACATCAATAAATGGATAATGGAAATCTTTAATTTAACAGAACCACTTTTTGATATTTACAGTATTGGCGGAATGATTTTCGTTATGTCCATTTATGGATTTGCAATTCCGTACATTGTTATTTTACCAGCAATGAAAAATATTAATGCTTCTATTGAAGAGTCTGCAAGAATTTCAGGAGCGACGACATTTCGAACATTAATCGATATTACGATTCCAGTATTAGCGCCGGCAATTATTGGTGGTGCACTTCTATTATTTATGTATGAAATGGCGGACTTCGGGCTACCTGCCGTACTCGGAGCACCAGATCAAATTAATTTAATGACAACTCAAATTTACTATACAATTCTCTCTCCAGATATGCCGAACCATTTAGAGATTGCTGGAGCACAATCAATGCTTCTAGTATTAATTGGATTAGTTGGACTTTGGATCCATTCCAAATATACAAAGTCAAGTAAGTTCGTAGTCGTAAGTGGGAAAAGCCCTTCTGCGGAACTAACAAAATTAGGAAAGTGGAAATGGGTAGCATTTGGATTTGTTTTCATCGTGGTATTACTAACCGTAGTAGCTCCAATCTTAGCTATTCTCGCGACAAGCTTAACGAGAGTATACGGGTTGCCACTTGATGGTTCGAATATTACATTTAATAATTTCTTGAAGATTTTTGAGCTTGATTACACGCAACGATCAATTTGGAATAGCTTCACATTATCCGTCATTGCGGGGGTTGTCGTTTCCTTTACTGGATTAATGGTTGCGTATATGACTATAAAAGGTAAAGCTCGAGGTACGAAAGTAATGAATGCGTTAATCGCACTTCCATATGCGGTACCTGGAACAATTGTGGCGCTAGCGATGATTCTTTCGTTCTCAAGACCAATTCCAATTGTGGAATGGCAATTGTATGGATCTTATATGATTCTACTCATTGCTTACTTAGCAAGATTTATGAACCTAGGTGTTCAAACATTATCAGGGGCAATTAGCCAAATTGATTCCTCTTTGGAAGAAGCAAGCCGAATTTCAGGAGCATCAAAAACACGTGCGTTCTGGGATATCGTATTCCCATTACTCAGACCAAGTCTATATAGTGCATTTTTCTTAGTTATGATGCCTGCATTAGGAGAGATTTCTCTTTCCTCACTACTCTGGTCAGTAGGAAACGAAACAATTGGTGTTTCCGTATTTTCTGCACAGATGGAAGGAAAAGTAACTTTAACAGCAGCATTAGCAATTATTTTACTTCTATTTACTATGTTAATAAATCAAATTGTACGTATTGTATCTCGTGGAAAAGTCGGTATTTAACGAGAGTAGGTTAGGAGGAAACGTTTTTGAATACATTAGTGTTAAAAAACATCACAAAAAGATATGGCGATGATATTGCTGTAAATAATTTTAATGCTGAAATTCATCAAAATGAATTGATTACGATTGTAGGTCCTTCCGGTTGCGGAAAAACAACAACTTTAAGGATGATTGCAGGATTTATTGATCCAACAGAAGGACAAATTACTTTAGACGGTGTAGACTTAGTAAATAAAGAGAAAAATGTGTACACCGAACCAGAGAAGCGCGGGATTGGAATGGTGTTCCAGTCTTATGCAGTTTGGCCACATATGAATGTCTTTAAAAATGTGTCATATCCATTAAAACTCCGTAAAGTAAACAAAGAAGAAATGACAAGAAGAACAAGAGAAGTCCTTCGTTTAGTTCATCTTGAAAAATATGAAAATAGCTTTGTTCATGAATTGTCTGGTGGTCAACAACAACGTGTCGCATTAGCACGCGCTTTAGTTATGGAACCAAGATTATTATTACTAGATGAACCTCTATCTAACTTAGATGCAGCTTTACGTGAAACGATGAGAAGTGAAATTAAAGAGATTCAAAGAAAAACAGGAATTACAATTATTAACGTAACTCATGATCAAATTGAAGCGATGACAATGTCTGACAGAGTAATTATTATGAGTAAAGGAAATATCGTTCAAGTCGGTTCTCCTGAGGAAATTTATAATAATCCAGTCAACTCCTTTGTTGCGAATTTCATCGGCTCATCCAATGTTATTAAAGCAACTGTTGTAAAGCTTGATGGAGAAGTGATGACGGTTAAACTTTTAGGACATGAAATTCAGCTTCCAAAAGGAAAGCAAGTGCTAAATCAAGATGGCTTTGTTTCCGTTCGTCCACATCATGTATTAATTGACCCAAGTTCACCAATGAAAGGAAAAGTTATTCGTAAGCTTTATATGGGAGACAGGGTAGAATACCACTTAGACTTTAACGGGGAAGAAGTTAGAATGATAACTGATGCGGAGAACAAGTTAAATATAGATGATATAATAGGAGTTCAGATCAAATACGGACTTTGGTTAGACGAGTAATTCATAACGGGAGCGTGTCATCATGAAAATAGAAATACTAGGATACTGGGGTGGATATCCTAAAGACGGCGGAGCAACAACTGGCTACTTAATTACGACAGATGAAGGAAAAATTTTACTCGATTGTGGTAGTGGCGTATTAAGTAAGTTATCAACTAAAACGAAAGTTGAAGAGTTATCTGGCGTCATCCTAACTCATCTACATTATGATCATATGTCAGATATCGGTGTACTCCAGTATGCAGCTTTCGGTGCGTTAAGAAATAAAAGAATGATAGATAAAATTAAGGTTTATGCACCAAATGAGCCAAAGAATTTCTGGGATTTTATCCAAAATGAAAATGTCGATAGTATCCCGATTACGGAAGAAAGCCATATTCAAATAGCAGGGGCTGAAATAGAATTTTTATCAGTGAAACATACGATTCCTTGTTATGCGGTAAAAATTAGCTATAAAGGTCAAGTCTTTGTTTTTTCTGCAGATACGGAATATATAGATTCATTGATAGATTTTGCACGTGGAGCGGATTTGTTCTTCTGTGAAGCTACCATTTGCGAAGGCAGTGTTCATACGGTTGGAAAAGGGCATATGGATGCGGAACAGGCAGCTACTATTGCGAAAAATGCTGGAGTCAAAACCCTCGTTTTAACCCATTTACCACATGATGGGAACTTTGGCTTAATGAAGGAAACAGCAAGTAGTATTTTCGAAGGGACTGTCTATATGGCTTTTGAAAATGAAAGCTATATACTAAGCAAGTAGAAAGGTGATAACATGTATAAACTGATTGCACTTGACATGGACGGTACATTACTTAATAGACATAAAGTCATCACTAATGAAGTTCGTGATGAGATTAAAAGAATCCTTGGAAAAAATGTTCATGTTGCATTATCTACAGGGCGATTTCCTGCCTCTGTTTGGCTCCATTCCCAAGCCCTTGGTCTTCACGGGCCACAAGTCGCGCTAAATGGATCCATTATTTTGGATGCTAAAACGGGAGAGCCATTGGATACCACTCCAATTGACAAAGATCTTATTGTGAAAATCCATGAATTTGCACGAAGTAATGGGGCTTACGTCCATTTTTACGGATATAATATTTTATTTGTTGAAGAGATCAACGATATTAACAGAAGATGGGATATTGCCAATGTAGTTGTGGATCCAGAGAAAGAATTAACACCTGAACATTATCAAGATCAAATGAAATATTTTACGATTCAAGAGGTAGGAGATTTCGAAACATTTTTACAGACAAATGAACGACCAATTTTTAAAGCGACAGTCATTTGCGAGCATCCTGATCGTACCGAAGAGCTTTACCAACAAATCATCAAATGGTCGAGCTTAAATGTAACTCGTACTGGTAAAAGACGGTTTGACATTAATGCTTTCGGTGTTAGTAAAAAATCGGCATTAGAAAAAGTATCTACAATGTTAAAAATAAAAAGTGAAGAAGTAGTCGCTATTGGTGATTTTGATAATGACATTGAAATGATTCGTTGGGCAGGCATGGGGGTCGCGATGGAAAACGGTAATGATGCGATAAAAGCAGTAGCGAATGATATGACATGTTCCAATGATGATGGCGGCGTGGCCAAAGCGATTAAAAAATACTTTCTATAGAGAGACTGGGACAATTCCCTGTCTCCTTTTTTTATGAGGAAGTATCTATCATCATTCATTAGTTCGTTAGATAAAGTAGAAAACTAAAAATATTTTATTAACTTTAATCTCCCGCCACTATTGTTTAAAGATGTTCTTTGATATGATAGAAATATCAAACATTTAAAGAACGTAACCCTAATAAATAATCTTGTAAATTCGTAGTCTATATTGTGGTGAAAAAGTAATCACAAATGATAGGATGAGTATCATGGATCTTTCCGTTTTTCAAATTATCGTTATTAATTCCATCTCAGGCATGCTATCGGTTTTGTTATTAATCTTTGCATTTGTAAGAAGAGAAAAGTTTGCCTTTAAAAAGGCATTTATATTCATGATGATTTTTTCGGTTTTTTATATTTTCGGTCATGTTTTTGAGCTTGCTTCGAATTCAGTTGAAGAGGCGATGTTTTGGATTAAATTTCAATACATGGGATTAGCTTTTCTTGCTCCTACAAATTTAGTAGTAGTAATGCAGTTTACTGGACAGGAACGATTTATTAAAGGTAAAAAGATGTTTTTCTTCTATCTCGTACCTTTAATGACACTTTTTTTATGTTGGACTAATGAATGGCATCACTTGTTTTATCAATCCGTGTACTCTTATCCTGATATCGATAAGATTTTAATAGAATTTGATATTGGTCCATGGTATATCGTTCACGGCTGCTATACATTTGGTTCCTTATTTTTAGGTGCAAGCATGTTAATTTGGTACGGTATGCAGACAAAAATGGTTTATTGGAAATCAATTATTCCTATGGCGGCTGCACTTATAACACCGATGATTGCTTCCTTTTTATATTTAATGGGTTTTACTCCATATGGAGTTGATCCAGTTCCAAGCGTCATGTTTCTTACTTCAATTATGTATTTTTATGCACTAACATCCTCAAGGTATTTTCAGCTTGTACCCATTGCTAGAAATCGTATATTTGAAAGTATGACAGATGGTGTAGTCGTATTAAATAGTTTGAAACAAATTTCAGACTATAATTCTTCAGCAACATTACTATTAGAAAAATTATCAAGTACATCTATAGGCAAGCATATTAATGAGGTTTGTGGCGAACTTTGTGAAAATATTAAATTAGAAGATGGTGAAGAATGCATATTTGAATTGTGCTTGAAAAATAAAATCTATCAAGTGAAAATCACACCATTGATGAAAAATAAAAATGTCCAAGTTGGTTATACCATTATTTTTAGTGATATTACCTCTCAAAAACAAATTGAAGAGCGGTTAAAGTATTTAGCTTATATGGACGGGTTAACAGGCATTTATAATCGAACTCGTTTTTTAGAAAAAAGCCAAGCTTATATTAATAAATCTTTGGAATCAAATACTCCTATTTCATTAATCATATTCGATGTGGATAATTTTAAAACGATTAATGATACATATGGTCATATAATTGGAGATGCAGCTATTCGTCATGTTGCGAATAAAATGAAAAAGTACTTAAGTAGTGAAGCCATTTTTGGTCGGTTTGGTGGAGAAGAGTTCATTATTTGTCTTCCGGGGAAGAAATTACAAGAAGCCTTTGAAATCGCGGAGACATTGAGACTTAAATTAATTTCAAAACCACTTAAGGAAGGCGAAATTAATCATGTTATTACTGCAAGTTTCGGTGTGGCAGAATTCCAGCCACATTCTGATACATTAACAACTCTAATTCAAAGAGCAGACCGCGCCCTATACCAATCTAAAGAAAACGGTAAAAATCAAGTATCAATACAAAGTACGAGTGATCTCGTCCCATCACCCTAAAGAGAAGAGGATAATTTTCCATTTATTTCCAATGGTAAAAGAGGTATAATACCTTAGAAGTTCTTCACCGCAATCCTTTTATGATGCGGTGAACGACTAATTAGGGTGAGAGGGGATACATATGAATACAACAAAAAAGGCCAATTCATCAAGGACAAAAGCTTTAATTATTAGCTCATTGTTCATTGCATTAACTTTTGTTTTTACTATGTTTGTGAATATAAGGCTTCCAATCATGGGAAATGGAGGGCTCATTCATCTTGGAAATGTTCCTCTATTTATGGCAGCCATTGTTTTTGGGAGAAAGACAGGAGCGGTTGCTGGAGCAGTCGGTATGAGCCTTTTTGATTTAATTATGGGCTGGGTACCATGGGCGCCATTCACTTTTGTAATCGTCGGTTTAATGGGGTATTTTACAGGCCTTATTTCTGAAAAACTTCCAGGCAAGGCCATCGTTGTGAACACGATAGCAATCTCAGTTGCTCTCGTTATAAAAATTGTAGGGTATTATTTTACAGAAGTTATTTTGTATGGTAACTGGATTCTCCCATTTGGCTCCATTCCAGGAAACATAATGCAAGTTGTCATTGCGGGTATCGTTGTTTTACCAGTTGTTGGAAGACTAAAAAGAACAGTAGGGAAAATCTAGAAAATAAAATCCGAATCATCATCCAAAGCTATTAGGTCGAGAATGATGGTTCGGATTTTTTGATTAGGAATGCTGTATGCTCTATTTGACAATTTATCTAGAGATCTATTTATTTTGTCTAATGGGGCGTTGCCAAAAGACAAGTTAACAAGAAAACTAGTTCAATCTGTCTAATGGCGCCTTCTCAAAAGACTAGCTAATAAGAAATCTACCCGATTAACCTACTTTTTCTATTGCACAACACCCTTTATTAACGGAAATTAAAATATTTCCATCTTGTCATGATTCATCCAGGGGACTCAAATGAGCGGTGGAATTCCTTTCATTCAAATGGCCCACTTTTTAATCCATATATTGAATTTATGACAAAAGAGTTTATTCCTGATTTTGAGTCTAAACTATCAGGAGTCAACATTGAAAAAAGAGGATTAATAGGGGATTCGCTAGCAGCTAATATTAGTTTAAATATTGCTTGTTGTGCCCCGCAATTTTGGACTCATCTTCTGCTCCAGTCTGCAGCTGTTTCAGAATCAGACATTGCACGTGTAGAAAATCTCGAACAGATTAATTGGAATGTCTACCAATTTGTTGAAACATTAGAGGATGAGTTCATTTCCACTATTACAAATGAAAAACTATTTATTTATTCGAGAAAACTAGAATTGCAAAGAATTCTTCGTTCAAAAGGAGCAAATCTTCTTTTCAAAGAAGTAGAAGTCCAACACTTATGGGTAGTTTGGGAACGAGATTTACCAAATGTTCTACAATTTTTCTTAAAATACTAAATCTCAAAAAAGCAGGTCGCAAACTTGCGACCTTTTAGTCATTAGAGAAGGTATTAAAATCAGTTTTATTCGTGAATGCTTTTTTCAGATAAATTGTTAATGGAAGAGATGACTTGATCGAGCTTTGACTCAATCCGACTTAAGAGAAAAAAGGTAACGACAATTGGAAATCCTAACTCACTGATTAAAGTATAAATTTCATTCATCTAATCACTCCTTTATTTTCATGAAGATGGTTGAAATTTATTTGTGGAATACAAGATTTTCAAATTAATTTTTCTTTTGAAAGGATTATTTTATGGAATTTTTTTATAAAAAATTTTTAAGGAGGGACTAGCCCTCCTCACTAATTAAAATTCATAAGTTTGGATGCTTCGGTTTACAAGTCGTGCTTCCTTTATTGAAGCAAGACTAGCCCCACTTGAATTTGTAAAAACATTTGCAGATAAAATATTGTTCATCTCTTGTTGAATATCTGCTTCTGTTAAATCTTCTCTCGGATCATTGACGACAATGCGAACCGTTTTACCGTCAGTTGCTAGAAACACTAGCTCTAAACTAGTTTCCATAAGATCACCTCCTTAAATTCATGCTTCAAAATTATTCTGTGATTTCATGCTTGTCCACTCGTTGAATAGAGAAAAGTGGCCATTTACTTAAAACTGCGATAGACTGTGCAACTTGTTGAATTTGATCTGGTGTTGAGGCAGTGTTGACATTAGCATAAGTTTTTCTTTTGTAAACGGGGTTACCTTCTTGGTCAACACCTGTCTCAAACACTAATAAAATATTGGAATCAACAATATTTGCTACTGCCATCCTCTTCACCTCCTTCACCTTTGTTATAAAGATTTCTCCTGAAAAAGGCCGAATTATTATAAAAATTTTTTAAAAATTTATCTTTATGTAGACATTTTAAGTTTTTTTGATAAATTATTATTCAGTTGATATACTGTAATAATGAGGAATTTCAAATAATTATTTTTGTAATAATAAGTCATATAAGTTTAATAGATACTAGCAATGAGGGAAAAACATGAAAAATAAAGTAAAGCATACTATTGCTACAACTATCTTGTTTATAACAGCTGTATTGATTACTGCGTCCATTTACATATATTCCAATTACGGTGATCATATTGATGAGATTATTTACTATTTATTTAATGACATGAAAGGGACGTCAGATAGTATTTTTATTAATGGAATTATCGTAAATCTGCTTCCATTTTCAATCATTTTCCTAATTGTCCTATTACCAGTTTTACCAATACGCAAATTGAATCGTACCGTGAATATTAAATTGACAAAGAATAAGAAGTTTCAATTTTCCATTTTTCCGAATAACTTTTTTTATAAGTTTAGAATTATTTATGCTACGTGTGTGTTTGTGTTTTCAACAGTATTTTGCTTTTTCTTTTTAGGCATAAATGACTATATTAAACGAATCACTAATTACTCTCCATTTATTGAGACACATTATGTAGATGGGAAAAATATTGAAATTACTTTTCCTGAGAAGAAGCGGAACTTAATTATTTTGTATTTGGAATCTACGGAAAATACATTTATGGATAAAGAGAATGGCGGTGGCTGGGAGTACAATGTTACTCCAGAGCTAACTCAAATCGCGAAGGAAAATATCAATTTTTCAAACAGTGATAAAATTGGTGGAGCCTATAATATGGCTGGGGCTACTTGGACCATTGCTGCACTCGTTTCAACAACAGCTGGTATTCCATTAAAAATACCAATTGATGATAATTCTTATACTACCTCCGAGAACTTCTTATCAGGAGCTTATGCATTAGGTGATATTTTACGTAAAGAAGGATACAACTTGGAACTCATGGTTGGTTCTGACGCTGATTTTGGTGGTCGTACAAATTATTTCACAAAGCATGGTAATTATGAAATTTTTGACTTGTATACAGCAATTGAAGAAGGAAAAATGACAGAAGATGATAAAGTATGGTGGGGCTTTGACGACACGCATCTATTCTCTTGGGCAAAAGAAGAAATTTTAGAATTGGCTAGTCAAGATCAACCATTTAGTTTTTCATTTTTAACCGTTAATACACACTTCCCAGATGGTTGGTTAGAAGAAGGCGCAATCGAATTATATGATACACAATATGAAAATGTATTTGCCTATTCATCTAAACAAGTAGCTGAATTTGTTGATTGGTTTAAGAAACAAGATTTTTATGAGGATACGACACTTGTCATAACTGGAGATCATCTCAGTATGCAAGAAAAAAGCTATTACGATCATTTCCTTGATGAAGATTATGAGCGCACCATCTATAACGCATTTATTAATGCCGTACCAGAGCCTGTGAACACAAAAAACCGGATATTCACTAATTTTGATATGTTTCCGACTATCTTAGCGAGTATTGGAGTTAAAATCGAAGGCGATCGTATTGGTCTAGGAACCAATCTTTTCTCTGAACGAAAAACATTAGCAGAAGAAGTTGGTCTAGATTTTATGCAAGCTGAGCTAGAAAAAAATTCTAACTACTATAATCGCTATATTTTGCAAGATGATTATCTTGATCTCATTCAACAAAACAAACAAGAAGAATAATGTTTTTAGGATCAATGTATCTTAATAAAAGAAGAAAAAAGCAATGGAAACTTTAGCTCCATTGCTTTTATTTTTATAAGGATTATGGGTTGTACACAACAGAATACAGATCGTTCAAGGGCTAATCCCCATTTCCAATTTAGTCTTTGCTGCCCCAGTTTTCTTTATTGTAATTATAGAGAGTTTCAAAAATAGGTAAATTTTGTTCTTGGATTTGTTTTACTAATTGCAATTGTCCAATAGGATTAAATTCTTTTATACCAAGTGTTGGATCTTCTTCATTATTTTCATTTAACCAAACAGTACGAAGGATAAAGAAGTTGTATGTTTTCCATTCTCCCTCATATTTTTTCGCAATCTCTAAAATGACTTGATTACTATTCCAGTTATTATCTTCATCAAAAGGTGTTTTTTGTCTATACTCATATGTAGCATAAACGACAGCTTCATCACCGTTAGAGTAGAGGACTTCATAATCACTGTTTTGAACATATACAGTAGCTTTTTTCCGTTGTTCCATCCAAGCCTTTGCAGCTTCTAGGTCGCGCCACTGTGGGTGAGAATTTTCTGTCCATAGCTCAGCATCATATTCATTTAAAGCTTTGTCTTGACTTTCATATAAAGCAAGTAAATCTTTTTCTTCTTCTAAAGTAACATCATAAGACTTATCATCTTTGTTACCTTCATCTTCATTACTATCTCCAACTTTGTTTTGCTCTTTATCTCCGCTATTGTTTTCTGTTTGTTTTTGATCATCTGGTTGAGCTGAGCCATTATCATTTGTACAACCGGCCATGACTAGGAAAACAGAAAGGATTAGAAAAAATAATAATTTCTTCATGTTGTGTAATCTCCTTTTACTAGTTTCATTGATTTAAACTATTCTATCATAATGTTTGAATTTTTTTAAGAATAAATCGACAAAATTTGCCCTCGTTATTAAAAAAATTGGAAAGTTATCTAATATTATATTAATCTAATAATTAATAACAACAAATGATAGCGCTTTTAAAAAGATGATTAATAGGGACTTGAATAGATGATTTTGGTAAAAAATGGGGGGAGCCACATGAAAAAGATTACCAAAACGAATCGAGAAGAAGACAAATATTTAGTTATGCATTGGATGAATGATACGCCACCTTTTGTTCTGTTAAATTCAACAATTAAAGAAGCAGCTAAACTTTTATGTGAAAACAAGATGGAATTTATTCCTGTTGTAACACCTGAATTAAAACCTATAGGTGTATTATCCTCAAAGACTATTATCGAAAATCTATTAAATGGAAATGCGGATCGAATGATCTATGAAAGTAAAATGGATTTCACATTTCAGAGAATTAATAAAGAAGATTCAATTCTTGATGGTATTGAACATAAAGACTCACCTTTCTATCTTGTTGTAGATCCAGATTCTCGATTAATTGGTGTATTAAGTAACACAAGTATATTAGAGGCATATCGCAAGTACATTAATGATAATTATCAATCGAAAATTACTGCTGAGGTACTTGAAGTTATTTTAGATTGTGCCTATGAAGGGGTCGCTGTTGTTGATGAAAATGCTATTGTCCGCGAGTTTAATGATGCCTATAGCCGATTTACGGGTATTAAAAAAGAAGATGCGATTGGAAAGCACGTCCAACAAGTAATTGATAATACCAATCTCCATAATACGGTTAAGACGGGACTACCGGAGCGGGGCGTCATTCAATATATTAATGGACAACCAATGGTGGTAAACCGGATTCCAATATGGAGAGAAGATAAAGTTGTCGGTGCAATAGGAATGCTGATCTTTGAAGGAGTTGGCGATTTATATCGCATTTATGAACGTTTTCAAGAAATGGCAATTAAAGATCAACCACTGAAAATGCTCCATCAAGCCGAACCGAAAAATCTGAGGATTGAACATATCATCGGTGAAAGCGAATCGATTAGTAGAGTGAAACAATTAGCTCGGAAAGTAGCAAAAACTTCTGCCACTGTATTAATAACAGGTGAATCCGGAACTGGGAAGGAAATGTTAGCAAGCAGTATCCATCATTTAAGCTCTGTTTCTAATGGGCCATTTATTAGTGTCAACTGTGGTGCCATTCCTGAAAACCTATTTGAGTCAGAACTGTTTGGCTATGACGAAGGGGCTTTTACAGGAGCGAAAAAAGGTGGAAAACCTGGGAAGTTTGAGCTCGCACAAAATGGAACGATCTTTTTAGATGAAATCGCTGAGCTAAGTCTAGTAGCGCAAACTAAACTATTAAGGGTTTTACAAGAACGGGAAGTCGAACATGTTGGAGGAACGAAAAAATATAAAATTAATGCTCGAATCATCGCGGCAACAAATAAAGATTTGAAGAAAATGGTAGCTTTAGGTGAGTTTCGAGAGGATCTGTACTATCGAATTAATGTCATTGAAATTCATATTCCACCTTTAAGAGAACGAGTAGAAGATATCCCATTATTAATCTCTTACTTTTTGAAGAGTACATGTAAGAAAAATAATATAGAAGAAAAAATGATTACGAAAGAAACAATGTCGGTATTCCTTCAGTATCCTTGGTTCGGTAATATTCGTGAGCTAGCCAATACGATTGAAAAGCTTGTCATTTTATCTGAAGGGCAAATTATTGATATTTATCACCTACCGAGATATATGAAGGAAATAGGGAGGATGAATCCTCAAGAAACAATATCAAATCATAATATCACATCAAATATAGATTCGAATTTTTCATCGCTAGAAGCAAAAATGTACGAGGGCGTGCATCAAAATGAAAATCAAACAATCCTTACTCAAGCGAAGCAATTAAAAGACAAAACTGAAAAAGAAATGATTATCACATGTCTAAAAAAAGTGGGTGGAAATAAATCAAAAGCTGCAAAACAACTGGGCATTCATCGGACAACCTTGTATCAGAAATTAAAAAAATATGGGATTGAATAAAATTTTTTTATAAAAATTTAAGAAGTTTTGTAGTGAAAAACTTTTAATGTCTACAAAACGACATAAGTGTATATGAATCACTACATATTCACTACATTTATGTAGTGAATACACTACATTCTTAACTCGAAAAATTGACAAAAATTTGTCAAATTCAGCATTTTAAAAAGTTGGCACACTTCTTGCATGTATATAAAGTGTAATTACATGAAAGGAGTGTCGATATTTGGAGAATTATGCAGTATTGCGGACACCACAAACAATCCTTTATGGTCCAAACGCTTTTGATGCAGTTGGAAAAGAAGCGGCTTTAAGGGGGAAAAAGGCGCTTATTATTAGTGACCATATTATGGAGAGTTTAGGGAATGTCGGAAACTTACGAGACAAACTTGCTAGCGAAAGAATTGAAAGCGCTGTCTATTTAGGGGTGAAGTCAGAACCAACTGATATCTATGTGGATGAAGCATTAACAGTTTTCAAAAATGAAAATTGTGATTTGATCATTTCGCTAGGTGGGGGCTCATGTATTGATACTGCAAAAGCAGTAGCGGTTGTTGCAACTAATGGAGGGTATATTGGAGACTACATGGGCGGTAAAACATTAGCAAAGGTCGCTCCCGTTCCTCATATTACTTTGCCGACTACAGCTGGAACAGGTTCTGAGGCAACTGATGTAACCGTTATCACAAATACTTCAAATGATGTGAAAATGATGATTAAGCAACCAGTCTTTATGCCAACTGTTGCCATTGTTGATCCGTTATTAACTTTATCTTCACCAAAATCTGTAACAGCAGCAACTGGTGTAGATGCCCTAAGTCATGCAGTTGAAGCGTACATTTCTAGAAGAAGTCAACCGATGACTGATATGTTAGCGCTTTCTGCAATGGAGCTAATCGTAGGGAACTTAAAAGCGGCATATGATGACGGGAATAATGTGGATGCAAGAGAGGGAATGTCTCTTGGAGCGATGCAAGCAGGGATGGCTTTCACGAATTCTTCTGTTTGTTTAGTACACGGAATGTCTAGACCAATTGGGGCATTATTCCATGTTCCACACGGTTTTTCAAATGCGATGTTGCTTCCGGCAGTTCTTGAATTCAGTAAAGAATATTGTGTTGATCGACTTGCGGATTTAGGTCGCTATTTTGACCCATCAGCTAAAAGTTTATCAAATGAAGAAGCAGCTGAAATTGCCGTACAGTCCGTTAAAAAGCTTTGCTTAGATTTAAATATTCCTAACTTAAAAGGTTGGGGTATTGATCGTGAGAAGTTTGAAGCATCTCTCGATAAAATGGCTGAAGACGCTCTTGCAAGCGGCTCACCGCAAAATAATCCGAGAGTTCCAACGAAAGAAGAAATTAAAGAACTTTATCGGGTTGCCTACAACTATGATTACTCCACTCAAAGTTCTGTAGTAAGTAAATAAATTTATTTGGGATAGGGAGAGAATTGAATGGAAATTTTAGGTTTTGTGGGTCTAATAGGTTCATTAGCACTATTAGTGTATTTAACAATGAAGGGGATTAATATCATTGTTAGTGCTATTCTCTGTTCTGTTGTTGTTGCTCTACTCGGGGGAATTAATGTAGAAAACGCAATGATGGAAAGCTACATGACTGGGTTTGTGAACTACTTTAAATCATGGTTTTTTGTATTCTTACTTGGTGCTGTATTTGGGAAATTTATGGAAGTTACGGGATCTGCGGACAGTATCGCAAACTGGATTAGTAAGAAGTTCGGTGCAAAACGCGCTGTGTTTGCCGTAGTTGCAGCTGCGGCAATTATGACTTATGGTGGCGTTAGCTTATTTGTTGTAGGTTTTGCTGTTTATCCAATTGCGGTTTCATTATTCCGTGAAGCAAATTTACCACACCGCTTTATTCCAGGTGCATTAGTGTTCGGATCGATTTCCTTTACAATGACATCACCTGGTTCACCGGAAATTCAAAATATCATTCCAACACAATTTTTCGGTACAACTCCAACTGCTGGTGGATGGATTGGGGTACTTTGCGCACTTATCATTATGATTGCTGGTGGACTGTATTTAGGAAGAGTTGTGAAAAAAGCTTCAGCAAATGGTGAAGTATTCTCACTACCTAAAACATCTCCGCTTGCTGCAAAAGAAGAGATGGCAGCCGCACTTGCTGCTGAGAAATTAGATGCAGAATCAGTGAAAAAAGAAAAAGACTTACCAAATGTTATTCTTGCTATTTTACCATTAGTATTAGTTATCGTTCTGTTAAACGTGCTAGGGCAATTTATGAATCCAACAATCGCGTTATTAATCGGACTAATTGTAGGTATTGCTGATGCGTGTATTACGATGCATAAATATTTAAAAGAGTTCTGGGGTTCTCTTGCTGAAGGTGCACAAAACTCACTAGTTGCTATTGCGAATACTTGTGCAGTGGTAGGTTTTGGTAGTGTTGCAGCTGCAGTTCCAGCTTTTGATTCGGTAGTTCAAACATTAATTGAAGCTCCGATACCTCCACTATTAGGTCTTGCAGTAGGGGTAACATTAATCTGTGGTATTACAGGTTCAGCCTCCGGTGGTTTAGGTATTGCGTTACCAATTCTTTCTCCAATTTACTTGGCTCAGGGAGTTGACCCTGGTGCGATGCACCGTATTTCTGCTTTAGCTTCTGGAGGTCTTGATTCACTACCACATAACGGTTATGTTGTTACAACAATTCGTGCAATTTGTGGTGAAGAACATAAACGTGCATACAAACCTATTTTTATATTAAGTGTTGTTATACCTTCAATAGTTTTACTATTAGCAGTACTTCTTTACACAATTTTTTAAGATATAGATTTTCAATTTCAAGATTGAAAGTTTTAACATAGGCTGTGCACCAAAATGAATAAAGAATGGATTCTTTGCGTACAGCTTATTTTTACTACTATGTTTAACAAAATTATTGAATTGAGAGGGGATAAGATCATGACACAGACAGCGGTAAAAACGTTAAAAAACTATATTGGCGGAGAATGGGTTGAGGCGAAATCAGATAAAGTTGAACCAGTATACAATCCAGCAACAGGAGAAGTTCTTGCCTATGTGCCAATTTCTAGTAGTGAAGATTTAAATTGTGCAGTAGAAGTTGCTCATAAAGCATTCCAAACTTGGAAAGAAGTTCCAGTACCAAGACGTGCACGTATTTTATTTAAATATCAACAACTTCTTGTAGAACATTGGGATGAGCTTGCTAGATTAATTACACTTGAAAACGGTAAAAACTACACAGAAGCATATGGTGAAGTGCAACGCGGAATCGAAAACGTAGAATTTGCTGCAGGTGCACCAACTTTAATGATGGGTGAGCAATTGGCTTCGATTGCAACTGAACTAGAATCAGGAGTTTATCGCTATCCAATTGGTGTCATTGGTGGTATCACTCCATTCAACTTCCCAATGATGGTTCCATGCTGGATGTTCCCAATGGCGATTGTTACAGGTAATACATTTGTTTTAAAACCATCTGAGCGTACACCTCTTCTTGCTAATCGCTTAGCAGAACTATTAGAGGAAGCAGGTTTACCAAAAGGTGTATTCAATATCGTTCATGGGGCACATGATGTTGTAAATGGCTTACTTGATCATAAGAAAATTGCTGCCATTTCTTTCGTAGGCTCTCAACCAGTTGCAGAATATGTTTATAAACGTGGTACAGCAAACTTAAAACGTGTTCAAGCACTAGCAGGTGCGAAAAACCACTCTATTGTGTTAAAAGATGCAAATCTTGAAAATGCAGCTACCCAAATTTTAAATGCTGCTTTCGGTTCTGCAGGTGAACGTTGTATGGCAGCGTCAGTTGTTGCAGTTGAAGAATCAATTGCAGATGAGTTCATTCAATTACTTGTTGATAAAGCAAATGCCATCACAATTGGAAATGGTTTAGATGAAGGCATTTTCTTAGGACCAGTTATTCGTGAACAACATAAAGAACGTACACTAAAATACATTGAAACTGGTGTAGAAGAAGGAGCGACATTAATTCGTGATGGTCGTAAAGATCAAGCAGCTCAAGAAAAAGGATACTTTGTTGGACCTACTATTTTCGATCATGTAACAACTGAAATGAAAATTTGGCAAGATGAAATCTTTGCACCAGTATTATCCATTGCTCGTGTAAAAGATTTAGAAGAAGCAGTTAATCTTGCAAATCAGTCTCGTTTTGCAAACGGAGCATGTATCTTCACAAAAGATGGTGGAAATGTCCGCTACTTTCGTGAAAACATTGAGGCAGGTATGCTAGGAGTTAACATCGGGGTTCCAGCTCCAATGGCATTCTTCCCATTCTCTGGATGGAAAGATTCCTTCTACGGAGACCTACATTGTAACGGAAAAGACGGTTTACAATTCTATACTCGCAAAAAAGTTGTAACTAGCCGTTGGGTATAATTTTAAATAACTATTTTATCAGAAAGGGTTCCAAGTTAAAGAAACTTGGAGCTCTTTCTTTTTGTAAAAAGGATATTTGTTTTTTTTGTCGAATATTCCGTGTAGCATTAAAAATCAATTAAAGGCTGTGAAAATATGATAGACATTCGATTAGGAATCAAACAAGAGCTACATAGGAATCTTTGTTATGAGAAACTATTAATATAGTCTAAAATTGAAATCAATTGTTTATGTGATGGAGCGGGGTGTTTATATGAATGCAGAGATGGATGAGCTACTTCAACTATTAGAAAGTGAGGTAGAATGGGAACGAAGAAAGGCAATGAATGCATTGTTGGACTGGAATGTTCAACTGGATATAAAAGATACATATAAATTATTGGAAAAAGCGGCACAATTAAGACCAGTATATGATGAAGATTGGGACGACCCGTCATACTGTCTTGTTTCTGCTGCCTGTGTATTTATTTCTGATGACATGCTTCCTGTCATTGAAAAACATATTTTAAACTATTCCGTTCGTGCCATAAATAAAGTATTAAGTTTGTGTGTGCTTTTAAACTCTGAGCCTGCAAAAGATCTCTACAACAAAATTTTTCAACAATACTATACAAAAATAGCGTTTATCCCAGAATATAATGATCGTGCGATGATTGTTGATTCAAAAGAGGCGATCATCTTTGCAATCGAACAATTAATTGAAAACAACGCACATACTCATGAATGGTATAAGCCTTATTACCACTATTTATTAGCGGCCGGCATACAAAGTGGTTATTTTACCCACTCTGATTTTCCGTTAAGTAAAGAGTACGTTGCAAGTCGCTTACAAGGCCTATTTGATAAATATTTAGAGGTTCATTCGGTTTATGAGGAAAAACTAGTTTACAATGTATGGAAAGATTCCTACTTTAATTTGCGTTTTGAAATCCGTATTTTCTTGACACTCTTCAATGACATCACCAAGGACGAGGAATTCTTGGAGCTTAAAAATATTTTAAAATGGAAAGATAATGTAATTCGTCTAATCTATATTGAATTGCTATGGAAACGTGGGATTAATCTTGGAGAAGATACGATTTTAGAAATATTATATAGTCATGAAGGATCTGTACAAGCGTACAACATCCTTGATCGATACAAGCCAGATCTCATCCCGAATGATACGAGCTTTCATAATCCATATTTAAGTGAGATTGCTGAGACAACGTTCTATAATCATCCGGAAGCGGTGGAAAAGCTTCCAGATGAAGTGGAAATTATGGGGTCATTTGAAGAGGTAGACCCTTATTTCGATGAAAAGCTGACTTATTATGTGGTCCGTATTCGATCAGAAGACCCCGCTTTTAAAGGTCAAGGGTGGATGAGACTCTTGATAGGAGCTTACTATTCTCATGAACTACCTCGTTTCTATCAACCTCAAACATTAATGATTACTTATACGGACTTAGTCCCTTGGGATCAAAAATCATTAGATGAGCATATTCAAGATTTCCGAGAAATCGTCAATTCAAATAATGATTCATTAAAGAATGATGTATCGTATCAATCAGCACCAGTTTATTCAAAGAAAAATAATACAATAGCATTTATCATAGGTTTTTATTCACTCATATTAACGGGATTTTTTGAATGGTTTGCAATCGGAGTACTTGCTGCCCCAATATGGCTCATTTTCAAATATTTCCATTCGAAAAAGTTAGAAAAGAACATTTTAATCCAATTGAAAGGATTCAATTTTGAGTATTTCTATTTTGACGAATCCACATATGTGAACCTAGCTTATGTTTCAAAAATTAGTTTGGAAAAAATGACCGTAGCCAAGCCAGAACGGTTTTTGTTTTTACCAATTAAAAAATGGCACTACGTATTTTACGACATGGATGGGGAAATTTTATATGCCATTCCTAAACAATATTTTTACGAAGAAGATTACTTCTTCATTATCTTAAAAAATATAGTGAAAAATTTAACTCATAAACCAGAATTAGAATGGGAAAAACAAAATGCAAGCTAGGAACAAACTATTATGTAAGAGGAAAAGTTGTTAACAATTCATCAAAAACTTTTGATACGGTTTATGTCGTTTTAATTGCAAAAAGTGAGCCAAGATGAATAAAATAGTATCTTGGCTTTTTTTATATTTCCCAAATATATCGGGAAACGGTTCATTAAAAAGTATGAGTTATATATTCATTGTATTTATCGGCATCAGCTTGGCTACATTCAACAACCAATTTCGTCCCATTTTCTTCATATTCCATTGAAATAACGGGGTAGCGATTATTGAAGTAGGATACAATTTGCCCTTTTGAATATGGGATTAATAGTTCGCACTTCACGAAGTCATGAAATATATGAGATTTAATGACCTCGAGTAATTGATCAATTCCTGATCCTTTTGCAGATAAATACACTTCATCTTCGATAACTAGTGGGTACTCATGACTAGTTAAGTCTACTTTATTAAAGACATAAATCATTGGAATATCCTGAACACCAATTTCTTTAAGAAGCGAATTTGTTAACTTGCGATGATTCTCATAATGTGGATTAGAGTAATCAATGACATGGACAAGTAAATCAGCTTCTGTTGCCTCTTCTAATGTTGAACGAAATGCTTTGACGAGATGATGAGGTAGTTTATTAATAAACCCTACCGTGTCAGTTAATAACAATTCCTGTTTCGTTTCTAATTGAATTTTCCTCACTGATGTTTCCAATGTGGCAAAAAGCATATCTTTCTCAAAAACTTTCTTATCCACATCTTTATTAAATCGCTCCACTAATGCATTCATAATTGTTGACTTTCCAGCATTTGTATACCCAACTAATGATACAACTGGTAGTTGATTTTTTTGTCGTAATCTTCGCTGGGTATGACGGATTTCCACCATCTTTTCTAGCTCTTTGCTCAATGAGGCGATTCGGATTTCAATTTTTCGGCGATCTAACTCCAATTTCGTTTCCCCAGCACCACGGTTTTTAAGTCCTGTTCCACCACCGCCACCTTGTCTACTTAAATGATTAGCACTTCCGATGAGGCGAGGCATCATATACTTTAGTCTCGCAACTTCTACTTGTAGCTGGGATTCTTTTGTCTTGGCCCGCTCGGCAAAAATATCTAGGATGAGCATGGTCCGGTCCTTTACTTCACAGTTCAGTCCTTCTTCAAGGTTTCGAATTTGTGAAGGTGAAAGCTCATCATCAAAGATCACGAGATCGACTTCTGTCTCAGCGACGATTGCCTTTAACTCATCAAGCTTCCCTTTTCCAACATAAAATGCTTGATGAACGCGCTGTAAGTTTTGAGTAATAGTCGCAACACTTGTAATATTGCAAGCTTCTGCTAAGTTCTCCAGCTCTTCCATCGAATAAAGAAAATCTTCTTGACTTTCTCCTGTATTTACCCCGACCAATATTGCTTTTCTCATAAAAAACCTCCATATTTTCATGTCTTGCTGTCTGCGGGGGAAACGGAATTACATGGCTACTTAATGAAGTGAAACAAATGAAAATATAAGTCAACAAACGAATCCAAGGTGATTCGCTTCCTTTTCTTAAGCAAAAACATATACTATTCATTTTTTTGTACAAAAAAAATAGAGCGAATTCGTCGCCCTATTCAACATACATATATAGGTTTCCCTTCATGTAGGCAGACCAATCCCGTTAACCCTGCAAAACTGCAGAGTTTTGACCATATAAAATTATTGGTTCAAAGCGCGGAATCGTAATTTGTTGCTCCACATGTTGGCAAACCCTCCGTTCATAAAAAGTTATTTTCAGTGTAGCATAAGAGCTTTCCAAGAATCAATATTCGAATAGTATGAAAATTATTTCGAAAAGTAAAGGCGCCAAATAGGATGGCGCTTTTAATGATGTAGGATGAGTACTTCCTGTATCTTTCGACAAATACAATTTTCTTTTCGCTTACTCCCTTTCCCTTATGAAAATAAATGATAAACAAATATTATGTAGAAATCTATTTTATGTATGTAAGTAAAAAAATTATTCATTTTGCTCATGATTTTTATCTACGTCAAAGTCTTTTAGTGGATCAATATTTGAACGATAAAGAAGTTCTTTATGTAAAAAAGTGGCTTGATTTCTTTTATCCTGAAGCTTTGAGACTTTCATACATGTTGGAATTCGATGGCCAAATTTCGTAATGACGGTGCATTGCTTATTGTCATTTTCAACGAGTTGGTGAATATGAGAATTAACGAGCCACACTTTTCCAACATTCTTTGGACGATAACAGTGGATTAAGATAATATCATGTTTGATTGAGTAGGCAATGGGGACTTTATACGATTTTCTTAAAATATGTCTTGCACCTGATATGGCACCTTTCAAACTTCTTCCAATGTATTGGTAGGATTTTTCAACAATTTTATCTGGTGGCAAATCTACTAAAAATGTTAATGCTCCTTCAAAAACTAAAGTGCGTTCATTTCCATAATGATCGAATTTTGAAACTAATGCAGATGTCCTCAGATTAATAATGTACTCTTTTTTACTGTTCATTTTTATCCTCCTTAATTAAATAATGATAATTTGACATGTTCATGGTTGAACGGATACATAATCATAATCAATCATCAACTATTAAGTATTAAGAATTAGATAAATGAAAAATAATAAAGGAGACATCATCAGCGAAAGGTTTTTTGACCAATTAGAGAGTAAAGCAAAAGAAACGTAAAAATTATTAAATAAATAATAATTTTCTTTATATTTAATTCTACAAATGGGAAAAATTTCCTTCTAGAAAATAAAAAAATATCGAAAAATATCGAAATTTATCGAATTTGTAGCACTTTTTGCTTAATAGGGTGAACAAAAGATTAAAAATCGATGAAAAATAAACGTTTTTTGTTGCGAAAATTATTTTTTAGTAGATTAAAAGGTTATTCGTAATGAGGGAAAATGAGATTGTTAACCAACTAAAATAGATTAAATAAAATTAAGACTAATAAAATATTTAAAAAATAAAAAAACTATTGCAATCAATAGGCTATATGTTATAATTTTTTAAGAAATCAGTCGAAAATTACATATTCACTGATTCTCGATAATGGCAAAACTGGTGAAAGCCAGCGACGCAAAACTATAGGGGCTTACCACGTATATGAACGTGCTGCCAGCCAGTTACCGAAAGAACAGGGATATAGTATATAGTGTTAATAAGCATACATTGCCTAGTATCATTAATAGTACGGTTCGGTAATGTAACTATTAATTTGTTATATACATATATAAACCCCGCTTTCGGTAAAGGCGGGGTTAATTTTTTGTATGGAGGTGAAAGAGTCGAAGCTAGTAAACCTGTCTATTGGGCATCGAGCTCAGAACATGGAATGGGAGTCATGTTGATAGGAACTAGTATTCAAATTGCGAACCCTGCCTGCCCGTGCACTTGTTGAATTACTTGCTGACATATTTAATTGTCGATAGTAATTAAGTTGTCGTAAGTCTAACTAAGCTGTAACCATGGGAGAAATGGGAGTCTACCATGCTAAAGTGATTTAGGCTATGACATGTATATTTTAGCGATCAATTGGAATTGGTATAAATTCATATATCTGTTTAAGGAGAGTTTTTATCTTTTTACAAATGTAAATTGGTTATTCAATTGGGCTTTCTCATGTATTAGAACTTATTCGAAATGATATATTTTCCATTCTTCACAAAAATAGCTTTCAACCGTTAAGGCTATTTTTGTGAATTTTTTTATGTGTCCCCCTTAAATCAACTAAAGACTCCAAATTATTTCCTTCTTTCATCAAAGAATATCCCAATATTTAAAAGAATGGAACTTCATTAATGAAAAACAAACCGATGAGCATGAGAATCGCTACAATAGCGAAATAAGGAGGTCTTTTTCTTTTTCGAATATAACTAAAAGAATACGATTGTCTTCTCCCAGAAATGAAAACACTAATGATATAAGGAATACAAATACCAGCTAAGATGCCTAGTAAATTCCAAACGGCATCTAAAAATTCTGCATCACGTCCATCAATGAAATATTGTCGATACTCATCAACAATACTTGCAATGAAAAGTAGGCGTGCCCCAATCTTCACATTCTCTTTTATTGACCTCTCACTGGAAAACATAACGGTTAGGATCCCAACTAGAAATGAAATCATCGTGTATATAAAAAAGTGTTGAAATTTATCCATCCCAAAAACGATTGAATAATCCACATTTAACATTCTCATCACCTATGACAAGTATTGACAACATTAAAAAGCGTTAAACAATTGAAATATAAACCTTTTAATTAGAGCAATGGTAGTTGTTTGGCAAGGATTCTAAACTATGAACAAATTTTGTCCAAATTTTTTTCGGCTTATTTAAACCGCTTTCAAATTGAGGTATACTATTAGATATACAAATCAATGAACGGCAACTTCGATATGCTAGAGGAGTGTAGACATGGACTGGAATGAGGAGAGGCAATTAATTAAAATTGCAAAAATGTATTATGAAGATGGTTTAACACAACAAGACATTGCACAAAGACTAGGAATCTATCGGACAACCATTACTCGACTATTGCAAAAAGCAAGAGACACTGGAATCGTAACCTTTTCGATTAAAGGACAATATAAAGAGCAAGTTGATTTAGAAGATCAATTATTAAAGGCATTCGATTTAAAAGATGTGATCATTGTCCCTTCCAATGAGCATGAAACACATGATACAAAACAACGAAATGTGATGGAAGTTGCTCTGAAATTACTAGATGAAATTGTAACTGATGAAGATGTTTTAGGGATTTCATCAGGAAGTACAGTATCAAAAATCGTGGATTTGAATATGAACTTGAGACCAAGGAAAGTGGAAGTTGTCCCATTGGTTGGTGGACCAGGGGGAAGAGGTGGAGTAAATCGCCATATTAATACGATTACATACAATTTGGCTCAATCTTTTCAAACTCATGCCACTTTAATTGATGTGCCAGCGATCGTTCCTTCCGTTAGTTTAAAAGAAGAATTTATGAAATTTGCCTTTTTACAGGACATCGTGGATTTATGGGAGAAATTAACGATCGCCTTATTTGGAATTGGGCCAGGCATTCCGAATAAAAATATCATTTTTTCATTCTTAGTTAACGAAGATGAAATGAATGATATCAAGAATTTAAATGCAGCGGGTGAAATTTGTTGTCGCCTTTATGATGAAAATGGTGAACCGATTCAATCTGATATCGATGATCGTACAATTACGATTCCACTTCAAGTGTTAAAAAAGGCAAAAACAAAAATTGCTGTGGTGGAACAACCATCAAAGGCAGATGCCATAATCGCTGCGCTTCGAGGTGGATATATTTCACACTTAATAACTAATGAAGAAACAGCAAGCGCAATTTGTAACCGAATACATAATAAGTAACCGTTTAATTTAAATGAACAGGGGGACTTCTATGGGGGAAAAAGTTGTATTCATAACTGGTGCGGCAAGTGGAATTGGACTAACGATTGGAAAACATTTTTTAAACCAAGGAGACAAAGTTGTATTTACTGATTTAAATGAAAAACAAGTCCGACAAGTATGTGAAGAATTGAAAGATCAAGGATATGACTGTTTAGGTGTTAAATGTGATGTGACAAGAGAAGAGGATATCAAATTCGCGATTGAAGAGTGTGTTCAACATTATGGAAGACTCGATATTTTAGTTAATAATGCAGGGTTGCAGTATGTATCACCAATCGAAGAATTTCCGACAGAAAAATTCGAATTGCTCATTCGAGTGATGCAAATTGCTCCATTTATCACAATTAAACATGCGTTTCCGATCATGAAAAAACAAAAATTTGGAAGAATTATCAATATCGCTTCCATTAATGGATTAATTGGTTTTGCAGGAAAATCCGCATATAATAGTGCCAAACATGGTGTCATAGGCTTAACTAAAGTAGCTGCCCTTGAAGGAGCAGAACACGGAATTACAGTTAATGCTTTATGTCCAGGGTATGTCGATACCGCATTAGTTCGCGGTCAATTAGAAGACTTGTCCAAGACTAGAAATGTTCCACTCGAAAAAGTGTTAGAAGAGGTCATTTATCCACTTGTCCCGCAAAAACGCTTATTATCTGTTGATGAAATCGCCAATTATGTCCTATTTTTAGCTAGTGATCACGCAAGAGGGGTAACTGGCCAAGCTGTGGTCATCGATGGAGGATACACAGCTCAATAAGAAAGAGGAGAACTCATCTCCTCTCAGATAGTCGAGAAAAGATTCTTTTCTCGACTTTTTTATTTGAAGTGGAATCGGATGTTGTGGATATGAACATGACTCTCAAAATACATTTTTACATAGTTTTCTTATTTTAATTAAATTCATTCGTTAGCATTTATTAAATGTGTTATCAGAAACAATAATTATGATGTTTTTTCGTGTCATGAAATTTTCAATAAAGTATAAATTAATAGCGAGAGGGGTAACGAGATACTTAGGGAGGGAACAAAAAGGATTAATTAATGAAATAAAAT
>Ga0180215_1001203_pt1 | contig 29476 bp, 35 predicted proteins | sample eDN3rd37CBELigBY_FD_128871 | JGI IMG/M metagenome (GOLD analysis project Ga0180215, IMG submission 128871) | Enriched backyard soil microbial communities from Emeryville, California, USA - eDNA 3rd pass 37_C BE-Lig BY (version 2) (version 2) | ecosystem: Environmental > Terrestrial > Soil >...
ACGACAATGTTCCGGACGATTCGTGCCGGTATTTATCGCCGTGGCGTGGTGGAGCGGTCCTGCTATGTCAGAGGATACCGCTCGACGAACGGCTCCGGCGCCTTCTTGAGGCGCTTTTCGATGAAGCTACGCGGGGCATTCCCGATGACGTGGCGATGTGCTTGCTTTACCTGATGCTCGTTGACCATCTTCAGAAATCGCTCCGGCGTGTGCATTGCCATCATGCTAGGAAGGAATGGATTGATGGCAAAGAACGTCTGCGTCGGAGAGATCGGCATGTAGACTTCGCAATGAGCGGTTCGAAGGTCACCGTAGAAAATGACCGGCTCATCGCCGAGGAGCATCATGGGCTCGGTGACGTTCAGAACGCCCCATTCGAGTTTGCTCCACCGGTCCATGAAGACCGGGTTCCGCATGTTCTTCATCAAGAATGCGATCCGCGCATGACGCCCTTCTTGCGCTGGATCGTCCGGCCAGTTGTATCCGCTCGCGGCGAGTTCGGCCCGTAGGTCTTCCCTTGTGAAACTGGGGTTCTTTTGCTGGCGCACCTTCAGGACACGCTCGAAGTCCATTCCCCGGACCCATTCGACCTTGTCCGGCGCCCTCGCGAGTTGCGCAAGGATGAAGAAAGCCCAAGTGCGGCGATCCTCCGAGTCCAAGGACTTGATTCCGTCGCCGAGCAGCTTGTCGAGAACCGGCCACGCCTGATTTTCGATCTTGGTGAACTGAGATTCGAACTCGGCGCCGTATAGCTGAACACCGGACATGATGTTCTTCGGGCTTGTCGGGAAGTCGATCAGCTTCCCTCCGCGCCACATCCAGCACCTTACCTGCCCTTTTGTGTCCGCCCACTGCTGTTGAACCCTCTGTGCGACGAAATGTTGGTTTTTCGGTTCAGCCATGGGCGCCTCTCAGGGGGCTCTATTCTACCACGAGCGGGGCGGCACGGAAGTCCGTCTCTCAGCGACGCCGCCAGTTGCCGCCGTAACCCACCGCGCGTTTGAGAGGCTTGAGGTAGGATCGGCTCTCTGAGGGAGCCTCGGCGAACCTCAGCCCCGCAACATACCCGTAGCGGGTGGCATCGATGGCGTCGTCCTTGGTCTCCGTGAGCTTGCCGTCTTTGCGGTGATAGAGCCGGAACTCCTCCCAGAACGGCTCGCAGGACGCGAAGACCTTGAACTCGCCTTTCAGCATCTTGTCCTTGATCTCCTCCACGCCCGCGTTCGGATTGTTGCCGCGCTGGTCCGGGAACCGTGCGGGCTCGGCCAGCATGTTGAGCCCCTGATTGCGGAGGATGTCGGCGAACCGCTGCCCCGAGCCGGGATCGCGCTTGTTCACGTCGTGCGGATAGGCGACCGGCAGCGTGCCCGCCATGCTGCGGACCGCGCTCGCCATCTGGTCCAACACCATGCCGCTCTGACGGAAGATGCGCGTCACGTAGACGACCGGATGCTCGGGGCTGCTGTTCGGATCGAAGGCGAGCTTCGCGCAGGCGAACGGGTGGTTGATGCCCCAGTCGAGGCCGACGATCTGCTTCCAGTCCGGCGGGATCGGGAAATCCTGCACCCGGACAAGCTCCTCGCCGAAATCGAACACACGGCCACTACCGAGCATGGGAATGCCGTAGAGACGGGCGTCGCGCTCATACGAGGGATAGCTGTCGATGATCTCCTGACGGCGCTCCGGCGGGATGTGGAGGGCGTCCTCGATGCCCGACATCTGGAGGAAGCGGCTGCTGGCCGTGGGCACCGGGTAGAACTTCTGCACGACCTCCGTGAGGCCCTTCAGGGGGGTCGCCGTCATGTAGATCATGCCGCCCGTGGCGTTCGTGCGGCTGAGGACCTCCGTGTAGATTTCCGGATCGGGGCTCTCGTCGAGATGCGCGAAGTCGAGACTGGCGCCCATCAGGCGGTCCACGCCGCCCGCATAGCTCTTGAAGGAGAGCGTCGAGATGCCGCCCGAGACGTGACGGACCTGCACGGTGTCGATAGCGTCGGCGACACCCTGCTGCTTCGTGACGTTGACGATCAGGTCCCGAGGGATCAGCCCGGTGCCGTGCTGGCCCGGAGGACCGAGCAGTAGCGTCGCGAGACTCTCTCGGATAGAGTCGTTGGTCTCGCCGAGAGCCCATCCTCGGGTCGGACGGTCCCATTGGCGACCCTCCCAGCCACCCTGATAGAGATGGTAGAGTCCGGTCAGGTGCAGCGTGGTCTCGACGCACGCCGAGAAGCTCTTGCCCTGCTGGTTGCCCGCCTGAAAAAGTCTCTCGCGGAAGCTGGCGCCCGCCGTGTGAAAGGCGCGCTGCTTCGGATAGGCGCAGTAGTTCTCCAACTTCCGCGTGGAGTGCTCGGCCTCGATCTTCTGCGCGATGGCCTTCAGATCGTCCTCGGAACCGTGCAGCAGCAGGTCACGCCACGCCTTCGGGAGCGCCGCGATGTCGATACCGTCGATGACCGTGGGTTCGAGGGTGGGGCTGATCGTCTGCGGGAGGATGTCGGTGAGGGTCGGGACCAACGCTTCCTCGGGACCGTCCGCCGGAAAATCAGCGGGAGGGTCCTCGGATGCTTCGGAGGGGGTGGTGGGGGGTGTCGCGACCTTCTTCGAACCCTTCGGGCGACCACGCTTTCGCGGCGTCGCCGAAACTTCGGGAGCGGGGATAGCCGCCGCAGTGAGGCGGGTGCCGGGTGGGGGTGCCGGGGGGGCGTCCGGCCGATCCGCGCCCTCGACGGTCTCGTCAAGCATCGGGAGCAGTATCCCCGATGTGATCGATCACCTTGGCGTCTGATTTGAGAGTATCGGATGCGGACATTTGAGTCAAGCGGGCCGAGAGAACTTTCTTGAGCAGATCGAGTTCTTGTGCCGAGAGAGACGAAACCGGGTCGATCTTCTGCGTGACCTCGGTCTTCTCGACATAGAGCCCCTGCAACTTGCCGATCTCGGTGAGCGTGGCTCTGGCTTCTTTCACGTCCTCGCGGGTGCGGCTGATGTGCAGGTTCCGCAGGTGCTCGGCGAGCAGCCACTCGCGGGTGTGCGGTTCGAGCGTGCTGGCGACCGCCTCGACATGCTTCGCCTCACCGGCCTGCTGACGGTAGTGCTCGATGCGCTCGGCGATCTCCGGGCGCTGCTGTAGGTGCCAGCCCTTGTTGTGCGGCTGCTTCACCACCCATCCGGCGAAGCGGACGGCGTCGCTCTGGTCCATGCCCAAGGCGCCCATAGCCCGGCAGAACTTCTCCTCCATGTCGCTGAGTGATCTGGCCTTGGGCTTGGCGCCAGTGGGCGTGGTTCTGGTGGTCATGAGGGTCGCGGAGTCGTTGCGCCGATATTTATCGGGAGGTGCCCGCACAACGGGCGGATCAACGATCTGTCCTAATAGGGCCTGCCCCAGTCGGACACCGAGCGTGAGACGCCAGCGTGGCCGAAAACCGTCCTATTGAAATAGGCCTTGATCAATCGGACAGTCCGATTCATGATCTCTAGGACCCTAGTAGGACATTTCGCGATGATCATCGGTTACGGGCGCACCAGCACGCTCGATCAGCAGGCTGGTCTCGACGCGCAGGTCCGCGATCTCCAAGCCGCTGGCGCCGAGAAGCTGTTCACTGAGCAGGTCTCGTCGGTCGCCAAGCGTGAGGTCCTCGAACAGGCCCTCGAATGGTGCCGCGAGGGAGATGTCCTCGCGGTGACCAAGATCGACCGCCTCGCCCGCTCGGTGGCTGACCTGCTCACCATCGTGGCGCGGCTCGAACGCAAAGGCGTCGGCCTGATCATCCTGAGCATGGGCGGGCAGACGGTGGACAGCCGCTCCGCGACGGGCAAGCTCACTCTGACCATGCTCTCGGCCGTCGCCGAATTCGAGCGCAGCCTCATGCTGGAAAGGCAGCGCGAGGGCGTCCAGCGAGCGAAGCAGGAGAAAAAATACAAAGGGCGCGCCCCGACCGTCGAGCGCCAGCGCGAGGAAATCCTCCGCCTGCACGCCGAGAAGGTCCGGCCGACCGAGATCGCCAAGCGCCTCGGCATCGCCCGCAGCAGCGTCTATCGAATGCTCGAATGAGTCGCGGCCGATTGATCGACTGGAACGATCAACGGCCGGTTGGCGCCCATCGGCAGGGTGCGGGCGCGGAGATTGGTTCGAGATACCACATAATGTGGTTGAAACGAACCAGACACCACATTATGTAGGAGAACACACCGCCTAAGCGAATCAAGGTTTAGATTGATGCTTATGCTGGTGCTCATTGCCGTCATCGAGTTCCTGCGCCTCGCGCGGGAGATTGTAGCTTTGTTGGGTTCGATGGGCAGTTAGCGCCATCCTTGAACGAGAACGGCACCGGAGCGATCCGGTGCCGTTTTCTTTTCCGTCTCCCCCAGCGTCACTCAGCCGGTGCGAGCACGATCTCCGGGTCCTCCCCGATGCTCTCCAACAGTGCGATCACCGTGGCGTCGTCGCGTCGGATGCTCGTCGCAGCATCCCAGCGCGCCCGCACAATCGGGTCACTGTCCAGCGCAGCGAGGGCCGCATGGATCGTGCCACGCTCGATCAGACGGTCCACCAACAGCAACTTGGTGATCTCGTCCGGGTTCGCCACACGAGCCTGTAGCTGCTCGATCAACTGAGACTGCGCGCGGTTGCTCTCGTCGAGTTCCCGGATCGCCTGCAAAGCGTTGGTCAGGATCGCGGTCGTGTTGAGGTGCAGCGTCCCGTCCGAGAGTTCCTGCACCCACTCGGGGCGGAGCGTCTGCGCAACCTGCGCGCTGATGCCGCCGATCACCGTCTTGGGGACAAAATCCTCGGGCGCGCCGGGCAGCTTCTTGAACTCGTAGTCGATGAAATCAAGCTGCCGGATGTCGCTCAAAGCGGAGCGCGTGGTTGGGCGAATGTTGTCCTTGAGCCTCTCATCGGACGCGCTCGGCGTGATGGCTTGCAGCGTGCCGTCGATATTAATCTCGATGTAGCCAGAGTCCGACCAGCGCCACGGTCCGAACCGCAGTCCGCTGTCTACCAGCGGAGCGCCCGATCCCACCGCGCGTGGCGAGACAGTGTAAATGCGGCCGTTCGTCTCGACGCGCGTCCCCCAAGTCCCGTTGTCGGCATTGCGGAAATAGAGCGCGCCGTCACTGGCGACGTAGAGACCCCAAGCATTCACGCCGAGGTATCGCAGCACGAGTTCCGGGGCGGTCGTGTTAATGTCGATGTTTCCGGTCATCGACCCGCCGGATGTCGAGAGGCGCCCGTTGGCATTGTTGGTCACGGTGGTGATCTGACCATCAACATAGCTTTTGTGGACGGCGGCGGTCGTCGTCGTGGACTGCGTCGTCGGGAGCAGGATCGGCACGGTGCTCGTGAGGCTCGCCGACGTGAGCGTGAGTTTCGTAGTGCCGCCGATAATCGTCCGCAGCGTGTTCGTGCTGCGGTTGTAGTCCATGTAGTCGGATGCGTCGAACGCCAGCGTCGGGTTCGTGCTGATCGTCATGTAGAATGTCGGGTCAACGCGCACCGACGTGCCCGCGATGATGCTGCCCGAGATGGTGCTGCCCGACACGTTCCCGACCGTGATGTCGCCGGTCGCGCGGCTGATCTGGAACGGCGTGCTCAGGTAGTTGCCCGCGTCGTCGTAGCGGTAGACCGCGAAATCGGAGCCGGTGTTCCCGGTGCCGGTCTCGGTCGCGTTGTTCGCTCCAAAGAGCCAGCGGTTGACCCACCCCTTGGAGAGCTTCACGCCCGCCGAGTTCGCCTTGGGCGAGTTGACCTTGACGTTACAGTCGGCCGCGCCGCCATCAAACGAGGTTTCGGTCGGGAATGCCTGCCCCGCGCTCCATGTCTGCGACACGCTCGTGAGCGCGATGGGCTTGCCATCAGTCGTGATGTTCGCGGTATCGCTGACGCAGACGACGCCATTGTTGCCGATGCCGAGATGCTTGGTGCCCGCCGTCGAGGTGATCTGGATGCCCGCGTTGGCATTGCCCGTGCGCGTGATGACGAGGCCGGGCGTGGCCGTGGAGGTGATCGTCGTGGCGGCATTGAGGGAGACGCCGGACGCGCTGGTCTCGGTGACGATGCTGCCACCGATCACCGTCCGCAGGGCGTTGGCGGTGCGGTCGAACGCGATGCTGTCGCTGCTGTCGAGCGTGATCGTCGAGACCGTGCCGTTCAACGCGGCGTAGAACTGGCTATCGACCGAGAACTTGTTCGCGCTGATCGTGTCGGCGACGAGAGCCCCGGTCAGCGTCCCGCCCGTCAGCGGCAGGTAGCTGTTGTTCGCGAGGGCCGAGAGATAAACATCGCGCGTGCCCGCCGGGAGATTGACGACGAGACCGTTGTTGCTGCTGGCGATGATCGTCGTGCGGGCGAGCTTGCCGTCCGCTTGCATCGTGCCGATGCCTTCTTCCCATACTGCGTCACCGGGTGTGCCGATCACATAGGGGCAAGTGTCGCCGGGGGAGAGGACGTTGTTGAACTTGCGGTAGCCGGTCACGGCACCGTTCAGCGTGAGGGCTCCGGTGCCCGTCGTGGAGGTGGTTTCATAGATTCGGTCGGCGAGACGATAGGCCACGGGCGGGAGGGTCCAGTCAGGGTGGACCCATATTTATTGGGCGGTGGCTCTCCGGACGGTCTCACGGACGCAGCATCGGCAGCGTCTGGACCGAAGTTTCGCCGCCTCCTTGTCGGAGAATTGGTCGCGCGCTTTGAACTGATTGCAGCCGCTGCATTCGAGCGGGTTGTCGTCAAGACGGACGAACCGGCCGTTGACGAGCTTGTAGGAACCGTGGGGGAGCATGTCGCAGTCTATCACGCGGAAGATGCCGAACTCTACAAATGACGAAGGGCCGGGCGATAGTTTGGCCCGACCCTTTCGTCGTCGAAGTCTTTCAGTCTTGCAGTCGCATCTTACGGGATGATGCCGTGAGATTGCAAGAATTTGCACGCGGCCTCGATCTTTCCGGCGAGTTCCTCGTCGATCAGTTCCTCGGTCTCGGTCACGCGCCGAACGGTGAAGCGGTCGGTTGCGAACTGCTTGTTGAGCCGGTCACGCAGGATCGTGGCGCGGGATTGCGTCGCGAATGCGGTGCGGCGGTATTTCGGCAGCGTGTCGAGATATGCGTGCCGCTCTCTGAGATTGATGGGCTGGCCGTCGAGGCACACGATCCACGCGCCCTCGGCGGCGAGAATCTCGGTCAAGCGGTGCGTTTGTCGGTCCTGATGAGACAGCAGGACGGCGGGTGATGGTCGGCTCATTTGTCGAGGAGCGTTATCACGTGTTCAAGCGCCGCGTCGGCGGACGGAAATGCTCTCATGCGGTATTGCGCGAACCCGCCTGTCAGTGTTTGCCCTGTGAAGCGGCGGACCAACCAGTCACCGTCGATGTGAGCGGCTTGGATCATCGGATCACGCATCGCGGTCAGCACCATCTCAGCACCGTTCGGGTGAGCGAGCCGGACAAGCACCTCGAAGCGGTCCGGCTTCATCTTCTCGTCACGGAGATCGGCGAGAGCGTCCCGAACACTGTCGAGTTCCGAGTGCTCGGCGATCAGGATCGCGCGGCGGAGTTCGGGAGTCATCGGTCCGCCAATCCTCGGAGGGTTTCGCCGTGGACGCGGAACACGTATTCTCGCGCCGCTTCGATGCGGTCTGGTCGAGGCTGCGTCCGGTCCATGGCGATCCGGCGCAGGTCCTCGGTCTCCTGCTCGTCGTTCATTCCGACCTCGCCCGGATCGTCGCCTCAAGCTCCCTCACCCGCTGCTCGTCACCGTTGCGCCGGGCGATCTCCAGATGATGCCGCAGGACGATCAGCGACGGGCGCTGGTAATCGCGGATTGCGGCCTCGAAGCGGGCCATGGCGTCGTCGAATGTGGTGCTCATGCTTCGCCCGCCAGTCGCAGCACCATCCTGAGACGATCCGTGTCGATCTCGGCGCGCAGGAACCGGTCGAACTCTGACTGCACGGTCTCGTTGTCCGACATCGACGCGAGGTATTCCACGACCCGGTTCGTCATCTCCGAGACCGTCATCCCGGAGAGCGGCAGGACGCCGTCCTCCGGGTGCATTTCGAGGAGGATGATCGGTTCCATCAGCGGAAATCCTTCGGCGTGATGATGCGCTCGCTGACGTTCGTCGGGACGGTCTCGCCGACATGCGCATCATAGGCGCGGGCCGCGTCTTCGGCGGTGTCGTGCCACGAGAGGACGGTGTAGTCCGGCGAGACCGCGACAAACTGTCCGCTGCCCTTGTGCCGCATCACGCCCACGAAATGGACGCGCTGGTCGTAGCGGTTGCGGTTGTGGACGTTCGGCCGGGTTGCGCGGGGCTTGCCTTTGTCGCTTCTGGTCTTGCGGGGCTTGCCGCCCTCGGGCGGATAGTTCTCGCGGAACCATTCGAGCGACGGGCACGCGGCGAGGACCTCGGGTGTGTGGTTGTGCGCCGCGAACTCGCCGTGCAGTTCCTCGGCGGCTTCCCGGTATGCGGCTGCCGCTTCTTCGACCGTGTCGTAGCGGCCGAGATTGATGTGCTTGCCGTCCACCATGATGCTGGTTTGGAATCTCCTGTCGCGGCGGCAGTATCCGACCCCTTTGACTCCCGTTTGGCTGTCGTTGCGGAGGCTCCGGTTCCGGGCGTTCTGGGCGTCGGTCGCGAGGCGCAGGTTGCACCAGCGGTTGTCGTCGGGCTGGCGGTTCACATGGTCAATTTTTGAGATCGGCCATTCGCCGGTCTGGAGCAACCAAGCGATGCCGTGGACGGTCAGCGGGCAGCCGTCCACGGACGTTTTGCGGTAGTTGCCGGGACGCTGGTTCGCGCCGACCTCCTCCCCGGTCAGTCGGTTCGTGAGAATTCCGGTCGCGGGGTCGTAGTCGAAAAGGCTGCGGATGTATCGTGCGCTCGGTTTTGGCGCGTTCTTGGTGGTCACGTGAGAAAACTCAGATGATCCCGCATCGCGGGAACGCTGGACTATCCAGCGCACCAGTATTTAGTTGCGCTTGTCATACGTTATGTTGGGTGTTTTCTCGGCGCCGTAGAGGCCGATCAAGACGGCCTCCGCGTTGCCGTCGTGCTTGACGAGGCGGAACAGGTCGGCGTGATCCGGGAACAGCGTCGCGGCCAGCTTCCGGGAGGCCGTCTTGCCCGCCGCCTTCTTGAGCCCTTTCGGGAGCCCTACAGTGGCCCGCCAGACCTGCGGGCGCGGTTGCAGCAGGGTGATACCGAGCGCGGCCGAGATGCCCTCACAGAGCGTCGCGGCGCGGCATAGCGCCCACGACGAGACCGACCCCTGACCGGGTCGTGGCCCGACCCGTTCCAGCACGATGGTGTCCGGGTCCATCTCCCGGATGATCTTGGCGAGCGCGAGGGCGTCAACGCGCTGGCGCGTTTTGCCGGATGCGAGGGCCTCGGTGACCGTGGGCATCGGCTCGATGCGGTCGAGATGGACGACGCCGTCCGGGTCGCGGATCAGCAGCGCAAGGACGCCGTGGATGCCCGGATCGATGCCGAGAAATCGAGATTCATTCCCGGATTTATCTGGCGACCGGCCTGTGCTGGCGCGGAACCCCGACCATGATCAGCATGGTTGTGCTCTCCTGATTCTTGTTCTGGACCACCTATGTGTCGAGCGCGCAGCGCGCTGTGCGCGTGCGCTCTACATAGGTCGCACAAGGCACACAGAGACACAGGCTTGATTCCAAAGGACTTTTTGCAAGCCCTGTGCAGGGCTCCGAGCCGCACAAAGCTGTGCCGCACAAGGCTGTGCGGGCTCTCACAAGAGGACGCCGAAGAACTCGAACCAACTTTTATTGTAACGGACCGGGATGCCACCAAGAAAAACGTCTCGCTCCTCGAATTATGGTGGACATCCGGGATGCCGCCTCGGTATGTTTTCTCACGAGGCCGAGAAGTCCTGACAGCGATTTGGACCATCGAAGCTAAATATGAATGCCGAGCCGTAGCGGGCTCCTCAAAGTTGGTCCCAACGGTTTGGCAGACTCCTGAACTGATACTGCGCGAACTGATTTCTCCAAGACCCACCTAGACCGTCCGCTACCGGTCTAGGTGGGTTTTTTCTTTTCGCAGCAGTTTCGCAGTTCAAGGATTCATCATGTTTCATCTTTTCCCGGACCAGTGCCCTCCTGATGAGGAGGAGCCGGTCGCTCTCGACGACGCCGAGATCATCCGCGAGAACACCAAGCTCCTCCGCGAGGACCTTTGGGGCAACGGTTTCCGCCCCGTGGCGGTCGCCTCCATCACCACCCCCTGCACGTCTCCCGGCAAGCAGCCTCTCGCCGCAGGGTGGCAGGACAGTGCCCGCCTCGATCCGCCCAAGGACGCCAAGGAAGCCGTCGAGGACGCGGCCCTGAACACCGGCATCCTCTGCGACGGGCTCCGCCCCGTGGACATCGATGTCAACAAAGCCGATCTGGTCGCGGCCATCCGCGACAAGGCGGTTGAGATTCTCGGCGACGGCGCTCCGGTCCGTTTCCGGGACGGCTCGCCTCGCATCCTGATGCTGTATCGCGCCGCCGAGGGTGAGCCCAAGAAGACGAAGGTCTGGAACAAGGCGACCAAAGACGCCGTTGAAATCCTCGGGCACGGTCAGCAGTTCGTCGCCGATGGCCTGCACCACACGGGTGCCCTGATCCAGTGGGAAGGCGACCGCCGCCCCGATTTCGGGGCGCCTCGCGAGAGCCTCCCGGCCGTCACCGAGGAGCAGATCGAAGACTTCCTCGCCGAGGTGGCTGACATCCTCGGGTGCGAGGCTCCCGCCCCTGCGCCCCTGCCCTCGATCCTGCCTTCGACCGTGGGAGCGTCCTCCTCCCGCATGACCATCGAGGATGTGCGCTCTGCCTTGGAGCGCATCTCGGCCGAGGACTACGACCAGTGGATCAGGGTCGTCTCGGCCGTGCTGACCGTGGACGACGGCTTCGACGGTTTCATGGCCGTCGATGAGTGGTCGCGCACCTCGATCAAGTATGACCCGCAGAAGGTCCGCCGGAAGTGGAATGTGCTCCGGTCCAATCCCCTTTCGCGGGTGAGTGCCGGGACGCTGGTGCATCTGGCCCGCGAGACCGACCCGGAGTGGCGCATCCCCTCCACGGTGCGGCCCACGATGGCGATGCTCGCGGCGCAGAAGCCCGCTCTCCCGGCCGCCAAGCCGGTTTCAAACCCCTTTGCTGGACTTGATGGCGTGTATTCCGAGACCGACCTGTTCAACCAGCCGCCGCCGAAGTGGCTTGTCCCCGGCCTGCTGCTCGAAAACACCGTGGCGATGATCTACGGGCCGCCCCGGTCCTACAAGAGCTTCATCGTGCTGGACCTCGCCATGAGCCTCTCGCGGGGCATGGAGTGGAACGGCAAGCAGCTTGAGAAGATGCCGGTCCTCTATCTCGCGGCCGAGGGCGGCAACGGCATGGGGATGCGCATGGAGGCGTGGTCCCGGCACAATGGGGTTTTCGGTCAGGACGGATGGTTCGGCGTCATCAAGCACCCGATTGACCTGACCAGCGTGTCCGAGGTCGGCAACCTGATCTCGCGCCTCAAGGGCACGGGCACCAAGCTGCTGGTCATCGACACCCTCGCGCGATGCTCCGGCGACGCGGACGAGAACTCGGCCAGCGAGATGAAGGCGGCCATCGACGGCGCCATGGCCCTCAAGGACGCGCTCGGCTGCACCGTGCTGCTGGTCCACCATTCCGGCAAAGACGCGGCGCGCGGACCGCGTGGCTCCAACCGTCTGCTCGGCGATCTGGACACCGTGGGCGTCGTGACCCGCGAGGACAACATCGTCACCCTCACCCTGAACAAGCAGAAGGACGCCGAGGAGGGCGAGCCCATCCGGTTCGAGGCTCGGAAGATCGACCTCCCGCTCCGGCCGGGCTACGAGCCGATGTCCTCGCTGGTGATGACGCAGCCCAAGGCGGCTGAGGTTGGCGAGACCATCCCGGCTCAGGAGGCGGACGCGATCATGCTCGCGAGCGTGCTGCCCGTGGGTCAGACGGTCACCATCAGCAAGAGCCTCGGCATGGTGGGGTGGCCGCGCGGCACCGCCTCTTACGCGCGCGCCAAGCGGGCGGTCCCGGCCGAGGGAACGACGGTGCAGACCAATCAGGGCACCCGGCGGATCAGCCGCGTCGCGGATGGCTCCGAGCACGGCAGCCTGCTGGTCGAGGAGGTCGTCTGATGATCCTCCCCCAACTCTACGGCTCCGAGAAACAGCTTAACTGGGCGCCGAAGATTCGCGCCAAGGTCGTCCGGGCAATGTCCTTGCCCGGCGACTGGCTCGACGACGACTATCGAGAGCGTCTCCTCGAACGGCTGGTCGAGCAGACCAGTGCAGGTTGGTGGATACACAACCGCGAGGAGCTTGGTTGGGAAATGCCGCCCGTCCCGACCGTCGAGACGCAGAACCGGATCGCGGCGGCGATGATCGACGGGAAGCTCGGCGTGAAGCCGCCCCCGAAGCTCCGGGCTCTCGTCACCGATGTGGACGAGGCGCTCGCCTCTTTCATGGGCGACCTCGCTCGCGCGGGGTATGCGTGATGACTCCGATGCAGCATTTGGCCCAGCGCATAGAGCGCCAGCGCCACGCCAAACAGCATATCTCGGTCGAGGACGTTATCGACCGCCTGCGCCCGACGATCATCCTGCATGTTGCGGCGCGTAGTGACCTGCCGACGATCCGGTCGATCTATGATGGGTGGCGTTCCGGGTGCGCTGACTTCGAGCGCGTGGAGATGTTTTGCCGCCTGTCGCACTCCCCGGAGATTGCTGCCCTCGAACTTGACGTTCGAGATTTGCATCAACCCGGTCTGGATGATCGTGAGGTCCTTGCCAGCCTGATCATCCCCATGCTGCCGGAGGACGATGCGGCCGAGCTTCGGGAACTCTCCGAGGAGAGTTGGGACGCCATCTGCATCACCCTGTCGGAGCTTCCGCTCGAAATACTCGCGGAACTGATCCGCGAGGGATCGTGGATGGTCACGCGCTTCACGCAGGAGGTCTCGACGATTGCGGTGTCCCATCGGCAGACAGAGAGCCTGCTCATGATCGACGATGGCTGCTCCGAGCCAAAGTGGTTCTCGATCTGACCGCTTACATCATCGAGTGATCGTCCGCCGGGGCGGTCTCGCGCCACGCGCCGCCTGACCGATCCGGCTAGACGGCGCCCGTGTGGACCCGCGACAGATCGGCCGAACCGTAGGCGATGATGCGGTCGAAATCCACGTTGGACGGCGCGACACCGAACAGGCGCGCAAACCGGTCGAGCAGGTCCGCCTGATCCTCGGAGACGAACCTCCCTCGATACATCGAGGCCCGCACTGCACGCAGGGCATCGAGCGAGATGCCGCAGCGTTGCATCGCCGTGAGGTTCTCGGCCGCCCGATCCTGTGCGGCCTGCTGGACCTTCCGGTCCTCAACTGCCTGCTGCATCCGCTGCTCGGCGATCTTCTGGACGCGGATGCGATACTGCGTTTCGGTCTCTGACATGGCGTTGAGGATGCGGCCGAGGCTGTAGCGGCCCGCAAGCTCGCCCCGCTGAGTGTCGGTGACCCGGATGTCCAGCAGGTTCCGCTCGACATGAGCCACGTGCTGGGTCCGAGGATCGGCGGCGATCAGCGCCACGGCGTGAGCGATGTCCTGTTCGGTCAGTTCCGCGACCGGTTTGTTTGCGATGGTCTCCGCCGAGACGCCGAGAATATGAGACATGAGTTTGCTCCGTGATTGAAGACTGGTTGCACCAGCCGCCTGTTCGGCGGATCACATCGAGCACACGCACCGTCTAGGCGAGATCAATTTTGAAAGTCAATACGATCTGGTGACTTTTTCGGATGCGCTTCGTGAGCATGAACAACAGAAACGCATCTTGTTTCAGGAGATCGTCCGCCGGGGCGGTCTCCTGCCACGCCCGGCCTGACCGTCCAGATAAATACCGGCGGCCGGGATCGTGGTGGACCCCTCCGCCGACGATCCAGCCCAATAGCCGTGAGAAGCTCTGAAGGCGTCGCGATCCTCCACCACGGGTCGCGGCGCTTTTCTCATTTTGGAATTTCTCACGTGACTTACGACGGCATGATCCCGATCAGCATTGACTACTACGCCCCCGACGACCTGCCGCGCATCAGGATCAACACCAAGCTCGGTATCCGCATTCGCGACGACGCCGAGTTCGAGGCATCGCTCCTCGATGCTCTCCGTGCCGCCCATGCTGCCGGGAACTATCCCACGACGCTGACTATCGAGATGGCCGAGCAGATGGTGCGGGGGGATCGGTCGTGACCGCCGCAGTGATTGTTGCGGTCATCGCAGCGGCGACCAGCCTGCTGGCGATCTTCGTCTCGTTGTTCGCGCTGATTCGCGCCGTCGAATGCCTCATCGCCGAGGTCGAAGCGATCCTCGACCGCGCCGAGGATCAGCCGCCATCCGGTCGGCCCGAGGATTTGATCCACGCTGTCGAGCCCTCCGCGACACCGTTCCGCCAGCACATGGGCGGGGATCGGGTGTGACCCCTGCCCTCTCGGCGTTCGACGAATTGCGCGCCACGCTCTACCGCGACGGTCTCCTGATCCCTCACCTCGATGATCTCCGGAGCATCGCGGTGAGGCTCCACGCCATCGCGGAGGACCGGGCCGCGTGGATTGCGCAGAACGATCCCGAGATGCGGGAGATCGAGGACCATCTGCATGACGCTGCGTTGGCGGCGCTGCTGGCCGCCGTCGAGGCCGTGGCGCGATAAATATCGGATCATCTACCGAGGTCCTCCGATGTTCCGCAGCCCTGTCAACGGCGCAACCGTCCCCGCATTCCCTCTCCGCCGCGTGCAGACGCCGCTCGCCGTCACGACCAGCGCGAACGCATTCTCGGCTGATTTTTCCGACAACACCTCGGTCGTCATGATCAGCACGCCCGTCGCAGCGATGATCCACATCGGCGCGTATAGCGCGATGACCTCGGGCCAGCGTGCCGCCATCATGCCCGCGATCTATGTCCCGGCCGGTGGTGTGATGGTCCTCGCGCTGGAGGGCAAGGGTAAGAGCATCTGCGCGAAAGCGGTCGCCGAGGCTGGTTCGATCAGCGTCGTCGAGGGCTGATCTCGATGATTCGCGCCAGCATGGCGCCGATGGGCGCGACGGGATCGCGCGCGCAGTATGTGCGCGCCGCTTTGCTCGCGGGCACGGCGCTCAATCGTCTGACGTTGACGAGATCGTCCGGCGGATCGGCGGTTTCGGCCGCTGGCGCGATCACGATCTACAGCAACGACGTTCCGCGCATCGACTACGATCCCACGACGCTGCTGCTGCGCGGGTTGCTGGTTGAAGATCAGCGCACCAACGGCATTCGGAATCCCCGTGGCGAAGGCGCCGTCGTGGGATCGCCGGGCACCCTGCCGACGAACTGGCAGACGTTCAACCTGCCGGACGGGCTCGCTGTCAGCGTCGCATCGACCGGTGTCGAGGACGGTCTCCCGTATGTTGATCTGCGACTGTTCGGCACACCGACGAGCAGCAATCCGAGCAGCCCGACCGCTGGGTTTGCGTGCGAGGGCACGACGAGCGTGAGCGGCGCATCGGGCGAACGTTTCACCGCGAGCGTCTACATGCGCGTCGTCGCGGGCGATTTGGGCGGGCTCACGTGGTGGCTCATGTCGCAGGAGCGCAGCACGAACCTGCCGGACGACCGCGTGTCGTTCACCCCGACCTCGGCGCCGCTGCGACAGCAGCGAGTGGCGGTGACGCACACGATCATCGCATCGAGCAACATGTGGTCGCCGATCCGTTTCGCCGGTTACACCGCTGGCGTGCCGGTCGATGTCACGCTCCGCGTCGCGGGCAACCAACTCGAAAAGGGCGACGCGGCGTCGTCTCTGATCCTGCCGCCTGCGGGTGCGCCCGCTGCATCGACCCGCGCCGCCGATCTGTTGTCGATGACGGGCGCCGATCCTCAGCGCGGGACGATTATCGTCAAGTGGCGCGATCCGTTCGCCGGACCGTATCCGAGCAATCGGGGAATCGTCGAATTCGGCGACGGCTCTGCGGGCAACCGTTTGCTGGTGTTCGTGCCGTCCGGCGGCACGTATATCGACAACCGGTGCAACCGCGACGGTGTCAGCACGAATGCCGGGACCATCGGTGGCCTCGTGTCCGGTGGCCGAAATGCTGCCGCGCTGACGTGGGGCACGAGCCGCGTCGGCCACGCCCTCAACGGCGTGGCGAAATCCCGCGACGACGCCGTGCTGCCGGACCCCTCGCGGATGATCCTCGGCCCGACGCTGTTCGGCGGCGGAAACGGCGTCTCCGCTTATCCGGTGATCGTCGAGAGCATCGTCTACATTCCCCGAACTCTCACCGACGCCGAACTCGTCGCCGCAACCACGCCTTAAAGGATTAGACTGTGAGCTTTGATTACCAGTGGGACGGCACCGAAGACGCTGTCTCCGCATTCCTCGTCGATTACGTGGGCGAGGTCCTTGGGCCGCGCGTGCTCGACGGCCGTTCCTACATCGCGGTCCGCAGCGTGGCCGAAATGGTCAAGCCGAGCAACCTCCGGACCACCGGGCCAGAACTCTCAGCCGCGATTGTCGGCGTGTGGATGACGCCCGACCCGGTCGAGACCGTGGCAGAGGGTTGAGTCCGGGCGGACGCTCTCAAGGTGGTTCGGGCCGCCTGACAGCTAACCCGCTGTTTCCCTTGTGCCGAAGCGCCCATAGGAACTGAATCGGGTGGTTCGGGTTCGTGACAGGCTCATTCCGCCGGGACCATCGCCTCGACCAGCCACTTGGGCGTCTCCACGTCAACCTCGGGCTGCGTCGGTGGGAACATGACGATTCCCTCCGCGTTGATGGGGAACTCGTAGCCGTTCTTCATCGTGACCCGCATGACGCCGGGCTCGGCGTTCGCGACGATCCTGCTCACGATCTGCGGCAACAGAGCGCGCATTTTCTCCCGCGCATCCACATCGCGGCGGACCGTGGCGTCGTCCATCAGCCGCTCGATGGTCTCGACTACCTCGCCGCTGTCCCGGTCCTTCCGGGCCTCATATTCGATGCTGAGTTCCTCGCGCCGCTTGAGCTTCTTCTCGGTTTCCTCCTCGATGGCCTCGATCTGCTTGAAGATCAGCGGCTTGTGGGCCTTCGGCGCCAGAGCCCCGAGGGCTTGCTCGTTCTCGGTGATCTCGATGCTCAATTCTGCGATTCGGTCCGCGAGCGCCCGAATTTCAGCGTCGCTCTGCTGCAACTTGGGAGGGCTCACCAGCATCGCGTGCAGCATCGCCCTTTCCCACACGCGAAGCGGGTAGCGTGTGCGATGAGTGCATTTCCGCCCTTCGACCGAGTTCGCGCAGGTAAGGACGTTCCAGTAGTGCCGCTTCCGCGCATCCGGGTCCTTGGCGTTGGGACGGATGCGCCCTCCGCTGCGGATGATCATGCTCGCTCCGCAGGTGCAGTGGGCGAGCCGCGTGAACAGGTTTGCGACATCCTTACCCTTCCGGCCGGTCAGGGTTTGCCGCGTCCCGATCACGTCGCGTGCATCCTGCCATTCAGACGGCGTGATGATCGCCGGATAGGTCCGGGCGACGGCAATTTCCTCTCGGTCGCCCGCCCCGTCCCGCTTGCACAGCTTGTTGTAGCCGAGCACCCGCTTGTCGCGGAGCAGGACACCGACTCGGGAGCCCTGCCACATTTCGGCCGGTCCTCGCCTGTCCTCCACCGAGCGGCCGAGAGGCGGCACACCCTCCGCATTTAATATGTGGACGATGCGGTCGCGGTGGAGACCGGAGGCGGCCAGCTTAAAGATGCGCCGCACGATGTCGGCCTGCGTCCGCATGACCCAATAGTGCGGGTGGTCGATGCTGTGATCGACGAGGGCCGGGTCAACCGGGCGATCCGGGTGTTTTCGCCGCAGCCAGCCGGGGCAATGAGACGAGAGCGGTTCTCCGTTCTCAACCGCTCGGCGGCGCTTGGACTCCCAAGCACTCGAAAGCAAGTCACTTTTCCGCTGCGATTCTCCGTTCGCCTGCTGTAGTTTCGCGACAATCACGTGCGCGAGAGGGCCGTTGATCGCGGGCTCGTCATAGATGTTGCGATCTTCGCATGTCACGACCACCCAGCCGCCTCGGATGAGCCGCTTGATGGTGTCCAGCCCATCCATTGTCTTCTCGCGCGACAAACGGTCGATGCTCTCGACGAGCAAGACCGTAGGGGTCTGGATGAGCCGGTCTTCCCCGGCCTTGATCAGAGCAGCGAGAGCACCCTCCCGGCGGTGCAGCCCCTTATAAGCAGAGACTCCGAGGTCGGCATGAGCTTGGTCCGACAAGACCAGCCCGAAGCTCATGGCGACCTCGGCGGATAACCACCGCTGGCGCTCGATAGAGTTGCCGCGTTCCTGCGGCCTTGACGAAAATCTCAGATATGAGACGGCAGGGAGACCGCGAAGGTCGGCCGGAGTCATGCTTCCCTCACATACAGGCTTGAGGGTGGCATACAATTTTTCAGTGAGATGAGCCATCGCAATCGGCACTCACATTGAAGAAAGTGAAGACGATGCCGACCAGGCCGATGCCCAGGGCGCCGGCCAGGTCCATCTGCAGGAAGGTCGGCGCCAGCGAGGGCGGCATGGAGAAGACACCCTGGAACTCGGTCAGGCCGAAGGGGATGCCCAGCAGCGCGGTGACGATGATGCCGATGACGATGCCGCCGGTGATGCCCCGCGCGACGAGGCCGGCGATCAGCACGAAGCCGAAGCAGGAGAGCAGCGTGGCGGGCTGGTGCAGCGAGCCCATGGCCACCAGCGTCGCCGGGTTGTCCACCACCAGCCCCATGCCGCGCAAGCCGATCAGCCCGAGGAAGAAGCCGATGCCGGCGGCGATGCCGAGCTTGAGGGAGAGCGGGATGGAGTTGATCAGCCACTCGCGGAAGCCGGTGATCGAGACCGCGAAGAAAATCATGCCGGAGATGAAGACCGCGCCCAGCGCCGCCTGCCACGGCACGCCCATGCCGCCGACCACGGCGAAGGCGAAATAGGCGTTCAGCCCCATGCCCGGCGCCAGCGCCACCGGGTAGTTGGCCAGCACGCCCATCAGCGTGGAGCCGATGGCGGCCGCCAGGCAGGTGGCGACGAAGGCGGCGCCATGGTCGATGCCGGCCGCTGCCATCATTCCGGGATTGACGACGACGATGTAGGCCATCGTCAGGAAGGTGGCGAGGCCGGCCAGGACTTCCTGGCGCGGCGTGGTCCCGCGCTGGGCGAGGCCGAAGAAACGATCCAAAGCGGCTGCTCCCGCGATTTCTGTGGTGCAACAAGACTACCGGCGGCAAAGGTCCTTTAACAGCGGACGGGCCCTGGCCCTACCCTCCCCTGCGCGGCAGAGTCGGTCTATGAAGCGGGGAAAGCCGCGCAGGCGGCACCGCCAGGACAACAGGGACGCCCCACGACCCGGCCGCGACGCTCCGGCACAGTGCCCCGGGCGCGCGCCGCAACAGGAGACAGGAAGCATGGTGTCACGCCGCATGATCGGAACCGCCGCGGGCTTTGCGCTCGCCGCCGCGGCCACCGCCGCCACGCCCGCCGCCGCCCAGGCCCCGAGCGGCGAATCCACCTTCGACCGCATCCGCCGCACCAAGAAGCTGCGCACCGCCGCCGTCGCCGGGGCGGCGCCCTACTACCACAAGGATCTCGCCAGCGGGAAATGGAGCGGCTTCTACGTCGACCTCGTCACCGCCCTCGCCGAGGAGCTTGAGGTCGAGCTGGAGCTCTCCGAGACCACCTGGGGCAATGCCGTCCTCGACCTGCAGTCCAACAAGATCGACATCTTCTTCGGCCTGAACCCGACGCCGAAGCGCGCGCTGGTCGTCGATTTCTCCGTGCCCTGCTTCAGCAACGCCTTCAGCTTCGTCGCCAAGAAGGGCTTCGAGCCGAAGACCTGGGACGAGCTGAACAAGCCGGAGGTGAAGCTGGCCGTCGATACCGGCTCCTCGCAGGACCAGGTGGTCACGCGGCTCTGCCCGAAGGCCAGCATCCTGCGCTTCAAGAGCGCCGACGAGGCCACCATGGCCGTGCAGTCCGGCCGCGCCGATGCGCAGTGCCTGGTGATGATGCTGGCGTTGCCGGCGGTGAAGAAGAACGCCAGCATCGGCCATGTCGTCGTGCCGCAGCCGGTCTTCGCCACCACTTCCAATGCCGGCTTCCGCCGCGAGCAGGACAAGACCTGGCGCGACTACGTCAACACCTGGATCGAGTTCAACAAGGGCCTCGGCTTCGTCCGCTCCGTGATCCTGAAGAACATGGAACTGGTCGGCATCTCCGAGTCCGACTTCCCGCCGGGCATCACGCTCTGATCGTGGCCAGGAAGGGCGCTGCCCTTCCTGGACCTTCCCGCCGGGGAGGCTGAGCCTCCCCGGACCCCTGCATTCCCCGGCAGGGTCCCGGAGCAGCACGGCGATCGCTCCGGTGCCGGACGCTGCCGCCTGCTCAACGGACGCCCTGCCCGATGTACCAATGGGACTTCTCGATCCTCTGGAGCTACCGCTGGCTCTTCTGGAACGGCCTTGTCGTCACGCTCGCCTTCACCGTCGCCATCGTCCTGCTGGGGCTGGTCGTCGGGCTGGCCGCCGGACTGCTGCGGCTCTCGCGCTTCGCGCCGCTGCGCTGGCTGGCGCAGGCCTATGTCGAGGTGTTCCGCTGCACGCCAATCCTCGTACAGCTCGTCTGGTTCTACTACGCCCTGCCTATCCTGGCCGGAATCGAGATGACGGCGACCACCGCCGCGGTGCTCGCCCTTTCCCTCTACGGCGGCGCCTTCTACGCGGAGATCGTGCGCGGCGGCATCGCCTCCATCGAGCCGGGACAGAGCGAGGCGGCCCTCGCCCTCGGCATGACGCCCGGCCAGGCCATGCGCCGCATCGTGCTGCCACAGGCGCTCAAGCGCATGGTGCCGCCGCTGATGAACCAGTCCATCATCCAGCTCAAGAACACCTCGCTGGTCTCGGTGCTGGCAGTTCCCGACCTGCTCTACCAGGGCCAGGCCGCGGCACATGACAGCTACCGGCCACTGGAGATCTACAGCCTGGTCGCCGTGATCTACTTCGCCGTGCTGTTCCCGCTGACGCTGCTGGTCGGCCGCCTGGAGCGCCGCCTGGCGCGGGCCGACTGAGAGGAGCCGCCCCGATGAGCACCGCTCCGATGATCGAGGTTTCCGCGCTGAAGAAGGTCTTCGGCGACCATACCGTGCTGCGCAGCGTTGACCTGACGGTGGCGCCGGGCGAGGTGGTCGCGCTGATCGGCCCCTCCGGCTCCGGCAAGTCCACCCTGCTGCGCTGCCTGAACCTGCTGGTGGTGCCGGATGGCGGCGCCGTGCGCGTCGGCGAGCGGAGCTTCCGCTTCAGCGCCGGCGCGAGCCTGCCCGGTGCCGGGGAGATGGCGAAGTTCCGCGCCGCCACCGGCATGGTGTTCCAGCAGTTCAACCTTTTCCCGCACATGTCGGCGCTGGCCAACGTCATGGAGGGCCCAGTCACGGTGCGGCGCATGGCGAAGGCGCAGGCCGAGGCGCTGGCGCGCAGCCTGCTCGCCAAGGTCGGGCTGGCCGATAAGGCCGAGCAGTATCCGAGCCGGCTCTCCGGCGGGCAGAAGCAGCGCGTCGCCATCGCTCGTGCCCTGGCCATGGAGCCGGCGGTGATGCTGTTCGACGAGGCCACCAGCGCGCTCGACCCCGAGTTGGTTGGCGAGGTGCTGGGCGTCATGCAGTCGCTCGCCGCCGAGGGCATGACCATGGTGATCGTGACCCACGAGATCGCCTTCGCGCGCGAGGTGGCCGACCGCGTCGTCTTCCTGCGCGACGGCGTCATCCTCGAGGACGGCCCGGCGCGGCAGGTGATCGACGCCCCGCGCGAGGAGGCGACGCGCGCCTTCCTCTCGCACTTCCACCGCCAACGCGAGAACTGAGATGAGCCAGGGTCCCATCATCGACCGCATGCGGGTTTTCCTGGTGGAAAGCCCGATCAAGATGGCCCGCGCCCAGGGCGTCGGCGCGGTGAAGGGCAGCGTCCGGCGGGTGCTGCTGGAGCTGACGACGCGCGAGGGTATCGTCGGCTGGGGCGAGGCCGCTCCCTGGGAAGTCTTCACCGGCACGCCGGAAGGCGCCTTCGCCGCGCTCGACCGCTATCTGCGGCCGCTGATCCTCGGCGCCGATGCGCGCCGGCTGCGGGGGCTGATGGCGGCGATGGACCGCACCCTGGTCGGCCATCCCGAGAGCAAGGTGGCCGTGGAGATGGCGCTGCTCGACATCCTCGGCAAATCCACGGGGATGAGCGTGGCCGACCTGCTCGGCGGCCGTGTGCGCGACACCATTCCCCTCTCCTTCTCCATCGCCGACCCCGATTTCGCCGCCGATCTGGAGCGGATGCACGCCATGGTCGCGGGCGGTCACCGGCTCTTCAAGGTGAAGACCGGCGTGAAGCCGCATGCGGAGGACATGGCGCATCTGGAGGCGATCCGCGACGCCTTCGGCGACAAGGTCGATCTGCGGCTGGACTACAATCAGGCGCTGGAGCCCTTCGGCGCCATGACCATCCTGCGCGACGTGGACCGCTTCCGGCCCACCTTCATCGAGCAGCCGGTGCCGCGCCGCCATCTCGACGCGATGGCCGGCTTCGCCCATGCGCTCGATACGCCGATCCTGGCCGATGAAAGCTGCTTCGACGCCACCGACCTGCTGGAGGTGGTGCGGCGGCAGGCAGCGGACGCCATCTCGGTCAAGCTGATGAAGTGCGGCGGGTTGCTGAAGGCGCAGGCGATGATGGCCATTGCCGACACCGCCGGCCTGCCGGGCTATGGCGGCACCCTGTGGGAAGGCGGCATCGCGCTCGCAGCCGGCACGCAGCTCATTGCGGCGACGCCGGGCATCTCGCTCGGCTGCGAGTTCTACATGCCGCACCACGTGCTGACTGAGGACGTGCTGGAGGAGCGCATCCCGAACCAGGGCGGCGCGGTGGTGGTGCCGACCGTGCCGGGCCTGGGTGTCAGCGTGACGGAAGCCTCCCTGCGGGGCGGCGCCACCGTCCTCGCGGAAGCCTGAGAGCTAGCGGAGGAAGCCGGTGACCAGCCCGATCGCCGCCTCGGGCTGCTCCTCCATCAGCCAGTGGCCGGAGGCGGGAACAATGGCGCCCTGCACGTTTGTGGCCGCCGCCCGCGCCACGGTTTCCATCATCGGCCCGAAGGAGGCCGCACCTCCCACGGCCAACACCGGCATGGCAAGCCGCCCCTTGGCCAGGAAGCCCTGGTTGTCGAGGGCATCCTGGTCGAAGGCATGGAATTGCGCAAAGCCAGCCCGCATGGCGCCGGGCTGGGCGTAGAGGGCGGCGTAGTGTTCGCGTAAGGCTTCAGGAAAGCGGCGCGGATCGGCCGAGAACTCGTTCCAGAAGCGGTCGAGATAGATACGCTCCCGTCCCGCGACCAGCCGCTCCATGTCAGGGCCGCCGAACCGGAAATGCCAGAGAAGGGGACTTTTCAGGATCTCCTCCCAGGGACCGACCCCCGGCAGCGGTGCGTCCATCAGGACGAAGCGCGTGATCCGTTCCGGGTACTGGGCGGCAAGCGCATAGCCGACCATGTTGCCGATGTCGTGGGTGACCAGGTCGGCGCGCCCGATTCCCAGCGCATTCAGCAGGTGCGCCATGTCCTGCCCCTGGGTCTTCTTGTCATAGCCACCCTCCGGACGGGAGGAGAGGCCCATCCCCCGCAGGTCGGGCACCACCACCGTGTGGTCATGGACAAGCTCCGCCGCAAGCGGCGCCCACATGTCGCCCGTCTCGCCATACCCGTGGAGCAGCAGCACCGCCGGCCCCTGGCCGCCGATCCGCACATGCAGGGTCACGTCCGCCGCCTTCACCTCCTCAGCGTGGAAGGCGGCGGGGAAGGTCGGCACCTGGGCCACCGCTGGTATGGCCATGGCCAGCACCGCGAGGGCACCGGGAAGTAAGGGCTTCATGGTCGGGTCTCCCTGCGAAGGAGGGCGCCAATGACCGCCCTCGCCGTCTTGCCAGGAGGATGGCATTCGTTTCTGAATCGCATCAGACTACGGAAGCCGGAACTGGAAACCGGGTTCGCCGAACGATGATGAAGCTCGATGGCATCACCGCCTTCGTGGCTGTCAGCCAGGCTGGATCGATCAGCAAGGCAGCCCAGCGCCTACGCCTCGCCAAGTCCGTGGTCAGCGAGCGGCTGGCAGAGCTGGAGCATGGCCTGGGCACTGCGCTTGTGCATCGCACAACGCGCGGCCTGTCAATGACGGAGGATGGCGCGGCGTTCCTCGAACGCGCCATGCGGATCGTCCACGAGATCGAGGAGGCCTCTGCCGACATGGCGGAGCGCCGAGGCACCTTGTCCGGGCCGCTGCGGCTGTCCGTGCCCGTGACATTCGGGCGCATGCATCTGGGCCCGGCACTTTACCCGTTCCTGGCAGCACACAGGCAGATCGAGCTGACGCTCGACCTGGACGACCGCAGAGTCGATGCCGCCGCGGACGGCTATGACGCCGTGGTACGGCATGGATCGATCGGCGACAGCCGGCTGGTGGCCTGGAAGCTGGCGAACAGCCGGCGCGTGCTGGTCGCCTCGCCCGGCTATCTCGCCTGCCACGGAGCTCCCGCCTCCATTGCTGAACTGGCGACGCATCGCGGCATCTTCTATCTCAACCGCGGCGTGGCCGACTGGAGGTTCCTGACGCCGAGCGGCATGGCGACCGTGCGGGGCCGCAGTGCCTTGCAGGTCAACAATGGCGACATGATGCGCGATGCGGCTGTGGCCGGCCTCGGCATCGCCCTGCTGCCGACCTTCATTGTGGGTGCCGAGGTGAAGGCCGGGCGGCTGTGCCTCGTCGAGATCGGCGCCCAGGCGGAGGCGGAGTTCATCTACATCGCACATGCCGAAGGAAGGCGCCCTTCGGCCAAGCTCCGCGCCCTGGCCGCATGCCTGCGCGAGGCCTTCGGCGATCCACCCTATTGGGATGTCGTCAAGTGATGGCGGCCATCAAACGAGAAACGCCCCGGGATCTCTCCCGGGGCGCTTCCGCTTGTCCGAACCGGGACGCGGTTCAGACGGAGTAATACATCTCGAACTCGACGGGGTGCGGGGTGTGCTCGAACTTGTACACCTCGGACCACTTCAGCTCGATGTAGCTCTCGATCTGGTCCTGGGTGAACACGTCGCCCGCGAGCAGGAACTCGTGGTCGGCGGCCAGGGACTCCAGCGCCTCGCGCAGCGAGCCGCAGACCGTCGGGATGCCCTTCAGCTCCTCCGGCGGCAGGTCGTAGAGGTCCTTGTCCATCGCCTCGCCCGGATGGATCTTGTTCTTGATGCCATCGAGGCCGGCCATCAGCATCGCGGCGAAGGCCAGGTAGGGGTTGGCGGTCGGGTCGGGGAAACGGACCTCGACGCGCTTCGCCTTCGGGTTCGTCGCATAGGGGATGCGGCAGGAGGCCGAGCGGTTGCGGGCGGAGTAGGCCAGCAGCACCGGCGCCTCGAAGCCCGGGATGAGGCGCTTGTAGGAGTTGGTGGACGGGTTGGTGAAGGCGTTCAGCGCCTTGGCATGCTTGATGATGCCGCCGATGTACCACAGCGCCTGGTCGGAGAGGTCGGCATAGCCGTTGCCGGCGAAGACCGGCTTGCCCGCCTTCCAGATCGACTGGTGCACGTGCATGCCCGAGCCGTTGTCGCCATAGATCGGCTTCGGCATGAAGGTCGCCGTCTTGCCGTAGCTATGCGCGACGTTGTGGATCACATACTTGTAGATCTGCATGTGATCGGCATGCTGCACCAGCGGGCCGAACTTGGTTCCCAGTTCGTGCTGCGACTGCGCCACCTCGTGGTGGTGCTTCTCGCCGGCGACGCCCATCTCGATCATGGTGGACAGCATCTCGGCGCGCAGGTCGGTCTCGCTGTCGACCGGCGGAACCGGGAAGTAGCCGCCCTTGACCACCGGGCGGTGGCCCATGTTGCCCTCGGGGAAGTCCTTCAGGCTGGCGCCCGGGCCCTCGACGCTGTCGAGCTGGTAGATGCCGTAGTTGCCGCCCGTGCCGAACTTCACGTTGTCGAAGATGAAGAACTCGGCCTCGGCGCCGAACAGCGCAGCGTCACCGATGCCGGTGGAGGCGACATAGGCCTCCGCCTTCTTGGCGGTCGAGCGCGGGTCGCGGGAATAAGCCTGGCCGGTGGAGGGCTCGATGATGTCGCAGAACAGGATCAGCTGCGGCTTCGCGGCGAAGGGGTCCATGCAGGCGGACGCGGCGTCCGGCATCAGGATCATGTCGGACTCGTTGATCGCCTTCCAGCCGGCGATGGAGGAGCCATCGAACATGATGCCGTCCGTGAACATCTCCTCTTCCATGGTGGAGACGTGCTGGGCGGTGTGATGCCACTTGCCGCGCGGGTCCGTGAACCGGAAGTCCACGTACTCGACGCTGTTCTCCTTGATCATCTCCATGACCTTGGAGACGGCATTGCTGGACACTGCGGTGGGCTTCTTCGCCATCGTGTGCGGTCCTGTTCCCCTAAGACACTTTCAACCAGTTCACGGGACCGGGCTCTCCCCCGCCCCCGCGCCGGCATGGACAGGGGCCTTCCCTGCCAACGCCACGGCCGGCCGCACCTCCGCAGGCAGCGGCGGCCGGAAAAAACCTGTGCTGCTAGACCGCGTCCTCGCCTCGTTCGCCGGTGCGGATGCGGATCACCTCCTGCACATCGGAGATGAAGATCTTGCCGTCGCCGATCCGGCCTGTGCGCGCCGCGGCCTGGATGGCCTCGATGGCGCGCTCCGCCACGTCGTCGGAGCAGACCACCTCGATCTTCACCTTGGGCAGGAAGTCCACGACGTATTCCGCACCGCGGTACAGCTCGGTGTGACCCTTCTGGCGGCCGAATCCCTTCGCCTCGAGCACCGTCAGGCCTTGCAGCCCGATCTCGTGCAGCGCGTCCTTCACCTCATCGAGCTTGAAGGGCTTGATGATCGCCTCGATCTTCTTCATCGGCTCCGTTCCGGCCCGCTCCCTCCCGGCGCTGATCGCGGCCGCGGGGTGCGCTCCGTCCTTTCCTCCTCCCGGGTTGCCGCCCCTTCCTTGACCGTCACGGGCGCCGGGGCGGTTCGAGTTGCTGTGTTGCATGAGGCGGGCCAGCCCGGCAATGGGATGGGAAGGGTTTTTGCGGGAGCTGAGACACGGCTTCGCCTGCCTATAAGGCAGGCTGCCTGCTGAAGTGGCAGCCATGCGCCGTGAATGGTTGCGCGGATCGGCCGAGGCACCCATTATCCCCCTCCGCCCGAGGCCGGGGCGCGGGGTCGCACAGCCCCGGAGCATCGGGCCGTGCCGGTCCCGTGCATCCGCGGCGCGGGGCCCCCTGGGGAAACCGCCTCCTTCGATGAAGCCGCAGAACGACCTGCTTTCCGCCACCGGCACCACCGTCTTCACCGTGATGTCGGCCCTCGCCGTGCAGCATGGCGCGATCAACCTCGGCCAGGGCTTCCCGGACTATGACGGGCCGGAGGACGTGGTCCGCGCCGCCGCCGATGCGCTGCTCGACAACCGCAACCAGTACCCGCCGCTGACCGGCCTGCCCGAGCTGCGCCAGGCCGTGGCGGCGGCGAACCGCCGCTTCTACGGGCTGGAGATCGACCCCAACGCCGAGGTGGTGGTGACCTCCGGCGCGACCGAGGCGCTGACGGCCTGCCTCATGGCGGTGCTGAACCCGGGCGACGAGGTGGTGCTGCTGGAGCCGCTCTACGACACCTACCTGCCGGTGGTGAAGCTGCTGGGCGCGGTGCCGAAGCTGGTGCGCCTCTCGCCGCCGAAATGGGAGCTGCCGCGCGCCGAACTGGCCGCTGCCTTCGGCCCGAAGACCAAGGCCATCCTGCTCAACACGCCGATGAACCCGGCCAGCAAGGTCTTCACCGCCGCCGAGCTGGCCTTCATCGCCGAGCTCTGCCAGCGCCACGACACCTATGCCATCTGCGACGAGGTCTATGAACACCTGACCTTCGACGGCTGGAAGCACATCCCGCTGATGACGCTGCCGGGCATGCGGGAGCGCTGCCTGCGCATCGGCTCGGCAGGCAAGACCTTCAACCTCACGGGCTGGAAGGTCGGCTACATCACCTGCGACCGCAGCCTGGCGGGCAATGTCGCCAAGGCGCACCAGAACCTGACCTTCACCACGGCGCCGAACCTGCAACGCGCGGTGGCCGTCGGGCTCGCCAAGGACGATGGCTACTTCGCCGAACTCGCCGCCGACCTGCAGGCGAAGCGCGATCGCCTTTCCGCCGGGCTGGCGGCGCTCGGCTTCGGCGTGCTGACCAGCCAGGGCAGCTACTTCGTCACCACCGACTTCACGCCGCTCGGCTTCGCTGGCGACGACGTGGCCTTCTGCCGTCACATCACCGAAACCGCGAAGGTGACGGCGATCCCCGTCTCCGCCTTCTATGCGGGGTCGGATGCACCACGCCATTTCGTGCGCTTCGCCTTCTGCAAGCGCATGGAGGTGCTGGACGAGGCGCTGGCGCGGCTCGGCGCCTGGAAGGCTTCGCGTGGCACGGGCAGCCTGGCCGCCGCGAGCTGAATAATACCGCGGGGGCGACAGCGCCCCCGCCTCCTTTTCGCCGGAACCTGTGCACCGCGCTGTTTTGAGGCAGCGGCAGCAAGGGACTGCTGGCCAGCAGCTTCGACACTTGCTAAGCAGCGCCGCCAACGATCCCGGCAGTCGCAAAAAGCCTTCTGCCAGCAACGAGAGTCACACAGATATGTCGAAAGCCTTCCTCTCCCAGGTGATCCAGGATTCCGTCGGCTGCACCGGCGTGGCCGCCAATCGCGCGGCGAGTGACCTGATCGCGGCGATCATCAAGGAGATGAAGAAGAACGGCGGCTTCACCCTGCCCAGCTTCGGCACCTTCTCCGTTCGCAAGACCAAGGCGCGCAAGGCGGTCAACCCGCGCACTGGCGAGCCGGTGAAGGTGAAGGCCGGCAAGACCGTGCGCTTCAAGGCCTCGCCGAACCTCAAGAAGGCGGTCTGAACCCGCCTGCCGTGGCCGCGGGCGCGGCCACGGCGATTGCGCGGCTTACTGGTCGCGCCAGGGCTTGCGGGCCCACATCTCCTTCAGCCTGCCATCCAGGCCAAGCACCGCGTCGCGGTAGCTATCGCCGATGGCAGCCTTCACGGGCAGTTGCGTACGCTTCGCGTCTTCCAGGAATTGGGGATCCTTCAAAGCGGCCGCGAAGGCTTCCGTCAGCTTCTGCCGCACCTCTGCCGGCAGGCCCGGCGGCGCGACGATGCCGCGCTGCGCCCCGGCCACCACTGGCACGCCCAGCTCGGTCAAGGTCGGCACATCCGGCATCGTGGGGTCACGCTGCGCGCCCGTCTGCGCCAGGCAGCGGAAGCGTCCGTCGCGGTAGCCCGGTGCGCCCTCGCTGACATTGAAGCAGCCAAGATCGAGATGCCCGCCGAGCACGGCGGTCTGCAGCGGCGC
>Ga0180215_1001204_pt1 | contig 29458 bp, 25 predicted proteins | sample eDN3rd37CBELigBY_FD_128871 | JGI IMG/M metagenome (GOLD analysis project Ga0180215, IMG submission 128871) | Enriched backyard soil microbial communities from Emeryville, California, USA - eDNA 3rd pass 37_C BE-Lig BY (version 2) (version 2) | ecosystem: Environmental > Terrestrial > Soil >...
AAACAAATATTCGAAACAAACATCAAGTGTTCAGGGATTGTGGTTGTGGAAAATGATGTTCCGATTGGGCTTGTGACCAGAACCCATTTCTATCAAAAGTTAGGGTCTTTGTACGGTTATAATTTATATATTGGAAGATCAATTGAATTATTGATGAACAAAAATATCCTTGTGGTTGATTACACGACTTCTATTATTGAAGTGAGTAGGATGGCCATGAAGAGGAAAGAAGAAGAACTGTATGATTACGTAATTATCACGAAATATGGTTTATATGCTGGGGTTGTAAGCATTAGTCGCTTATTGATTAAATTCGCTGAACTGCAATCCCACATTGCTAGATATTTAAACCCATTAACTTTTTTACCCGGCAATCTTTTAATAGAAGAACAATTGAAAGAAATCGTCTCCAAGGAAAAATTTAGTGTCCTATATATCGATTTAGATTATTTTAAAACTTACAATGATCTCTATGGGTTTGCAAAAGGGGATCAGGTGATCAAAGCTACAGCATCTATACTGCAAGATTCAATTAGAGAAGCCAATGGCTTCTTGGGGCACATTGGCGGGGATGATTTTTTGGCAATTCTATACCATCATGATTATCACAGTTGCTGCAATAAGATTATTCATAAGTTTAACCAGATGGTACCGTCCATTTACTCCGAAAAACACCTCCTACAAAAGTTTGTGTATGCCGAAGACCGATTTGGTGTAAAACAGAGAATTCCCCTTCTCTCCATATCGATTGCAATTGTCACAAACCAAGATCGAACCTATTTGGATGCAGAAGAGATTGTCCTTCATGCTACGGCAATGAAAAAGAAATGTAAGCTTATGATAGGGAGCTGCTACGTAGATTCAGTTTGCAATCTTTGAGCAAACCTTTCGTTTAACTTTACATGAAAAGCATAGAGAATGTGCTGATTCTCTATGCCTTAATTTATCTTACTTTCATGAATTATAAGACATCCTTTATAGGATAACACCATGCCGATGGAATGCCGCAGCCTCGAGAGGGGATATCCCTTGGCTCTCTGCAAAGGCAGCAAGCTTATCGGAAATTTGTGGCGCAAAGTGTTTGGGAGGTACGGCGTGACCCATTAATCTTTGACGACCTGCATTTCTTCTTGAAAAAGGTCCCCAAATAGCGAATGTCATGCCAGGATCTTGAATATTCACAAAAAGGGTTTGTCCATCGGTAGAGAAGGTAGGACCAGCCAACTCAGAACCGTTTAATTTGTTTTCAGCGAATACATAGGTTTCTCCTTCCGGTGTTACGCCTATGATTCGGTCAGAACCTGCGCCATCTTCAGCAATCCAAAGGTCACCCCATGGGGTAATGCAGATGTTATCAGGTGCTTCCAAATGGTTTGCATCCGATGATTCGTAGAATAATTCCAAAGTATTGGTCGCAGGGAAATAACGATAAACTCTTCCTTTTTTAGCTTCTCCCGCACTGGTATCGTCAAACCAGAATACCCCTCCTGCGAAATAAGCGCCCTCTAGTCGGCTGAATCGGATACAGCCTTTTTCTTGGGCATCTAGATTTGGTTTTTCAGGATGAACATCTTTCCAAACGATCCCAAATTTTTGGCCGGTGTAGAAGTTGCTTGCTGTCGTAGTTGGTAGTTCCTCAATGGCTGCTGCCTGCAGTGTACCACCTTTTTGTAAAGCTCCTGGTTTTTGGCTTCGATCATTTGGAATAAAACGATAAAAAAAGCTAGGGGAAGCATCTTCAGTCAGATATACAATACCTGTTGATGGGTCGATTGCAGTAGCTTCATGAGAAAAAGCACCCATTTCCCTAATTGGGGTTTTGGACAACTCGTTTTCCGGATCATTAGGATCTACTTCGAATACATATCCATGTCCATGATCACGAGTTTCTTCACAGGTCAGCCATGTTCCCCATGGAGTAGCGCCCCCGGCACAGTTGCGGATGGTTCCCGAGGAGGTTACGTACTCTTCGATAACTTTACGATTAGCGCCTACGATAAGAGCGGTTGTTCCGCCGGTCTTGGTCTTATCATAGGGATTTTTCCCTTCGACCGGATATTCTGTGTTTCCACTTTGCTCATGATTTCGAACGAGAATGGTTGTACCTTTTGGTCCCTCAAAAGCAGCCATACCATCAAAGGCTCCTGGTATGACGCGTCCGTCCGAAAGCTTTCCACCCTCCTCGGAGATGATACGGTATTGGAAACCTTTAGGCAAATCAAGAACTCCACCCGGATCCTTTACCAAAGGACCATAACCACTGAAGCCTCCCTTGGAGTCCCCGGATTCTGCGAGCACCTTTTTCATTCCGCCAAGGGATAACGCACCTGTCGCCCCCAAGGCTAGTGCAACTGTACTCATTCCACCTGCTTTTAAGAAGTTTCTTCGATTCAAATGCTTGTCCATTTGAAATACCTCCTTCAATTATTTTGGCTTAATAAATTTTTAAAACTAATAAACTGAATGGAAACAACTAATGATTCCTTATTCCTTGAACGCTCGCAAGCCAAGTGGTGTTAATGGTTCTGTTGGACCTGAAAAATCGTTAATTACTTCATGGTCATCCCAAATGGCATACGTGCTAGTTTTCTGTAGCAGACTGCGTAATCCGGAATCGGTTCGGTTTTCCTTATTTCCGTATTGCTTAGTGGAAAAGAGGCTGAGGTCGGGTCTGTGGATATTGATGCGTTAGTGAATTATGTGAAGCCATTGCATCAGCCATTCTCTGCAGAGATTGAAGGACGCATCCAAAAAATAAGCTAAACTAAAAGGGTTGCGAATCATTCGCAACCCTCTCAATATATAGCATCACATCATTCTCTTAAATCTTCCAATCGCATCCTTGGCAAGCTTAGAACGGACAGAATCTTCCTCAGAAATTAGCTACCCAGCCAACCATTTACCTCTTCCGATATTTAGAACGAGGTTATTGTATTCTAAAATCCTCAGATCCCTTACAATCGTTTTCGTAGAATAACCAAACTCATCAGCGAGTTCATGGGTATTTACTTCAGAGTTTTTCCGCTTCATATAATAATAGATTGATTTTACACGGATTAGCTTATGCTCATAATTATTCAACTGATTAACCCCCATCATCAATTAAGTCCCTACTTTCCTTTCTGAAGCAAGTGATTCACAAATAAAGGAGAGCCGGTTTGATTCAACGGAACGCTTATAACGCTTCATATTGATCAAGGTGTGTGAATGCAGGTTGGGTTGGCATAATATGCGATGAATAGTTGTCAAAATATCGGTAGTTGTCGTAGTTACAGCCAAACCATGTCGTATTAGGAAAGAACAATTTTCTTCTTCTTGACCCGGGAGACTTGGGATCAGAACGATGGGTAACTCTTTATGGATGGCTTCCGAGCAGGTGATCCCTCCTGCTTTTGTGATCAGAAGATCAGAAGCATCCATAAGCGTTGTTATATGATCCACGTAACCATAAACCTTGATATGGTTAAAATGTTCAAACCGACTTTTCAAATGATGGTATAGGGCCTGATTATGTCCAGTGACAAAAATCCATTGTGTATCCTGGTCTTTTTGAATAGGGCGATCCACTCTATATTGTTGCAAATTCCTTCACTTCCCCCCATCCATAAGACAACAGGTTTTTGTTCGTTTAATTGAAGTAGTTTTTTTGCTATAGCTTTTGGTTATTTCATTTTAAAGTCAGGCGCAACGGGTATTCCCGTTGGTAGAACCAATCTCTTTGTACTCTGTAACCAATCTGGTTTTTCTTCACTCGGAATACAGAGGACGTCCCATTGACCTAAAGACCAGCTTGAATGGACATGAAAATCAGTAACGATCCCAATCAGAGGGATATGAACATTGTATTTTCTCAAAGAGCTTATGGCTAATGCCGGAAAGGGGTGTGTTGTGATAATAAGATCTGGCTTTGTTTGGAATAGAAGAGTCGCTAATTTGGAGGCATATTTCTTGCGATAGATATAAGAAATAAATGCTGCTTCTGAAGGGTGGCCTGAATAGATTTTTCTCCAAGCCAAGGGGCCATTTGTACGGTTTTCAAGTAACCTTTGGATATATGTTTCGCGAGAATAGGATCTAAATAAGAAGCCAATTCAACAACACGGCAATTCCAACTAGGAAACAGAGCGGCTGTAGCTTCGGCAGCTTTTGTATGTCCGCCTCCAAAAGGCTCTGAGAGAACTAATAAATTTCTCATCGTACACACCCCCCATGAAGCTTTTAAATTTATGTGTACTTCAATGTTACTAAATAATTATAAATTCTCAGTTAAGATAGCGTGAAGAATTCTCTTTATCTTTCATCTTAGCTTAAAAGTACCTTAACTTATGTAGTGTAAAATCACCTTGAAGGAGGGGGGAAAATGAGATATTGGGTCACATGGTTAGAAGAAAGCGATCGCCAAATCCTTTATTTAATTAATCGCAGGTTGAAATGCTCAGTGCTTGACTGGCTGATGCCAACGATCACCCATTTGGGAGGGGCGGTTTTTACGATTGGGTTATTCATAAAATGTCTTGCATCACTTTTACAGATAAGGGAAAAACTACATGCAGAGTTTGTATTAAGAAACAGATTAGGAGGTTCAACGTTGTATCTAATAAAAAAGGCTTTTATATTCATAGCAATACTTACTACATTTGCTGTTTCCGGGTGTGGCGGAAATGAAGCTCCAGGTGGTGCGGAAGGTACTGCACCAAACCAACCAGAGCAAGGGGCTGGCGGCTCTATCCTGATTTCTGGTTCAACAGCCTTACAGCCTCTCGTTGAGCAAGCTGCCGATGTATACATGAGCAGTCATGCAGGCTCAACGATCCAGGTACAAGGAGGAGGTAGCGGAACGGGATTAAGCCAAGTTGCAGAGGGAACGGTGCAAATCGGCAACTCGGACATTTTTGCAGAGGAAAAGGAAGGAATTGATGCCAGCCAACTAGTGGATCACAAAGTTGCTGTTGTGGGGATTGCTGCAGCAGTAAATCCAAATGTTGGAGTTGATAATCTGACCAGTCAACAACTGATTGATATCTTTACCGGTAAAATAACCAACTGGAAGGATGTCGGGGGGGATGATGTGAAAGTCACCCTAGTGAATCGTCCAAAAAGCTCGGGTACGAGAGCTACCTTTATTCAATTTGGCCTAAAAGGTCAAGAAGAAGCCGAGGGGGTCACCCAAGACTCATCTGGAACGGTTCGCAAAATCATCAATGAAACTCCTGGAGCGATCGGTTACCTAGCCTTTTCCTACATCGACGGACAAACAGTCAAAGGGATCAGCTTAGACGGCGAGGCCCCAACTGCAGAAAATGTAACCAACAATAAATATCCTATTTGGGCTTATGAACACATGTATACAAAAGGAGAGCCTACAGGGTTAACTAAAGACTTTATCGACTTCATGATGACGGAAGAGATTCAACAAGGCATTGTTAGTCAATTAGGCTATATCCCGGTGACCTCCATGAAGGTACAAAGGGATGCCGCGGGCAATGTAAAGTGACGGAAGGAGAATGTCCATCTCCTTCCCCTATTTACTTCACCTAGGGGATTCAGAAGGGAGAGATCATACATTGAGTTCGCCAACAAAACAACAGGACAGCTGGTGGAAGGAAGGCGTAGGGAAGGTCTTAACAACCGTGAGTGCAAGCATCCTCATTTTAACCACTCTCGCCATCATCTATTTCATCGCTTCAAAAGGATTAGCTACCTTCTTTTCTAATGGGGTGAGTTTGGTTGAATTCTTGATTGGTACGGAGTGGAATCCAGAAGGTGCCCCTGGGCAATTCGGCGCTTTTCCTTTTATTCTAGGCTCCTTTATTGTAACCGTTGGCTCTGCGTTACTTGCTGCTCCTTTAGGAATCGGAACGGCCATCTTTATGACGGAAATCTCTCCACGGATCGGACAAAAAGTCATGCAACCGGTCATTGAATTACTGGTCGGAATTCCATCTGTTGTCTACGGATTTATTGGACTGAGCGTACTTATTCCGTTTCTGCGTAACTCATTTGGAGGTGTAGGATTTAGTTTATTGGCAGGGATCCTTGTGCTTACGGTTATGATTCTTCCCACCATTACAAGTCTCTCTGTTGATGCGGTCAAGCGAGTTCCTCGCGATTTAAAAGAAGCCTCCTTGGCCTTAGGGGCAACAAGGTGGCAAACGATTTGGAACATTATCGTTTTGCGGTCGTCCTTACCTGGTTTATTGATGGCCATTATTTTAGGTATGGCTAGAGCTTTCGGTGAAGCACTTGCCGTTCAAATGGTGATCGGAAATACAACAGCCATTCCAAAATCCCTGTTATCCCCAAGCAACACGTTAACAAGCGGAATTACGCTTAATATGGGGAATACAATTCCCGGTTCAGCCTATAACAATGCGCTATGGTCGATGGGGCTTCTGCTGTTGATTATGACTCTTATCTTCATACTGCTTATTCGTTGGATCTCCAAAAGGGGGCAAGCCTAATATGAATACCAAAGCAAAGGATCGTCTTGCAACAGGTGTTTTTTATGCCATGGCTATCATTATCGTAGTTGTTCTGTTCGGACTCTTATCCTATATCCTTTTTCACGGCCTTCAGCGGATTGATCTCCAATTTATTACAAGCCCCCCGGAATTTATGAAAGCAGGAGGAGGAGTTGGGCCACAGCTTTTTAATTCTTTATATCTGCTTGTCCTCACTATGTTAATTACGCTTCCACTGGGACTAGGTGGAGGCATTTATCTGGCCGAATATGCTCCTAAAAACAAGGTGACAGACATAATCCGGTTAAGTATCGAGGTACTTTCCTCCCTTCCTTCTATTGTTGTGGGGCTTTTTGGTTTAATGCTGTTTGTTAACACCATGGGCTGGGGGTACTCCATTCTGTCTGGTGCTTTTGCGCTTACAGTATTTAACCTTCCCTTGATGGTAAGGGTGGTTGAAGAATCGTTAAGCAGTGTTCCGCGGGAACAGAAGGAGGCCAGCTTTGCTTTGGGGATCACTCATTGGGCGACGATTCGTAAAGTTTTGCTTCCCGTTGCACTGCCAGGGATTTTGACGGGTGCCATTTTGGCTGCTGGCCGTATTTTTGGGGAAGCGGCTGCCCTGCTTTTTACTGCAGGAATGTCATCACCTAATCTAAACTTTGCCAATTGGAATCCACTAGATCCGGCATCACCCTTGAATCCATTTAGACCAGCAGAAACGCTTGCCGTCCACATTTGGAAAATCAATAGTGAAGGCTTGATTCCCGATGTGCGGGAGGTAGCAGATGGTGCCTCAGCCCTTCTGGTTATTACCGTTCTAATCTTTAATATTGCAGCTCGCTGGTTTGGAAAATGGTTATACCGAAGATTGACAGCATCTTAAAAGGAGGAGGCAGATGGTCAACAACGAATATGCACTTAAGACAAACGATCTTAATGTTTTCTATGGCGAGAAACATGCCGTAAAACAATTATCGATTGACTTTCCACGCCATACAGTGACTGCACTGATCGGCCCCTCAGGCTGTGGGAAATCAACCTATCTTCGCTCTCTCAATCGAATGAACGATTTAATTGAAGGGGCAAAAGTCACAGGCGAAATATGGTTTGATGGGGAAAATGTCAATCATTCAGCGGCGCATGTTCGGCTGCTTCGGAAAAGAATTGGCATGGTTTTTCAAAAACCTAATCCCTTCTATAAATCCATTTATGAAAATATTGCCTATGGGCCGAGATTTCATGGAGTCACGAGCAGGAAAGAACTTGATGAAATAGTCGAGAGTTCTTTAAGAAAGGCTGCATTATGGGATGAAGTGAAGGACCGGCTTCACCATTCTGCGCTTGCGTTATCAGGAGGTCAGCAGCAGCGACTTTGTATCGCTCGAACACTTTCCCTAAACCCTGAGATCCTTCTTTTGGATGAACCTGCTTCGGCTTTAGATCCTATATCTACGTCAAAAATCGAGGAATTAATTCAACAATTAAAAGTGAATTATACGATTATCATCGTCACACACAATATGCAGCAAGCTGCTCGGATATCTGATCAGACGGCCTTCTTCCTGATGGGTGAGCTCATTGAACTCAATGATACGAACCAAATCTTTACGAAACCAACTAGGAAAGAAACAGAGGATTATATTACTGGCCGATTTGGATAGAAGGGGGGATGAACGAATGCCGGAGGAACAAGTGGATAAACAAGTAGTCAATGCTAGCCATTTAAATTTATTTTATGGGAATCATCAGGCACTCTTTAACATAAATCTTTCATTTGAGAAGAACCATGTGACAGCTTTAATTGGGCCTTCAGGTTGTGGGAAATCTACTTTTCTCCGTTGTCTTAACCGGATGAATGATCTGATAGAAGGAGTGAAAATTGAAGGTAATATTAGGATCCATAATGAAGACATTTATCATCCTCAAACAGATATCGTACATTTAAGAAAGAAAGTGGGCATGGTTTTTCAACGCCCCAATCCTTTTCCAATGACGATCTATGATAATATTGCGTACGGCCCGCGGATTCATGGGCTAAAGGATCGCAAAAAGCTGGATGAGATCGTGGAAAGCAGTCTTCAGAAAGCTGCTTTGTGGAATGAGGTTAAAGACCGACTTCACACTCCTGCCAGAGGACTTTCTGGCGGTCAACAACAGCGACTGGTTATTGGCCGGGTTCTAGCCATTGAACCAGAAATTATTTTAATGGATGAGCCCACATCCGCCTTAGATCCTATTTCCACCGCCAGTGTGGAAGAGCTTCTTCAAGAATTAAAAAAATCTTACACGGTCATCATTGTCACTCATAATATGCAGCAAGCCGCTCGTTCTTCTGATTTTACTGCATTCTTTCTGAATGGAGAGGTTGTGGAATATGGAAAAACAAGCACATTGTTTACAACTCCTAAAGAGAAACGAACAGAAGACTATATTACCGGTCGATTCGGTTAAAGGGCTAGCCTGTAAAAATTTCTTGAGATGAAATGTGAAGATGGGAGGAAAGAAAATGACAGGTCGCCACACCTTTCATGAAAAATTAGATAATCTGCACAGTGATTTGTTAAAAATGGGCTCATTGGTAGAACAAGCGATCCATTTATCAGTAAAATCTTTAGCAGAACAGGACTCAGTACTTGCTGAGCAAGTCATCGAGAATGATGATGAAATCGATGACTTAAATTTAAAAATTGAAAAGGACTGCTTTGGGTTGATCGCCTTACAGCAACCAATGGCGATTGATTTACGTAGAATTGGAACCGTCCTAAAAGTTGTAACCGATCTCGAGCGGATGGCGGATAACGCCGTAACCATTTCAAAAGCAACCCTTCGTCTGAAAGGGCAAACGTATGTGAAACAACTGATAGATATCCCGCGAATGGCCACTTTAACAGAGGCTATGGTACGAGATGCGCTAGATTGTTACATTCATTCGGATATTGAAAAGGCCTATCAAATTGGTAAGGATGATGATGCCGTTGATAAGCTCTACAAGGAAATCCACAATGAACTCGTGGAGATCATGCAAAAAGATCCGTCCACTGTTTTTCAAGCCACTCAGTTCCTTTTTGTAGCGCATAGCTTAGAGAGAATTGGCGACCATGCAACGAATTTAGGTGAGTGGGTCATTTACTTTGTTACTGGAAAATTAGAAGAGCTAAATGATTAAATATAGTCATGTCCAGTAAAACTCACCAGTTTGACACAATAAATTTACATAAACTTGACCTTAACGGCCACTTTACTATAGTAAAATAATAATATATGACAAAGGCTTGGGAATTCATCCGAAACAGGATGCAGTCGCTAGTCAACTGACCTAATGGATTGTTTCATTAAGGTCTTTTTGTGTTCAACTAGGGGGAGAAAAAATGGGGAGTTTTAAATTTTAGGGTTTCATTTACAAACCGTTTACACAATCCGAACAATGATTAACATTGTTTTCATTTTTAATTTATATTAACCCCTTATGATTGAAATTGTACTAGACAAGAACTTATTTCAACAATCACAAGGGAGAGTATTCGAAATGGAAAATATGAACCGCCGTAAATTTTTAGGCTATCTTGGAACAGGGGCGGCTGCTTTAGCTGCGGCGTCTACAGGGTTGGGGGCTTTTGGAGAAACTGCGGAGGCTGCAAATACAGCTGATCATTTATTCCGTTTCCCTAATGCGAAGAAGTCGAAGAAGCAGATCGGATTCTTTAATCCAATCAAGCCTTCCTCTAAAGATGATGTTGTATTGCCAGCAGGGTTTAAGTACGAAGTGATTGCAGCTTATGGCGATAAAATCAATGAAAAAGGCGATACCTTCGGATTTAACTCCGATTTTACCCTTTATTTCCCGATCGAAGGATCTAGTGAAGATGGTTTGCTGTGGGTTAACCATGAATATACAAGTGAATTGTTTGTAACTGGACCTAAGCAGGCAGATGGTACCTTTACCCCTTCGCAAATTAAGGATCTTCTCTACAATCAAGGGGGTTCTATTATTCGTGTTAAAAGAGAGAATGGCCGATGGAAGATGCTGACTGATTCTCCGTATGCTCGCCGTATTACGGGATTAACACCTTTCCAATTAACAGGACCGGCCGCTGGCTCTGCAGCTGTGGGCGGGGCGAAAACGGTTCAAGGTACTTTTGCTAACTGTTCTGGGGGCATGACCCTTTGGGATACAGTTTTAACTTGTGAAGAAAACTATGAGGATACAGCGCAAGATGCAGGTTTGAATGAAAGTCATTATGGATGGATTTGTGAGATTGACCCATTTGATGTGGATGATAAAACATTCCCTGTTCGTAAGCATACGTATCTTGGCCGTTTCCATCATGAAAACAGTGCGATGGGGCTAGCAAATGACGGTCGTGTGGTTGTTTACATGGGCGATGATAAAACAGATGCCTGTGTTTATAAGTATGTTTCTCATGGTAAATATAATAAATCCAAAGGTAAAGAGAACTCTAAGCTTTTGGAAGATGGAACTTTATATGTAGCCGATATGAAAAATGGAAAATGGGTTGCATTGACGGTTGAAAATGTACAAGCAGCGATTAAGAAAGCAGGAAAAGAAAACTTGCTAGCCAAATTCCAAACCCAAGCAGATGTTCTAGTTAATACGGCAGAGGCTGCCTTATTGGTTGGAGGTACGCCGACAGATCGCCCAGAAGACGTAGAAATTAGCCCATTCGACAATACACTCTTTATTGCCCATACCAACAATGAAAAGCATGGAAATTTCCATGGCCACATTACACGCTTCTTTGAAAAGAATGGCGATTTAGGTGCTCTTGAATTCGATTTCGAAATCTTCGCGGCTGGTGGACGTCAAAGTGGATTCAGTGCACCAGATAATCTCACCTTTGATAGCAACCAAAATCTATGGACCGTAACCGATATTTCATCTAGCAAAACAGGAAAGGGGATCCATAGACACTTTGAAAACAATGGTCTGTTCGTGATCCCAACTTCCGGCAATCAGGCAGGGGAAGCGTTCCAATTTGCCTCCGCCCCTGTGCAGGCAGAACTGACAGGACCTTGGTTCACTCCAGATGAGAGCACTTTGTTTTTATCTGTACAGCATCCAGGAGAAGAATCTAAAGATTTAAGCAAGCCAACTTCCATGTGGCCGCACCGCCCAGGTGATACCATGCCACGCCCAGGTGTTATTGCTATCACAGGATTTAAATTTTAGGAGGTAAATACATGTTTTCAAATATCGGTGTTCCAGGATTAATCTTAATTCTTGTGATTGCGTTGATCATTTTTGGCCCTTCCAAATTACCAGAGATTGGACGAGCATTTGGACGTACATTGACTGAGTTCAAGAGTGCAACTAAAGGATTAGTAACGGGTGAGGAAAAAGAGGAAGAGAAGGAAAGCAAACCGGAGATCGTTTCTATGGATAAAAAGCAGGAAAAATCTGTGGTATAAAAATCTGAAATGTGGACGGTGCTTGCCGTCCACATTTTCATTTGCGGAGGAAGAAGGTATGGAAAATCAGGATTTTCAATTTGTTGAGCATTTGGATGAAATGCGTAAAAGAATTATTAAAACAGCTATTGCTTTTTTCGTTTCATTAGTGGCCGCTTTTATTTTTGTTGAGGATATTTATCACTTGTTGAGTCGGGATTTCAATGGAAAATTAACGATATTGGGCCCCAGTGATATTCTTTGGGTTTATATGATGATTTCTGGGGTATTTGCTATCGCGGTAACGATTCCCGTTGCGGCTTTTCAAACGTGGAAATTTGTCAAACCAGGGTTGACTGCACCAGAGCAAAAATTAACATTAAGGTTTATACCCGGACTGTTTATTTTATTTGTCATGGGGATCTCTTTCGGGTATTTTGTTTTGTTTCCTATCGTGCTGTCTTTTTTAACCAGTTTATCAGTAGGTCAATTTGAAACGATGTTTACTGCTGATAAATATTTTCGTTTTATGATTAATTTAACCCTGCCCTTCGGATTTCTCTTTGAAATGCCTTTAGTGGTTATGTTTTTAACCAGACTAGGAATTCTTAATCCCCTTCGTTTAGCAAAGGCGAGAAAACTGTCTTATTTTATCCTAGTCGTTGTATCGATTCTGATTACTCCACCCGATTTGGTTTCTGATTTCATCGTCATTGTCCCATTACTAACATTATACGAAATCAGTATCTTTATATCGAAAGTGGTTTATCGGAAAAAGCTTCTCTCAATGGAACAATAAATTTGAACCGCTGGATATGCTGCAAAAAGTTGTGGAATACTGGGAATGTATGTACCAAATCTTTCAGCTTTACCATAGTTTTGGGATATAGTATTATGGTGAAATTGAAGGGGGAAATGAAATGGCATCTAGAAACTCATATTCAATTGTCGCCATAGGTTTTATGTTGTTTGCTCTATTTTTCGGAGCCGGGAACTTAATTTTCCCCGTTAAGTTAGGTCAAATGGCTGGCGAAAACTTATTTTCAGCAAATGCTGGTTTTATTATAACTGGAGTTGGTTTACCTGTTTTAGGGATCCTAACTTTGGCCTTTTCCGGTAAGGGTGATATTCAGGCTATCGCAAGTCGAGTGCATCCAGTTTACGGTCTCATCTTCACTATGGCCCTTTATTTAACCATCGGGCCATTCTTTGCCATACCGAGGACAAATACGGTTTCCTTTGAGATTGGGATCAAACCGTTCCTAGGTAATAATGACGGCTTCTTGCCCCTGTTCATTTTTACTGTTTTGTTTTTTGGTGTCACATTATACTTTTCATTACAGTCAAGTAAACTAGTTGACATTATCGGTAAAATATTAACACCCCTATTATTGATTTTTATTGGGGTTCTGATTGTTACAGCCATTGTTAATCCAATGGGTCAGATTCAAGCACCGACGGAAAACTTTATGAGTAATAGTTTTTTTAAAGGGTTCCAAGAAGGTTATTTAACCATGGATGCTATTGCTGCCTTTGTTTTTGGGATCATCATCATTAATATTTTGAAAGACAATGGGGCCTCAACGAAAAAAGTAATTATGGTATCTAGCGTAAAAGTTGCCTTGATTGCTGGCGTACTTTTGGCGATCATTTATACTTCGCTTGCCTACTTAGGTGGTATAAGTGTTGAAGTCCTTGGACATTTAGATAACGGTGGAGCCATTCTTGCCAGTGCATCTCAGTATTATTTCGGATCATATGGTAAGGTTTTATTAGCCTTAATCGTTATTGCAGCATGTTTAACGACAAGTATTGGACTAATTACTTCATGTGCAGCTTATTTTAATAAACTGTTTCCAAGCGTTTCCTACCGTAGATGGGCAATTATTTTTACCATTTTTAGCGCAGGCGTATCGAATTTCGGGTTATCCACATTAATTGAAATCTCAGTGCCGGTATTGTCATTGCTTTACCCATTAGCTATTTGCTTGATCGCCTTAACATTTTTACACCCTCTCTTTAAAGGGAAAAAAGAAGTATACCAATTAAGCATACTGCTGACTTTTATTGTTAGCTTGGTTGATAATTTAGACGCAGTCGGTATTAAAATGCAAGGAGTCGAAAATCTATTCACTGCCTTTGTTCCTTTGTATTCATTGGGATTAGGATGGGTTGTACCGGCGGTTGTTGGTGGAATAATCGGCTATATTTTAAGTCTATTTAGGAAAGAAAATCCTGAATCTTTACTGACTGAAAGAAAAGGAGCCTAGGACATTTTGTCCTAGGCTATTTTTATATATATGACAGGCTGAGGTGGCAAAAGGGGGATACCTGTCCGTATCTGATTCGGCTTCGGTGCACCAATCCACTCTAGTTGGACTAGCTCCACTTAACCTGACTTATTGGGGTGAAAACGTCGACAATAGTGGGAGAAAGTCCAATTAAGCTTGTTTCCAAGAACCAAAAATAGCATTTTCAAAGGGTTAAGTGGAGAATTTCCAACTAAAGTGCATATTAAGAGGGTAAATTATAGCGTTAAGTGGACTTTTCACAACTATTCATTAACTATACCTTTCCTTCCTATAAAAAGAAAGACGGCTCTTCTATCTAAAAGGTTGAAGGGAGTGTCGTCTTTTTTATGCATGAATTTCATCCGAATTTCACTAAGTTCGACTAAATTATATCTATAAAAATTCAGCGCTGTTTAACTGTAGAAATAAGAGGAAGGTGGTTAGTAATATGAAAAGGCAACGACAATTGCATCTTTGGATCGGGATTATCACATCTTTATTTATTCTAATTGAAGCTGTCACCGGTCTCCTATTAAATGAGCGATGGATACTTGGAGTAGATGGACCAGGAGAGAGGATGGCAAATGAACAAAGCTTTGATCAAGCAGCCAGTCAAACCAGAATGACATCACAAGAAACGGAACAAAGATCTCTCCCAAACACTGGTGAACTTTACCGAAAAAAGGGGGAGGGTGGATCAAGCTTGATGGGATTGATCAGAGGACTTCACGAGGGCCGTGTAGGAGATGTGAATATAAAATGGGTCATGGATTTGACGGCTATCGGGTTAATTATTTTAACGATCACAGGAATCATCATGTCACTAAAAATACTCGCAGCTCAAAAGAGGAGTAGAGATAGACAAGCATTAACAGCTTCGAAAGAAAATTACGTGTAGCATCATCGGCCGGAAACAGGAGCCCCTCCAGTTCAACTGGGAAATTAGTGGATTTTTATGATATAACGGATCTACAGTCCGCTTCACACCAGAATATAACCTTGCTAAATGGAGTGCATGAATGTGAATATTTTATTGGCTGAAGACGATATTCGATTAGGAGAATTAACCGCTCATTTATTAAAAAAGAAGGGTGGATATAACGTAGAATGGCTAACGGAAGGAGATGAGGTTTTCAGTTATGCTACAGAATCCCATTATGATATCCTCGTTCTAGATTGGATGTTGCCGGGGGAAGAAGGAGTCAGCATATGTCGTCGTCTACGCGAACAGGGGTATTCGGGCGCAATTATTATGTTAACCGCTAAAGATGCCCTTCAAGATCGGATTATTGGATTGGATGCTGGGGCAGATGACTATTTGGTTAAACCGTTTGAAGTTGATGAACTTCTGGCAAGGATTAGGGCATTATCTAGGCGCAATTTTGCTCCTATACAGGAAGAGATCGTTCAAATCCAACATATTCGCGTAAACCTAGGGAACCGTACTGTGTTTAATGGAGAAGACGAAATCCAGCTAACTCCGAGAGAATATCAATTATTAGATTTATTGATCCGAAATAAAGGGCAGGTTTTATCAAGAGAGATTATTTTTGACCGAATTTGGGGGTACGAGGCGGAGGTATCGATGAAGACCATTGATGCTACCGTAAAACTTCTTCGAAAGAAATTGAATTTGAACAGTGAAAATGACATCATTCAGAGTGTTCGAGGGGTGGGATACAAGCTTGAACTATAATTGGTTATCCCGTTTTCGAAATTGGAAAGCTGATTTATTTATTCATACTCAAGCCCGGTTAACCTTTCTATACAGTATGACAATCATGATTTTCCTCACCCTTTTTGTAGTGATTGTTTACTTTCTTGTTGATACGGTCGTTTCCTACGACCAAGAAAGGCAACTGCAATCGAGCACCGACCAAGAATTAAAGGTGCTTGGACAGGCACTAATTGATCGTTCACTGACCCAGGAAGAAATAGATAATCTCAATACGATTAGAGAAAGTGGCAATCAATTCTTTTATTATTTGGTTAATCCGCAAGGACAAGTTGTTTTCGGGGACGCTTTTATTCCTCGTTTACAGCCTAAACTTTTACAGCTTGTTGAAGGATGGAGGCCTAATTCGCACGAAATTCGCTATGGCACAGTGAAGCTTCCTCCTCCACGGCGTGGACCCGACCTTGGAGCACATAATGGGCGTGAAATTGACCTGATGATGACTAGCCGAGCGCTTTATCAGGGGAATCAATTAGTAGGAATGTTTTATACGGGAAAAGATGTTTCATTTATTAATCAATTATTGGAACAATTACTCATTATTTTTGTTATACTAGGAATTTTGTTTTTGGGGGTAGCTTTATGGTTGAGTTATTTCATGTCGAAGAGAGCTATGATTCCCATTCGAAAATCGTTTGAGCGGCAGCGTGAGTTTGTGGCCGATGCTTCTCATGAGTTAAGAACTCCCCTCAGCATTTTAAACTCCTCACTCGATGTTGTTGAAATGGAGGACGGGGATCAACTCTCCGATTATTCACGAAAAGTCTTGCGCAATATGAAAGATGAAGTGAAACGGATGACCCATTTGGTAAGTGATTTATTGACCTTGGCACGTTCCGATTCGGGGGTACCTAATCTGAAAGTAGAAAAGATTGATATGGTTCCATCTGCTGTACAATTGGTAGATTCCGCACAAACCCTGGCAAATTCGAAGGGGATAAATGTGAACTTACAGACCCCCGAATCCCTCATTGTGAACGGAGATCCAGATAGATTAAAACAGTTAATGTATATCTTGTTGGATAATGCGATCAAATACACTCCGAATGGTGGGGAAGTAAATCTCACCCTTTCCAAGGAACTGATCGAAAAGCAACCAGCTTTGCATATTACAGTACAGGACACTGGTATAGGTATACCAGCAGAAGATCAGGAGCGAATCTTTGATCGCTTTTATCGAGTCGATAAAAATAGATCAAGACAAATGGGGGGAACAGGTCTAGGTTTGGCCATTGCAAAATGGATTGTAAAAGCCCATCACGGAACCATTCTGGTTTCAAGCGTACCAGGAGAAGGAAGCACCTTTTCCGTCATCCTTCCCATAACTAACGAAAAAGTGTAGCCATGTGGTTACACTTTTTTAGTATCCTCTATTAATTTTCACTGTATTTTCACTAAGCTTGCCTAGAATTTAACTATCGAAAGAAAATACATCATTTAATGGAGGTCATGAACATGTTTAACAAAAAGAAAATTTTAGCTACAACTTTAGGAGCTACATTCGCGCTTAGTGCATTCGGATCTGCATTTGCTGCAGAAACGACCACACAGACTTCAACACAAATTGAGAAACATTTTGGTGGTGGAGAACATTTCGGAAAAAAAGGAGCAAACCTTGAAGATATTGCAAAGAGAAAAGGAATTAGCGTGGATGAGTTAAAATCCCAAATGAAACAAGAACGCCAAGCCCAGTTAGAAAAACAGGCACAAGAAAAGGGTATTACAGTTGATGAACTTCTATCTCAATTAAAACAAGAAAGAGAAGCACAACAACAGGCTAAACTTGAGGCGTTGGCACAAGAAAAAGGGATTACAGTCGATGAGTTGAAAGCTCAGATGGAGCAGGAGCGTGAAGCAAGACAACAAGAAAGAATGGAAAAGATAGCTGCCGAAAAAGGTATATCCGTCGATGAATTAAAGGCACAATTTGAAAAGAAAGGTCATGGTTTTCGAGGATTGAAGTAAGGGGTAGTCACACTCCATCATAATATTCGTCATCCCACTCTAATCAGAGTGGGATTTTTTCGCTGAGAAATTAATTGCGCGCTGTTCTTATTTCATCGAGTTTTCACTAACCACTCCTATAATGAAATCTGTAGAAAGGACAAACATCAAGGAGGGAAAAAATGAGGATCAGAAAAAGCTTGAAATGGATCCTGGCAGCCGTTTTACTGCTCATTGTTGCTAAATTGGCTATGGTGATTTTTGGAGGATTCTATCATGTCCCACGTCATATGGGTTTTGGTTTTGGTGGACATGGGATGCGTGGACCTAACTACTTTGGGGGCTTACATTTCATCTGGTCGTTTGTAACTGCTGTTTTTTGGTTGGCGGTGATCCTAATCTTGGCCGGATGGGTAATGAAAAAATCACGAACACGTCGTTTAAATCAACCGATTTTAGAAGGATCACTAACCTGCGACACTTATTCTTCATACAGCTACCAGGCTGATTTCTTAGATGAGTGGGAAAAAAATCAAAAGATGAGAAAGGAGAAAGAATAACATGGGGATTTTTAAACGGATTAAAGACATTACGCTAGCCGAAGTCAATGGGTTCCTAGATAAAACGGAAGATCCGATTAGTATGTTGAATCATTATTTACGAGAAATGGAGGAAGAAATCACAAAAGGGGAACAAGCTCTTGCTAACCAAATCTTTTTGGAGAAAAGACAGATAGCATGTTTAGCAAATACAGAGGAATTGATAGAAAAAAGAGCCCGTCAAGCGCAGTTAGCCGTGGATCAGGGAGAAGATCAGATAGCCAAAATGGCTTTGCAAGAAAAACTGATTCAAGAAAAAAACTTAGGTCTGCAAAAACAACAGTTTGAATCGATTAAAAGCCAAACGACGACACTGTATGAAAAATTGAATCAACTAAAGCAAAAATTTGATGAATTAAAGCATAAAAGGCTACTCTTGATTTCTCGGGCAAATACGGCTCAATCAATTAAGCGAATTCATAATATGGCAGTTTCTTTAAATACAGATCATATATCAAAAGGGTTTGCGCGCACCGAGGAACGAGTATTAATGATGGAAGCTGAAGTTGAAGCAAGAAACTATAAAACAAACCATAATTCTTACCCAATTGATCCCATGCTTCAGGAAGAGGTGCAGAAGGAGTTGGAAAAATTGAAAGGAACAAATAAGGAAACTGCATAACTTCAAAAAAGTCTAGCCGTCCCTGATACGAAGGGGCGGTTTTTATTAATGAAAGTTGACAATTTAATATAGTTCTTATTATATATTGATATCAACGATCTACCCATAGGAAAAAACAAGGGCTCTTTCAATGTGACTAAGGAGTAAAAGAACATGGCAGCAGCTATCATTTTCATTATTACGCTTATTTTTGTGATCTGGCAACCAAGAGGGCTTTCTATTGGCTGGTCTGCTTCAGCGGGTGCTGTATTAGCTCTTTTATTTGGTGTGGTTTCGGTTGAAGATGTATGGACGGTTACGGGAATTGTCTGGAATGCTACACTTGCTTTCGTTGCCATAATCTTGTTTTCATTAATTCTTGATGAGATTGGGTTCTTTGAGTGGGCGGCCCTACATATGGCTCGATTAGCTAAAGGAAGTGGAAAATTATTATTTGTTTATGTGATCTTCCTTGGGGCAGGAGTTTCAGCATTCTTTGCAAATGATGGGGCGGCTCTCATTTTAACACCCATTGTTCTAGCCATGGTACGCGCTCTCAAATTTAATGAAAAGATTGTCATCGCTTATGTCATCGCAAGCGGGTTTATTGCCGATACAACTTCGCTGCCACTAATTATCAGTAATCTAGTAAATATTGTATCGGCAGATTACTTTGGGATTGGCTTTGTGGAGTATGCAAGCCGAATGGTGGTGCCAAACTTCTTTTCATTGTTTGCAAGTTTAGGGGTACTCTATCTGTTCTTCCGCAAAAGTATTCCCTGGAGCTATGACTTATCCCAATTAAGGAAACCAAAAGAAGCGATTAGGGATCTCAAATTATTTCGATTATCTTGGGGCATCTTGGCTGTCTTGTTTTTAGGGTATTTACTAAGTGAAACATGGGGGATTCCCGTTTCATTCATTGCGGGGGCAGCTGCCATTATCTTTATTCTGGCAGCGAAATCAAGTAGTCAAATGGATACTTGGAGGATTGTAAAAGAGGCACCTTGGGCAATTGTGGTATTTTCTATCGGAATGTATGTAGTGGTTTATGGGCTTCGAAATGCGGGTCTTACCGATCTGCTCAGCAAAACGATTCAAGCAACGGCTGATTACGGTTTATTTGCAGCTACCATTGGGATGGGATTCATAGCAGCAGTCCTATCTTCCATCATGAACAATTTGCCTACAGTTATGATTGACGCCCTTGCCATTCAAGGAACTGCAACCGAAGGGATCATTAGGGAAGCGTTAATTTATGCGAACGTCATCGGAAGTGATCTTGGACCAAAAATTACACCGATTGGTTCCTTAGCTACCTTGTTATGGCTTCATGTCTTATCCCGCAGGGATGTTACCATTACTTGGGGCCAATATTTTCGAACTGGTATTATTTTGACGATTCCTACCTTGTTTATTACGCTAGTTGGACTGTATTTGTGGTTGCTTCTGATTTGACCGGTATAGGTAAAAGTTATCATGGCTCAGCACCAGATATGGCAGTGAAAAATGTAGCAAATCCAATGGGGATCATGTTGTCTACGGTTATGTTTTTAGACTGGTTAGCGGGCCGACATCCAGATGTGGTATGTTGTTAAACCCTTAACCACAGATACCAGGGACTTTTGCCCCCGCCGAAAAATACTCTTTTACCGGTTTCACTATCCTTCCATCAGTATGGAGGGTAGTAGTTTCTCTCGACTACCAGCTTTGCCGTTCGGCCCCTTAAACGACCGTACAGCCGCTATTCAAGCCAAATGCCATAAATAACGGGGGGTGTCCGGACCCAAAAGACGCTATTCCATCGTTAAGCGCCAAATATCAAAGGTTTCAAAGCAAATAAGGTCTCCTGGGTCCACACCTGCTCAAGAAAAGGGGAGTTTGAACCAAATAAGGTCACCTGAGTCCATCACCAGTAGTGCGGTCCGTATAGCCGCTATTCAAGACAAAAGCCATAAATCTTGGGGGTATCCGGACCCAGAAGACGCTATTCCATCGTTAAGCGCCAAATATCAAAGGTTTCAAAGCAAATAAGGTCATCTGAGTCCACACCTGCTCAAGAAAAGGGGAGTTTGAGCCGAATAAGGTCACCTGAGTCCATCACCAAATAGTGCGGACCGTAGAATCCACTGAATCCGAAAGTCTGATCGTATTCAAACCAAAAAGAGATTGCTGTAGTAAGAAGCAATCAAATCTTTATCAACCACTATCTTACAATCAGACCACACCATCTAGCCAATAAACGATTATCTAATCCTATACGTTCGTACACGCCCTTTTCCACTTTCAACGTTTAAAATTTTTGAATCAACAAGTTTATGCAGGATGTGTCCGGCATGGCGATTAGTTATACGTAGATGATTGGCAATTTCGAGTGGAGTAATGGGTCGTAGCCCGCGTATGGCAAATCGCGCAGTCTCGGCTTCTAGCCAGGATAATTGCTCAAATGATGACCAAGGTTGCAGAAGGTGTATGCACGAAAGTTTTTAGGCGGCAGTGCATCTACCATCAGGCGATTGTAGAGAGGACGAAGTGCTCTTAAGAGTAGAAACGATGGCTGGATAAATTACGCCAATTAAGGGGTAATAAAATAAAGAAATATAGTCAAGCATCTGCTGAAAACGGCAGGTGCTTATTTTTATAAAAATAAATGATACCAATATTAGATTAAATTTATAAAAAAACGATATTGTTAAGAATGATATAAAGTCAATACAATAAAAACAAGAATAATTACATTGTTCGATGATAAAACGTATTAACTTAGTTGAAGCAATGATCTGGATTGAGGGGTGAAAGAATGCAACATAGAAAACTGCCGATGAAACAGGGACTTTACGATCCCTCTTTTGAACACGATGCCTGTGGTATTGGATTTATTGTTAATTTAAAAGAAGGGGCCTCACATGCTCCCGTAAAACAAGGTATCACTATGCTTTGCCGGTTAGAACACCGAGGAGCTCAAGCAGGTGATTCGGGTTCAGGTGATGGAGCAGGTATTTTGACGCAAATTCCTCATTCACTTTTCCAAATAGATTCTTCGCAATTTGGCATAAAAGAACCAGGAACCTATGGTGTGGGGATGGTGTTTTTGCCTCAGAATGAAAAAACAAGAGCTCAATGTGAAGAGGTATTGAATCAGGTAATAAAAGAGGAAGGCCAAGGTCTCCTAGGCTGGCGCACCGTTCCTGTTGACGATTCTTGCCTAGGGAAAGAAGCTAAAATCAGTCAGCCTTTCATCCGCCAAGTTTTTATTGGTAGGGGGAAGGTGATTGGAGACGAAGAAACTTTTGAAAGAAAGCTTTACATCATCCGAAAGCGGACGGAAAACATGATCCGAGAAAGAGGGCTGGCTAAGGATGAAACCTTTTATGTTGCCAGTTTGTCGGCAAGAACTATTGTTTATAAAGGGATGTTGACCCCGGATCAATTAGAGAAATATTATCTGGATTTGCAAAATGAAGCTTATCGGTCGCGCTTTGTTCTTGTTCATTCTCGCTACAGTACGAATACATTTCCTAGTTGGGAAAGAGCACATCCAAACCGGATGCTGATTCATAACGGAGAGATTAATACGGTGAATGGCAATATCAATTGGATGCACGCACGGGAACAACGGATGGAATCATCACTTTTCGGAGAAAAATTAAAAGACATCATGCCGATTATTGATGAAAATGGCAGTGATTCATCTTCTTTTGATAATTGTCTTGAATTTTTAACACGTTCCGGTCGTTCCTTGCCCCATGCAGCGATGATGATGGTCCCGGAGCCATGGGAGAAAAATGATTCCATGGATGATTCCTTAAAAGCTTTTTATGAATTTCACAGCCATTTAATGGAACCATGGGATGGACCAGCAGCCTTTGCCTTTACAGATGGGCTCCAAATTGGAGCAATGCAGGATCGCAATGGCCTTCGACCAGCCCGGTATTATGTGACTGTCGATGGAACGATCATTTTTGCATCGGAAGTCGGTGTCATTGATATTGAGCCTGATCAGATTTTTGAAAAAGGAAGATTAAGTCCAGGGAAAATGCTTCTCGTGGATCTAAAAGAAGGTCGTATCATCCCAGATGAAGAGGTAAAGACCAGGATTTCACAGGCGCATCCATACCGCCAATGGTTGGATGAAGAATGTACACCAATCCATCAATTGGACACTCCCATAGGGGAACAAAAAAATAATAAATTCCCTCTATCTAAGTACCAGCTAGCTTTTGGATATACGGTGGAAGAATTAAAGAAAGTTCTTGGGGTCATTGGTGAGGAAGGGAAAGAACCGATTAGTTCGATGGGGCATGACTCACCTTTAGCTGTTCTTTCGAATCATTCGCAGCTTCTTTACAACTACTTTAAACAGCTTTTTGCCCAAGTGACGAATCCGCCGATTGATGCGATCAGGGAAAAGTATGTCACATCAAGCTTAACTTTCCTTGGACCCGAGGGGAATCTTCTCGATGTAAAAGCAGACAGCTGCCGTCGGATCAAGCTAGAAACCCCTATTATCGTCAATCATGAATTGGCTAAGATTCGCGGAAATAAAGATTCAGTATTTAAAGCCATGACATTTCCGATTACCTTTGCTGCGGGGGACGGGAAAGACGCATTAGAGAAAGCATTAGATCAGTTGTTTGGGAAAGTAGATGAAGCCATCGAGCAAGGGGTTTCCCTGATCATCCTGTCTGATCGAGAATTGAGTCGCGATGATGCAGCCATTCCTGCTTTGCTTGCGGTTAGTGGACTTCATCATCATTTGGTCCGCCAAGGAACTCGGACGAAAGTCAGCCTGATGGTTGAAACAGGTGAGGCGCGTGATGTACATCAGTTATCCATGCTTGTCGGCTATGGAGCAGATGCAATCAATCCTTACTTGGCGCAATTGACCCTAGAGGATATGGCTGATAAGGAACAACTTGGAGAAGGAATCGATGCATTCCAAGCTGTTCAAAACTATGTGAAAGCCACGACAAACGGAATGATCAAAATCCTTTCAAAAATGGGGATCTCTACGATCCAGAGCTACCGGGGAGCACAAATTTTTGAAACTATTGGGATTGATCAAGCGGTCATTGATCGATATTTTACAGGAACAACTTCGGCGATTGGTGGAATCAATCTTCATACGATTGCAGAGGAAACTTTGATAAGGCACCGATTGGCATTTGTTGAGGAAGAAGTTCCACTTGAGGCAGGAAGTGAATTTCAATATCGGAAAAATGGCGAAATTCATGCGATGAATCCGGAAATCATCCGTATGCTGAAAGTAGCTTGCCAAACAAATGATTATGATTTGTATAAAAAATATGCAGAAAAAGCAAATGAAGATCAACTCATTTTCATTCGGGACTTATTTGCGATTAAAAAATCAACCCCTAATCCAAGTATTCCAATCGAACAAGTTGAATCTGTAGAGTCCATCGTCCGTCGGTTTAAAACAGGTGCTATGTCCTATGGTTCCTTAAGTCAGGAAGCCCATGAAACCTTATCGATCGCCATGAATCGTCTGGGTGGGAAGAGCAATAGTGGAGAAGGAGGAGAACACCCGGATCGGTATCGCCTAGATGCAAACGGGGATTCCCGGCGTAGTAAGATTAAACAGGTGGCCTCCGGGCGATTTGGTGTAACCAGTCATTATTTAGTGAATGCGGATGAAATTCAAATCAAAATAGCCCAAGGAGCAAAGCCGGGTGAAGGCGGGCAGCTTCCAGGGCATAAGGTTTATCCGTGGATTGCGGAAGTTCGCGGGTCCACTCCAGGTGTCGGTTTAATTTCGCCACCACCACATCATGATATTTATTCAATTGAGGATTTGGCACAACTGATTCACGATTTAAAAAATGCGAATCCAAATGCGAGAATTAGTGTCAAGTTAGTTGCAAAGGCTGGGGTAGGAACAATCGCGGCAGGTGTTGCAAAAGGTTTGGCAGACGTTATCCTGATAAGCGGTTATGACGGTGGAACAGGGGCAGCGCCCAGATCAAGTATTAAACATGCGGGGATCCCATGGGAAATTGGTTTATCAGAAACCCATCAAACGCTTGTGTTAAATGGATTGCGGAATCGGGTGGTATTGGAAGCAGACGGAAAAATGATGACGGGCCGGGATATTGTCATGGCAACGTTACTTGGAGCCGAAGAATATGGATTTGCCACAACAGCCTTAGTGGTTTTGGGATGTGTGCATGTTCGGCAGTGTCATCTCAATACATGTCCTGTTGGGATTGCCACGCAGGATCCGGAATTACGCAAAAAGTTTAGTGGAAAACCCGAGCACGTAGAAGCATTCATGCGATTTATCGCACAAGATGTACGAGAGATCATGGCCCAATTAGGTTTCCATACGATCAATGAAATGGTTGGACGGACGGATTTACTGATCCAGAGTGATAAAGCAAAATCTCATTGGAAAGCAAAAAATCTAGATTTATCAAAAATTTTGTATAAACCTATCACTTCTTCCGGAGCCGGTTTTTACCATCAGAAGCAACAAAGCCATGGAATTAAAAACTCACTTGATTATAAAAGAGTACTAGAAGTTTGCAGACCTGCACTTGAAAGGCAACAAAAAGTAAGGGCAAGTTTCCCCATCCAAAATATCAATCGAACGGTTGGAACCCTTTTGGGAAGTGAGATTTCAAGAAAATATGGTGGGAAGGGTCTTGCTGAGGATACGATTAAACTTCAATTTACAGGTTCAGCAGGTCAAAGCTTCGGCTCCTTCTTACCTAAAGGTGTAACACTTACCCTTGAAGGGGATGCCAATGACTATATGGGGAAGGGATTGTCTGGGGGGAAAATCATCGTTTATCCATTCCAAGAGTCGATTTTTAAACCGGAAGAAAATACGATCATAGGCAACGTTGCCTTTTATGGGGCGACTTCTGGGGAAGCTTATATTCGCGGTCTTGCGGGTGAACGATTTTGTGTGAGGAACAGCGGGGTTCAAGCGGTTGTGGAAGGGATAGGAGACCATGGCTGTGAGTATATGACAGGCGGATGCGTAGTTGTACTCGGTTCTGTAGGCAAAAATTTCGCTGCAGGGATGTCAGGCGGGATTGCCTACGTATATGCAGAGGACCTGGAGGAATTCAATAAGCAGTGTAATCTAGAATTAATCGATTTGGATCCGTTGGAAGATGAAGAGGATAAATTCAAACTCAAACGGCTGATTCAAAATCATTATGAATACACAGGTAGCACCCGTGCTGCTTCGATGCTGAATCAATGGGGGGGGAATTTACCAAACTGGGTAAAAGTCATTCCAAAAGAATATAAGCGAGTTTTGCAACTCAATCTAGTAGATACTTTTACGAAATAGGGGGGAATAGGATGAAGCTATCATATACAAAAGAACAAATTGTAGAAAGGGTCAAAGAACAAAATGTACGATTTATCCGTTTGCAATTTACAGACTTATTCGGAACGATTAAGAATGTTGAAATCCCTGTGAGCCAACTGGATAAAGCGCTGAGTAACAAAATGATGTTTGACGGTTCATCCATAGAAGGGTTTGTTCGTATTGAGGAATCAGATATGTATCTGTACCCTGATTTAGATACATTTGTTATCTTCCCTTGGACAGCTGAAAAAGGGAAAGTCGCCCGATTGATTTGTGATATCTATTATCCAGATGGAACACCGTTTGATGGGGATCCTCGTAGTAACCTTAAAAGAGTGTTAAATGAAATGAAGGAACTTGGGTTTACGGATTTTAACGTGGGTCCTGAACCTGAATTCTTCCTTTTTAAGTTGAATGCGGAAGGTAAACCTACCCTTGAATTAAATGACCAAGGCGGATATTTTGATTTCGCTCCAACCGACCTTGGTGAAAACTGCCGCAGAGATATTGTTTTAGAATTGGAAGAAATGGGCTTTGATATCGAAGCGTCGCACCATGAGGTTGCACCAGGGCAGCACGAAATTGATTTTAAATATCAAAGTGCTTTGAAAGCATGTGATGATATTCAAACCTTTAAACTGGTTGTTAAAACGGTTGCCCGCAAACATGGATTGCATGCCACATTTATGCCAAAGCCGTTGTTTGGAATCAATGGATCTGGGATGCACTGTAACTTATCTTTGTTTAAAGGGGGGGTCAATGCTTTCTTTGATGAAAGTGGTGATCTTCAGCTTAGTGATACAGCTAGACATTTTATAGCTGGAATTATGGCGCATGTACCTAATTTTACTGCAATTACTAATCCCACGGTGAATTCTTACAAGCGATTGGTCCCAGGTTATGAGGCACCTTGTTATGTGGCTTGGTCAGCAAGAAACAGAAGCCCGCTAATTCGAATCCCGGCATCCCGCGGACTAAGTACGCGTATTGAGGTTCGCAGTGTAGATCCGTCAGCCAACCCATACTTAGCGATGGCTGTTCAACTGGCTGCAGGGTTAGACGGAGTGAAGAAAAAATTAACCCCACCAGCCCCAGTCGATCGTAATATTTACGTGATGACAAGACAAGAACGATTAGAAAACGGGATCGTTGACTTACCTGCTACACTAGCAGATGCACTGAAAAACGTACAAGAAGATGAGGTCATCACAAAGGCGTTAGGCAGTCATATTTTAGAACGTTTTGTAGAAGCAAAAGAAATTGAATGGGATATGTTCCGGACGACAGTACACCCTTGGGAGAGGGAACAGTATATGTCTCAATACTGATAGAATTGCAGATTTCTGGGCCATGGAAAAATTCTGTATGAAAGAGTGATGACAATGTGCGGAATAACAGGATGGATCGATTGGCAACAAGACTTAAATCAGCAAGTATTCATCGCCCAAAAGATGGCGCGAACTCTATCTAAGCGCGGGCCGGATGCTACGAATGTATTTCGGGCCCAGCATGTTCTGTTAGGTCACACGAGACTCATTGTTGTCGATCCAGAGGGAGGAACCCAGCCAATGACAAAGTCAAGGAATGGGTTGGGCTATACGATCGTATATAATGGAGAGCTCTATAATACAGAAGAATTAAGACGGGACTTGGCTGGCAGAGGTCACTTATTTGGATCCCATTCCGATACAGAAGTGCTGTTATCTTCTTATATGGAATGGGGAGAGACATGTGTAGACCATTTAAATGGAATTTTCGCCTTTGCTGTTTGGGATCATCAGCAGGAGAAGTTATTTATGGCAAGAGATCGGCTCGGGGTAAAACCCTTATTTTACAAGGAAAGTAACGGTTCGTTCTTTTTTGGGTCTGAATTAAAAGCGATACTAGCACATCCTGATGTAAAAGCAGAAGTAGATCGGGAGGGACTACAAGAAGTCTTTGGGTTGGGTCCTTCTCGGACCCCAGGGCACGGAGTTTTTAGAGGGATGAAGGAACTGCGTCCGGCTCATTTTCTGATCTACGACCGAAACGGCTTACGGATTAGACGTTATTGGAACGTAAAAAGTAAAAGACATCTTCATTCCTTAGAGGAAACAGTGGAGCAGGTAAGAATTCTAGTGAAAGATGCGGTTGTTCGGCAATTGCTTGCCGATGTTCCGGTCTGTACCTTCCTATCCGGAGGCATTGATTCAAGTGCGATTAGTGCCATAGCTGCCAATGACTTCAAGGAAAAAGGCAAGGGCAAATTGCATACCTATTCCATCGATTATGACCGTAATCATGAATTTTTTGTCAGCAGCCTGTTTCAGCCGGATGAGGATGGTCCGTGGATTAAACAAGTGTCTCAGTATTTAGGGGTAACACACCATAATCAAGTCATAGACAATACGGTTCTTGCTGCTCGTTTGGAAGATGCCGTAAAGGCACGGGATTTGCCAGGCATGGCTGATGTGGACTCTTCGTTATTATGGTTTTGTGAGCAAATTAAACAAAATTATACCGTAGCTTTATCCGGGGAATGTGCAGATGAGATTTTTGGTGGATATCCATGGTTTTATAAGGATGAGTTACTGCAGGCAGATCAATTTCCCTGGATGAAATCAGAAAAAGAAAGACATCAACTGCTTTTGCCTCACTGGCAGAGAAAATTGGATTTAGAAGGATACGTGAGAGACCGTTATCAGGAAACAATAGATGAGGTTCCGCAATTAGAAGGGGAAAGCCCTTTGGAAGAACGTCGACGGGAAATGTTTTATTTAAATATGGTCTGGTTCATGTCCACCTTGTTAGAGCGAAAAGATCGAATGAGCATGAGCGCAAGCTTGGAAGTGCGCGTTCCTTTTGCTGACCATCGGATTGTAGAATATGTATGGAACATACCGTGGGAAATGAAAATGCTGGGTGGCCGGGAAAAAGGGATACTACGGAAAGCTCTAGAAGGAATCCTCCCGCAAGATGTCTTATACCGCAAGAAAAGTCCCTATCCCAAAACCCACCACCCAGAATACAGGGAACAAGTTAAAAGGATGTTAACCCATGTTCTTCACAGTAAATCATCACCCATTCTCGAACTCGT
>Ga0180215_1001208_pt1 | contig 29405 bp, 31 predicted proteins | sample eDN3rd37CBELigBY_FD_128871 | JGI IMG/M metagenome (GOLD analysis project Ga0180215, IMG submission 128871) | Enriched backyard soil microbial communities from Emeryville, California, USA - eDNA 3rd pass 37_C BE-Lig BY (version 2) (version 2) | ecosystem: Environmental > Terrestrial > Soil >...
CGCGGACGAGCTCGCCGCGGTGGGCGTCGAGACCGACGTGGTGTGCCTGACCTCCGCCGACCTCGTGTTCCGGGCGCTGCGGGCGCGGCAGGGGCTCGCCGACGGCGACGAGGCGATCCTCGACGTGCTCTTCCCGGCCCGCCGCGCCGCGCCGATCGTCACCGTGGCCGACGGGCATCCCCACTGCCTGGCGTTCCTGGCCTCGGTGCACGGGGTGCCGCTGACGCCGCTGGGCGTCGCGGACTTCGGCCAGTCCGGGGACGTGGGCGACCTCTACCGGGCGTTCGGCATCGACGCGGACACGATCGTCGGCGCGACGCTCGACCTCCTCGGCTGAGAGGCCGGGGACGCCCGGCCGGGCTTGCGATCGACTGCTGCTCGACGTATAAGACTTGACAGGAATCCACTTAGATCTCCTATACTGAAGGCAGTCGGGTAGGCCCACTACCTAGGAGGTGAACATGGCACTCGTACGCTGGGATCCCTCTCGTGAGCTCTCCTCCCTCCAGTCGGAGGTGAACCGCCTCTTCCAGACGTTCTTCGACGGTCAGGTCACGACCGGCAACGGCATGCGCCGCTGGCACCCGGCGATGGACCTCGTGGAGACCGATGACCACTTCGTGCTCCGCGCCGACCTCCCCGGCCTGTCGGAGAACGACGTGAAGGTCGAGATCGAGGACAACGTCCTGACCATCTCCGGTGAGCGCCGTCACGAGCACGAGGCGAAGAGCGGCGGCTACCTGCGGATCGAGCGCGCCTCGGGCGTGTTCTCCCGCTCGCTGACGCTGCCCGAGGGCATCGACGCCGACGCCGTCCGCGCGACGTTCGACAAGGGCGTCCTCGAGGTCCGCATCCCGAAGCCCGAGGAGCGCAAGCCGCGCCGGGTCGCGATCTCCGTGGGCGACGAGCCCGCGACGATCGAGGCCAAGGCGGAGGAGCAGACCGTCGAGGCCCGCGCGCAGGAGCAGGCCGCGACGTCCTGACGGGGCGGTCTCAGCACTCCTGAAGCGCACGAGCAGGCCGGCACCGTCCGCGACCCCGTCGGTCCGGGCGGCGCCGGCCTGTCGCGTCTGCGTAGAGTCACGGGCCCCTGTGGCGGCTCCCTTCGAGATCGAGCGCGCAGACCCCGGCTCGCGGGCGCGGGCCGGCGTGCTGCGGACCCCGCACGGCGACATCCGGACGCCGGCGTTCGTGCCGCTGGCGACGAAGGCCACGGTCAGGGGCCTCGAGGCGCGCGAGGTCGCCGCCCTGGGCTACGACATGGTCCTGGGCAACACCTACCACCTGTTCCTCGAGCCCGGGCACGAGCTCATCGCGCGCTTCGGCGGCCTGCACCGCTTCATGGGGTGGGACGCGCCGATCATCACGGACTCCGGCGGCTTCCAGGTGTTCTCCATGGGCCACGGCAACGTCGCCGCCGAGATCAAGAAGACCGGAGGCGCGCCGTCCGGGCCCGGCGGCGTGCGCATCGAGGAGCGCGGCGTGACGTTCCGCTCGCACCTGGACGGCTCGACGCGCTTCATGGCGCCGGAGACGTCGATGGAGGTCCAGGCGGCGCTCGGGTCCGACATCGCGCTCGTCTTCGACGAGTGCACGCCGTACCACGTGACGCGCGAGTACACCGCCCGCTCGACGGAGCGCACCCACCGCTGGCTGGCGCGCTGCCTGGACTGGCACGAGCGCCACGGCCCCGAGGGGCAGCTCGTCTACGGGATCGTCCAGGGCGGCGTCTACGAGGACCTGCGCGCCGCGTCCGCGCACGAGGTCGCGGCCAGCCGCTGCGACGGCGTGGCGATCGGCGGCTCGCTCGGCGCCGACAAGGCGCAGATGCACGCCGTCGTGGAGCTCACGACCGGCGTGCTCGGCGGGGGCTTCGAGCACAAGCCGCGCCACCTGCTCGGCATCGGCGACGTCGACGACCTCATCCGGGGCGTCGAATTGGGGATCGATACGTTCGACTGCGTCATGCCGACGCGCCTGGCGCGGCACGGCACCGCGGTCGTACCCGACCCCGAGCGCCGCTGGCGCATGGACCTGACGTCCGCGCGCCTCAAGGAGAGCGACGAGCCGATCATGGACGGCTGCCCGTGCCCGGCGTGCGCGGCGGGGCTCTCGCGCGGCTACCTGCGCTACCTGGCCAAGAACCGCGAGCTGACGGGGATGCGGCTGCTGACGCTGCACAACCTCGCGTACCTGGCCCGCCTCATGGCCGACCTGCGGGCGGCGATCGTCGAGGGGACGCTCGCCGAGCGCGCCGCGGCGCTGCGCGCGGGCGACGCCCCGCGCGTGGCCGACGGCTGCGCCGGCGCGCCGCCTAACGCACGTTCTCGTCGATGAGCGACTCGAGCTGCTGGACGACGGTGGGCAGATCCTCGCCGTTGATCTCGCGCGTCGTCACGTCGCGCCCGCCGCCGGACTGCGAGAGCGCGATGACCGCCGCGATCGCGCCCGCGACGAGAAGCGCGAGCAACACGAGCAGCCAGCCGCGGGCGCGCGACGCCGGCTTCGCGTAGGGCTCCGGCGTGGGCGGCCCGGCCTGGGGGGCGCGCGCCTGGCGCGGCGCGCGCGGCTCGAGCCGCCGCGGCGCCGCCTGCGGGATCGCACGGGTCGCGGCCGTGCGGTCGCGGCGCACGACGCGCGTGGCCTCGTCCGTCGCGCCCGCGCGCGCGGCGGCCTGCAGCGCGCGGCGCATCTGCTCGGCATCCTCGTAGCGATCCTCGGGATCGAGCTCGAGCGCGCGGTCGACGGCGTCGGACAGCGCCGCCGGCACCTCCGGGTTGACCTCGTCCAGGCGCGGCGGGTGCTCGCGCTGCTGGGCGAGCGCCAGCTCGGTGAGCGACGTCGCCTCGTACGGCAGGCGCCCGGCGAGCAGCTGGTAGGTGACGACGCCGAGGCCGTAGAGGTCCGAGCGCGGCGTGGCGGGCTCGCCGTGCGCCTGCTCGGGCGCGAGGTACGCGGCCGTGCCGAGCACGGATCCGGCCTGCGTGATCGCCGAGCCGTCCGTCGCCTTGGCGATGCCGAAGTCCGCCAGCTTGACCTGACCCTCCTCGGAGCGCAGGAGGTTCCCCGGCTTGACGTCGCGGTGCACGACGCCGTGGCGGTGCGCGTAGTGCAGCCCGCGGCAGGAGCCGTCGACGAGGTGCAGCGCGTCGGGCACCGACAGGCGGCCCTCGTCGCGCAGGATCTGCGCGCCGGACTTCCCGCGGATGTACTCCATGACGATGTAGTGGCGGCCGCTGGCCTCGTCGAGGCCGAAGTCGAAGACCTGGACGATGTTGGGGTGCACGAGCCGCGCGGCGGCGAGCGCCTCGCGGCGGAAGCGCGAGACGAACTGCGCGTCGTCCGCGAGGTGCTCGGCGAGCAGCTTCACCGCGACGTAGCGCTCGAGCCGGCGGTCGAACGCCAGGACGACGGTCGACATGCCGCCCGCGCCGAGCCGGTCCCCGAGCTCGTAGCGCCCGACGATGACCTCCGCGCTCATGGCTGCACCCCGGCGCCGCCGCTCGTGTCGCCGGGCACCTCGGGCTGCGGCTGCTCGGGCTCCTGCGGCTCGGGCTCCTGCGGCTCGGTCGGCGTGGTCTCCGTCGGCGTCGTCGGCTCGGTCGGCGTCGTCTGCGGGGGCGGCGTCGTCTCCGTCGTCGGCACCGTCTCGGTCACCGTGGGGACCGTCTCGGTGACCGTCTCCTGCGGCTGCGTCTCGGTCTGCGTCTCCGTCGCGGTGCGGGCGTTGCAGGCCTCGATCGCGGCGTCGCGCAGCCGGTCCGCCCCCTGGCGCAGGTTGTCCACGAGCGCCTGGTCGGTGTCGGACGGCAGGTTGTCGATCGCCTCCTGCACCTGGCGCAGCTGGCCGTCGATCCCGTCGCACTGATTGCGATCGACGAACTCCTGCACGTCGCGGATCTGCGACTTGAGCTCGTCGGCGCTCGTCTGCGGCAGGCCCCCGTCGACGCCGCTGCCCGTGCAGGACGCGGCCAGCGCTGCGAGCACCCCGAGCGAGAAGGCGAGGACGAGGGGAACGGCCCTGCGACGCACGGCTACTGACCGTACCCGAGGCGATCCGCGAGCGATCCAGGAAGCCCGGCGGCGCGGATCGCGGCGGCCGCGCCCTCGATGTCGTACTCGACGCGGTGCCAGGTGGCCGTCCAGGTCCCGGTGTCGAGCTCCAGCCACGCGGCGCGGGGGTCGCCGTCGCGCGGCTGGCCGACGCTCCCCGGGTTGATGAGCCACTCGCCGGTGGACATGTCGGCGACCTCGCCGGCCTCGCGCGGCGTGCCGCTCGCCTCGGCCTCCTGGTCGCGGCTGAAGGAGAGCGCGACGTGCGAGTGGCCGACCGCACAGACGCGCTCGGCCTGCACGGTCAGGCACAGGTCGGCGAGCATCGAGCCGAGGACGTACTCCCAGATCGGGTCGCGGGGGCTGCCGTGGTAGAGGCCGACGCCCTCGGCGCGCCCCTGCGGCGACAGCGAGCGCAGGAACGCGAGGTGCTCCTCGGAGATCACGCTCTGCGTCCAGTGGGCCGCGAGCGCCGCGCCGCGCGAGAACTCGTCGAGCGACAGGTCGCCGGTCACGGCCAGGTCGTGGTTGCCGGCGAGGATGATCGAGCAGTGCTCGCGTGCGAGGGCCACGCACGCGTTCGGGTCCGCGCCGTAGCCGACGAGGTCGCCGAGGCACCAGACGGCGTCGACATCGCGCTCCGCGATGGCGGAGAGGACGGCCTCGAAGGCGTGGCGGTTTCCGTGGACGTCGGAGAGGAGAGCAGCGCGCATCTGCAACAGTGGTGCGGGTGCACCGTCGACGGCTAGGCGTGCCGGTCGCCATCGTCGCTGCCGTGGTGGTCGCGGAGGCGGCGGTGGCGCTGATGTGGCCGCGCCACGGCGTCATCGATCCGGCGCCGGTGCGCGCAGCATCGTACTTCAGCCGCGCCGAGCTCGAGCGCGCACGCGACTTCCGCCGTCCGCAGGTGGTCATCTCGCTCGCCGCGCTCGCCGTCGAGCTGGGCGTCCTGGCGCTCCTCGTGCGGCGTCCCCCACGGCGCCTCCGGGGCCCGTTCCGCCGCCCGATCCTCGTCGCCGCCGCGGCCGGCGCGCTGCTGTCGGTCCTCGTGAACCTCGCGCCGCTGCCGCTCAACGTCGTGGCCCGTCAGCGCGCGAAGGACGTCGGGCTCGTGACGCAGTCCTGGCCCGGCTACGCCTTCGACCTCGTCCGCTCGTGGGCGATCACCGCCGTGTTCGCGGCGATCGGCGCGGCGATCGCCGTCGCGCTCATCCGCCGCATGCCGCGGGCGTGGTGGATCCCGGGCTCCGTCGTGATCGTGGCGTTCGGCGCGGTCATGACCTACGCGGGCCCGATCGTCCTCGACCCGATCTTCAACAGGTTCACGCCCCTGCCCGCGGGGCAGACGCGCAGCGACGTGCTCGACCTCGCGCGGCGGGCGGGCGTCGACGTCGGCGAGGTCTACGTCATGGACGCCAGCCGGCGCACGACCGCGGCGAACGCGTACGTCAACGGCCTGGGCCGCACGAAGCGCGTCGTCCTCTACGACACGCTCCTGGAGGAGTTCAGCCGCGACGAGACGCGCCTCGTCGTCGCCCACGAGCTCGGGCACGTGCACTACGACGACGTGCCCCGCGGCCTGCTGTGGTTCGCGATCGTGACGCCGTTCGGGCTGTTCGCCGCCAGCCGCATGACGGCGCGGCTGGCGCCCGCCGAGGAGCGCGTCGGGCCGGCCGTCCTGCCCGCGCTCGCGCTGTCGGTGTCCGTCATGGTCCTGCTCATCACCTGCGTGTCCAACCAGCTCTCGCGGCGCGTGGAGGCGCGCGCGGACTCCTTCAGCCTGCGCATCACGGGGGAGAGCGACGCGTTCATCTCCTTCCAGCGGCGCATCGCGCTGCAGAACGTCTCCGACCCGGACCCGTGGGCATGGAGTAGCTTCCTCTTCGGCACGCACCCGACGACGATCGACCGCATCGGCATCGGCGTCGCCGCGCGGGAGGAGGACCGGTGATCGCCGACCGCCACCTCGGCGCGCCTCCCGGGTTCTCGGACGCGGTGGCGCGGGGCGTGTCCCCGGCTAGCGCGTGTCGTCGCCGAGCTCGGGGAGGTTCTTGATCCCCTCGCGCGTCGCCCACTTCGAGAGGGCGTCGTTGAGGGCGTCCGCGAGCTCGCGGGCGAAGCGGTGCGACAGGTTCACCCGGGACACGACGACGCCGGGGATCTCGTCGTCCTCGACCTCGTGGTCGACGCGCGCGAACGTGATCGTCATCTCGTAGTCGGAGAAGGAGACGTTCGCGAAGTTCGCGTAGACGCCGCCCATGATCTCCGGGGAGAGATGGATGTTGATGTGCCGCTCGGGGCCCTGATCGGCGTCGGACATGGACCTACCATCGCAGACGATGCGCTGGACCGTCCTGTCGGTCGGCCGCCTGCGGGCGCCCTTCGCCGACGACATCGAGCACTACCGGGGGCTCCTGCGGCGCTACGCGACGGTCGAGCTCGTCGAGGTCCGCGACGACGACGCGGTCGCGCGCCGGATCCCGGAGCGCGCGTTCGTCTCGCTGCTCGCCGACGGCGGGGAGGCCATGGACTCCATCGCGTTCAGCCGGTGGGTCCAGGCGCGGCGGGAGGCGGCGACCGACGTGTGCTTCGTCATCGGCGGCGCGTTCGGGCTCGAGCTGCCGCAGGCCGACCACCGGCTGTCGCTCGGGCCGCTCACGCTGCCGCACCAGCTCGCCCGCGTGGTCCTGCTCGAGCAGCTCTACAGGGCGCACCGGATTCTCGCGGGCGAGCCCTACCATCACTGACGTGCCGCCCCTAGCCGACCTCCGCGACGCCCTCGAGGCGGCTGCCGCCGCGGTCGGCGGCGACGCCGTGCCGCCGAGCGACAGGCTGACCCTCGAGCGCCCCAAGAAGGCGGGCTTCGGCGACTACGCGACGAACGCCGCGATGCTGCTCGCCCCGGTCGTCGGCGCGCCGCCGCGCGACGTCGCCGGGCAGGTCGGCGCCGAGCTCGGCGCGCGGCTGGGGGACCGCCTGGACCGCGTCGAGGTCGCCGGCCCCGGCTTCCTGAACCTCTTCCTCTCCGACAGCTGGCACGTCGCCGCGCTCGCCGACGTCCTGGCGGCGGGCGACCGCTACGGGGCCGGCAGCCCGGAGAACCCCGAGCGGATCCTCGTCGAGTTCGTCTCCGCCAACCCGACCGGCCCGCTGACCGCCGCCAGCGGCCGGCACGCCGCGTTCGGCGACGCGCTCGCCCGGCTGCTGGAGTTCACCGGCCACCGGGTCGAGCGCGAGTTCTACGTCAACGACGCGGGCAGCCAGGTGGCGAAGCTCGGCGAGTCGATCCGGGCGCGCGCCCGCGGGGAGGAGGTCCCCGAGGGCGGCTACCAGGGCGAGTACGTCGCCGAGCTGGCCGCGCAGATCCCGGGCGCCGCCGACGCCGACCCGGCGGAGCTGGCGCGCCGGGGCGTCGAGCTCATGCTCGAGCGCAACCGCGCGACGATGGAGGCCTTTCGGGTCCACTTCGACCGGTGGTTCTCGGAGCGGTCGCTCTACGAGGGCGAGCCCAACGCGGTGCAGCGCGCCTACGAGCAGCTCGAGGCGCACGGGCGCCTGTACCGCTCGGAGGGCGCGCTGTGGCTGCGCACCACCGACACGGGCGACGACAAGGACCGGGTCCTGGAGCGCTCGACGGGCGAGCCGACGTACTTCGCCTCCGACATCGCCTACCACGCGGACAAGCTCGCGCGTGGCTACGACCGCCTCATCGACGTGTTCGGCGCCGACCATCACGGCTACATCGGCCGGATGAAGGCCGCGGTCGCCGCGCTCGGGGTCGACCCCGGGCGCCTCGAGATCACGATCATGCAGTTCGTCCACATCGTCGAGGGCGGCGAGCGCGCGGCGATGTCCAAGCGGGCGGGCGAGTTCATCACGCTCGACGACCTCATCGCCGAGATCGGCGTCGACGCGACGCGGTTCTTCATGCTCAGCCGCTCGCACGACACGACGGTCGACCTCGATCTCGACCTCGCCAAGCGCCAGTCGGGCGAGAACCCCGTCTACTACGTGCAGTACGCGCACGCGCGGATCGCGTCGATCCGGGCGAAGGCGGGGGAGGAGCGGGTGCAGCAGGCGCTCGACGCGATCGCCCCGAACACCGTGTCGCTCGAGCCGGCCGAGCGCGCGCTCGTGAAGAAGCTGCTGGCGTTCCCGGACGAGGTGGCAGAGGCGGCCGCGCGCCGCGCGCCGCACCGGATCACCGCCTACGCGCTCGAGCTGGCGCAGTCGTTCACCGCGTTCTACCGCGACTGCCAGGTCGTGGGGGCCGAGGGCGAGGGCGTCGAGGACGTGCGGCTCGGGCTCTGCGTCGCCTCGCAGCGGACGATCGCCGCGGCGCTGGGGCTGCTCGGCGTCGAAGCACCGGATTCCATGTAGCAATCTCCCGGTTCTCGGAGTATTGTCCCCGCCCGGGCCGATGCCGCGCAGAACCCTCAGCCTCGCCGTGCTCGCCGTGGCGATCTCGCTCGCCGTCGTCTCGAGCGCGAGCGCCGGTGCTCCGCTCTCGCTGGCGCCGGCCGACGGCGACCGCTACGTCGCGACCGCGACGGGCGGCATCGCGTTCACCGTCGTGGGCGCGCCGCACCTGTCGCCGGTCCACGTCGTGGTCGCGCGCACCGGCGCCGCCGAGCCGTCCGAGCGCGACATCGTGGACTTCGTCGGCCTCACCGCGAGCCTCGCCGAGCCGGGCACCTACCGCGGGCTCTCGAGCATCGGCGGCTGGGCGAGCGAGCCGGGCACCTACTTCTGGCAGGCGCGCGTGGCCGGGGCGCCGCTCGGCCCGGTGCGGCGGCTCGTCGTCACCGCGCCCGAGCACGGCATGCCGGTCCTGCGCAAGCGCGAAGGGCGGCGGGCGGCCCGCACGCACCTGCGCCGCTCGCTGCGCAGCTACCGCCGCGGCAGCCACCGGCGGATGCGCTGCGCGCGCGTGAGCCGCATGCACGTGCGCTGCCGCGTGTCCTGGCGCTTCCGCGACCTGCGCTACGCCGGCAGCGTGGACGTGACCGCCGACAGCCACGAGGAGCTCGTCGCGCAGTCGCGGATCCGGCGGCGGACGTAGTCAACGCGCACCCGCGCCCGGGCGCAGGTCGGACTTCCCCCTCCAAGCCCTAACCCGCAGGCGCGGCAGCCACGCACTCCAGCAGCAGCGTCCGGAACGTGTCCGGGTCGCGCAGCGCCAGGGCGTGGCCCTCGCCGGGGACGGGGACGGTCCGGATGCCCGCCTGCTCCCACACCGCCTCCATCACGGGGGCGGCGAACACCCGGTCGCGCTCGGCGACGAGCACGGTCATGCGCTCGCGCTGCTCCGCGGGCAGCTCGGCGAGGTGGGGGCGGAAGTCGTAGGCGTAGCCGAGCATCGCCGAGCGCACCTCGCGCGGGCAGTGCGACGCGACCTCGTCGAGCAGCGCGAGCTGGTCGGGGTCGATCGTGTCGTCGTCCGGGCCGCGCTGCAGGACGGACGCCTTGAACGGCCCGGGGTCGCCCTTGGCGGTCGCCACGAGCGCGGCGATCGCGTCGCGCGGGACGATGCCCTGCGCCACGTCGCCGTCCGGCACCGGCCCGAGCACGCACGGGGAGCTCAGCAGGACGATCGCCGTGGCGTCGCCGATGCCGCCGTGCGCGTAGATGTGCGACTGCACGACGGCGCCGCCGAACGACCAGCCGACGATCACGGGCTCCTCCAGGCCCTCGCGCACGGCGTCGACGTCGCGGCTCCAGATCCGCGCGTGCCCGTCCATGTCCTCGGCCGTGATCTGCTCGGGCGCCAGCTCGGTCTGCGACCGGCCGTGGCCGCGCAGGTCGAACGCCACGACCCGGTGGCGCGCGGTCAGCTCCGGGTCCTCGAGCTGGCGGTGCCAGACACGCGAGGAGCCGGCGAAGCCGTGGACGAGGAGCAGGGGCGGCGCGGCGGGGTCGCCGGCCTCCACGACATGCAGGTCGACGCCGTCGGAGGTCGTCACCGTACGCTGGCGGATCTCGGGCATGGGGTGAGTCTCGTCAGAGCGAGTACACGAAGTCCAGCCCCAGCTTCTCCATGAGCCGCTGCGCCTCGGAGTTCAGCCAGGTCAGCTCGCCCGTGAGCATGAGGATCCCCATGCCGATGAGGATGGCGCCGGAGATGGCGGTGACGATCACGTAGTGGTTGCGCAGCCAGCGGAACGCGGTGGTCGCGCGATCGAACGCGACGGCCGTGAGCAGGAACGGCACGGCGAGCCCGAGGGAGTAGAACGCCAGCAGCACGCCGCCCTCGCCCGCCGACTCGCTCGTGGCCGCGGCGGTGAGGATGGAGCCGAGCGTCGGGCCGATGCACGGCGTCCACGCGACCGCGAACGCCGCGCCGGCGATGACGGGGCCGCCGCCCGCGCGCAGCATGAGCGCGTCGGGGCGCCACTCGCGCGCCAGGCGCGGGAAGAACGGCGCGAGCAGGAACAGCACGCCGAGGGCGATGATGAGCGCGCCGGCGATCTGGTCCAGGAGCCGCCGGTGGTCGGCGAGCGTCGCGCCGATGCCGGTCGCGGTCATCCCGAGGGCCACGAAGATGACCGTGAACGACAGGCAGAAGATCGCGGCGGGCCAGAGGACGCGGCCGATCGGGCGGTCGGGCCCGCGCATCTCGTCGATGCTCACGCCCGAGACCGAGGACAGGTAGCCCGGCACGAGTGGGAGCACGCACGGCGAGACGAACGAGGCGACCCCTACGGCGAACGCTGCGACGACGGTCGTATCCGCTCCTGCCATCGCCTCGTCACCCGTCGAACTTGCGCAGCTCCTCCTCCAGCCGGGCGGCGTCCGCAGCGGAGAGCGCCGGGCCGGCCGCCGCGGGGCTGCCCGGCTCGGTGCGCGCGCGGCGACGCCAGCGGGGCAGCAGGAGGAGCAGCAGGCCGACCACGCCGGCGCCGACGGCCACGGGCACGACGGTCGCGGCGACGTCGAAGCCCTCGGCCTTCGGCACGGCGAGCACGTCGCGGCCGTACTCGGCGGCGAGCGCCTCCTTGATCTCGGCCTTCGACTTGCCCTGTGCGATGAGGCTGCGGATGAAGTCGCGCTGCTCCTCGGCCTGCGGGCTGTTGGCCACGTTCAGCGCCGTCCGGCAGGTGGGGCACATGACCTCGTCCTCGACGTCGGGCAGCGTCGGCGGCGCGGCGTGCGCCGTGCCCGCCGCGGCGAGGGTCGCGAGCAGCGTGAGTAGCAGCGCGAGCCGTGTCATCCCAGCACCCTGTCGAGCATCTCGTCCATGGTGGCATCGTCGACCTGGCCGCGTGCGATCGCGGCGATCCGGCCCTCGCGGTCGATGACGAAGGTCTCCGGGAGCTTGTGCGTCCCGTATGCCTCGGCCAGTTCGGCGTCCACGTCGCGGACGGACGGGTACGTGATGCCGTGCCGGCGCACGAACTTCAGCGAGTTCGGCGACGCCTCGCGGTACGTGACGCCGAGGACCGTCCCCGCATCGGCCTTCTGCAGGCGCTCGTGGGCGCGCTTGAGGACGGGCGCCTCCGCGGTGCACGGCACGCACCAGTTCGCCCAGAAGTTCAGGACGACCACCTTCCCGCGGAAGTCGCCCGGGCCGCGGCGCCCCTCGCCGCCGAGCACGGGCAGCGGGACGGACGGCGCCTCGGGGCGCTCGCCGCGGGCCACGGCGTCGTCGAGGCTCGTGTCGTCGCCCTTCGCGAGCACGCCGTAGCCGAGCAGCGCGACGAGCGCGACCGCGAGCACAGCGGCGACGGCTGGGATGGTGAGGCGAGACACGGCATCTCTCAGCGTATTGCCGAGTTGTGTGTCTGCGGACGCCGATCCGAGCAAGTTTCGGGTTGCCGCGTTCGTTCTCGAAGGCAGGAAGGAGTGTCCCGTGTCACCAACACCACCGCATGCGCCCGGGCGGGCGCCGCACGAAGGCCGTGACCCACGCGAGAGGCTTCGCCGTGCGCTGGCCGACCTGCATCCGGCGTCCCCCTGGACGGGGGTGCTCACCACGGCGCTCGAGGTGCTCGACGAGCCCGGCCCCCAGCGGGCGCGCGCGCTGTCGTGGCTGCATCACGCGCTGAGGTCGCGCCTGCCGGAGGAGCCGCGTCGCGACACCCTCGAGCAGCGGGTGCTGCGGCGCGCCGCCCATGCGCTGGAGGACGAGCTGGAGGGCGATGACTCGGGAGGGCGACGGGCTGCCTGAAGGTCGTGGACGTTCTATGATCGGCGGAGCGCGGACGTAGCTCAGTTGGTAGAGCGTCGGCTTCCCAAGCCGAAGGTCGCGGGTTCGAGGCCCGTCGTCCGCTTGCCGGCTGAGGATGGGAGCACTCCGCGTGCGCCTGCGGCCGCGCGCGGGAGGATCTCGTGTCGCGGTCGGTGTTCGAGGTCACCCATCCGGATGACCTGGCGCCGGCCGAGGAGGCGCTCTCGGCGCTGGCACGCGGCGGGGACCTCGTCGGGTTTGAGACGCGCATCGCCCGCGGGGACGGCTCCTACATGTGGGTCGAGTGGAACACGCGCACGATGCCGACCCGCGGCGTGGTCTACGGCGTGGGCCGCGACACGACGGAGCTGCGTCGCGCGCGCGACGACCTCCAGCGGCGCAGCGACGAGCTTCGGTCGCTCGCCGAGGAGCAGGGCGCCCTGCGGCGGGTCGCCACGCTCGTCGCGCTCGGGACGCCGCCGGAGGCGGTGTTCGACGCGGTCGCGCGCGAGGTCGGCGAGGTGCTGGGCGTCGACGCGGTGCATCTGGGCCGCTACGACGGTGACGGCACCGTCGCCGGCGTCGCGCAATGGGGGCGCTACGGCGGCGTGCCCGTGGGCACGCGCTTCCCGCTGGACGGCGACAGCGTGTCCGCCCGGGTGCTGCGCACGGCGGCGCCGGCGCGCGTGAGGGGCTACGAGGGACCGGGCGCGAAGCAGGCGGCGTTGCACCGCGTCGCGACGCTCGTCGCCCGCCAGACGCCGCAGGCGGAGCTGTTCGCAGCGATCGCGGAGGAGTCGGCCGCCTGCTGGCGGTCGACGGGATCGAGATGCTGCGCTTCGAGGGCGACCGGTTCGCCGTGCCCGTGGCCGGATGGGGCGCTCGAGCTCCCGCCGGACGTCGAGTCGCGCATCGGCGAGTTCACCGAGCTGATGGCGACCGCGATCGCGAACGCCGAGGCGCGCGCGGAGGCGGATCGCCTCGCCGGCGAGCAGGCGGCGCTGCGGCGGGTCGCCACGCTCGTCGCGCACGGCGCGCCACCCAGGGAGCTGTTCGACGCCGTGATCGCGGAGGTCGCCGACCTCATGGACAGCTCGCAGGTGACGCTCTCGCGCTTCGAGGACGGCGATCTCGTGGTGCTCGCGCAGCGCGGGATGCCCTCCCACGTGCGAGCCGGCGACCGTCATCCGGTCGGTGGGGACAGCGTGACGTCGAGGGTCCTGCGGACGGGGCGCACCGCTCGCAGCGACGACTGCACGACCGCCGAAGAGCCGATCGGCGAGGCGGCGCGCACGACCGACGTGTCGTCGATCGTCGCCGCGCCGGTGATCGTCGAGGGACGGACCTGGGGCATCCTCGCCGCCCTCTGGTCCGGCCGCGAGCCCCCACCCGACGACACCGAGGACCGCATGGCGCGATTCGCCGAGCTGCTCGACGCCGCGATCGCCAACGCGGACGGCCGCGACCAGCTCACGGCGTCGCGCGCCCGGGTGCTCGCGGCCGGCGACGATGCGCGCCGCAGCGTGGTGCGCGACCTCCACGACGGCCCGCAACCCTCCCGGCGGTGCTCACGAGGGGCGGCCTGCGCGCGGGCGTGGACGCGTTCGCGGCCCGCCTCGACCTGCCCGTCGACCTCGACATCTCCGGCGAGCGCCTGCGGCCGGACATCGAGGCGAGCGCCTACTTCGTCGTCGCCGAGTCGCTCACGAACGTCGTCAAGCACGCGTGGGCGACGCGGGGCACCGTCGACGCGTCCCTCACCGACGGCATGCTGGCGGTGGAGGTCCGCGACGACGGTGTCGGCGGTGCGGACCCGGAGGGTCACGGGCTCGTCGGCATCGCCGACCTCGTCGACGCGCTCGGCGGCCGACTGGAGATCCGCAGCCGCGCGGGCAGCGGGACCGTGGTCCGGGCGTGGCTCCCGCTGGCCGGCGCTACGCGTCCGTGCCGAGCGCGCGACCGAGGTACGCCGTGGCCTGGTTGATGGCGGCCTCCGCGGCGTTCGTCCCGCGCAGCGCGTTGAGCATCACGAAGTCGTGGATGATGCCCCCGTAACGGCAGGCGACGACCGGCACGCCCGCCTGGCGCAGCTTGGCGGCATACGCCTCGCCCTCGTCGCGCAGGACGTCGGCCTCCGCCGTGATGACCAGCGCGGGCGGCAGCCCCGCGAGCTGCTCGGCCGAGGCGCGCAGCGGCGAGGCCGTGATCTCCTCCCGCTGGGCCTGGTCGGTGGTGTACTGGTCCCAGAACCACTGCATGGCGTCGCGGCGCAGGAAGTACCCCTCCGCGAACTGGTGGTAGGAGGGCGTGTCGAACGCGGCGTCGGTGACTGGGTAGAACAACACCTGGGCCGCGAGGTCGAGGCCTCCGCGCTCCTTGGCCAGCAGCGTCAGGGCGGCGCTCATGTTGCCGCCGACCGAGTCGCCCGCGACGGCGATACGCCCGGCGTCGAGGTCCTTGCCCGCGCCCTGCTCGACGACCCATCGCGCGACGGTCCAGGACTCCTCCAGCGCGGTCGGGTAGCGCGCCTCGGGCGAGCGGCGGTAGTCGGGGAACACGACCGCGGCGCCGGTGCCGACGGCCAGCTCGCGGATCAGCCGGTCGTGCGTGTGCCGGTCGCCGAACACCCAGCCGGCGCCATGGATGTAGACGATGACCGGCAGCGCGCGCCGCGCGCCGCGCGGGCGCACGATGCGCACCGCCACGTCGCCGGCAGGGCCGCCGGGGACCTCGAGGTCCTCGACGTCGCAGTCGGGCTTGTCGACCGGCCCGGACTGCACGTCGTCCACCGTGCGACGCCCCTCCTCGATCGGCAGGTCGAACAGATAGGGCGGGTTCGCGGTGGCCTGGACGAACTCCTCGGCGGCAGGCTCGAGGGCCACGCGGGTGAGACCGGCGGTATCGGACACGTACTCGCTCCTGTTGGTGGTCAGTTGGTCACGACGGCCTTGAAGCGGACGTCTCCCGCAACGACCGTGTCGTAGGCCGCCTGCACGCGCTCCTTCGGGAACACCTCGATCCACGGACTGACCGCTACGCGCGTGACGAAGTCGAGGCTTCGACACGAGAGCGAGCGCCGGCAGTGACATGTCGTCGAAGGCGATGCCGTTCGCGGCGAAGATACCCCAGGGGTGTGTGACGTTGCCCGCGACCGTCGCGACCGGTCAGACTCCGAGGCGATGCAACGCCCGGCCGTCGACGGCGCAGCGGGCCGGCCCTGAGCGATGCCGGTGCTGGGCACGAAGCTGCACGCGCCGCGCCCGCGGCGCCGGCTCGTGGACCGCGAGCGCCTCACCGGCCGGCTGGCGGCGAACGCGGGCGGAGCGCCGCGGCTCGTGCTCGTCGCGGCGCCGGCCGGATTCGGCAAGACCACGCTGCTGACCCAGTGGCTGGCGGTGGACGCGGGCTCGCCGGGGAGGGTGGCGTGGCTGTCGCTCGACCGGGGCGACGATGACCTGCGGCGGTTCCTGACCCTCCTCGCCGCGGCGATCCACGCCGCCGCGCCCGAGGCCGGAGCGGATGCGCTCGCGCTGCTCGAAGCGGCGAGCGCCGCGCCGCACGACGCCCTGGTGAGCCTCATCGACGACCTCGACGGCCTGGACGGGCCCACCGTGGTGGCGCTCGACGACCTCCACGTCGTCGAGGCCGCTGACGTGCACGAGGCGGTCGCCTTCCTGCTGGACAACCTCCCTCCCCAGGTCACGCTGGCCGTCGCGACGCGGGCGGACCCGCCGCTGCCGCTGTCGCGCCTGCGGGCGCGCGGCGAGCTGGTGGAGGTCCGCGCCGCCGAGCTGCGCTTCACCGCCGGGGAGGCGGAGGCGTTCCTCAACGAGATGATGGGGCTGCGCCTCGACCCCGCCCTGGTGTCGGCGCTGGAGGCGCGCACCGAGGGGTGGGCGGCGGGGCTGCAGCTCGCCGCGCTGTCGGCGCAGACCCTTGCCCGTGCGCCGGACGGCTCGGGGGACGTCGCCGGGTTCGTCGAGGCGTTCTCCGGAAGCCATCGGTTCGTCCTGGACTACCTCGTGGAGGAGGTCCTCGACCACCAGCCCGACGAGGTACGCGCGTTCCTGCTGGACACGTCGGTGCTCGAGGAGCTGACCGGCGGGCTCTGCGACGCGCTGACCGGCCGGGCCGACGGGGCGGGGATGCTCGAGTCCCTCGAGCGCGGAGGCCTCCTCGTCATCCCGCTCGACGACGAGCGCCGCTGGTATCGCTACCACCACCTCTTCGCCGACGCGCTGCGCGCTCGCCTCGCCGCCCGGCATCCGGACCGGATGGCCGCGCTGCATGCGGCGGCGAGCGGGTGGCTCGCCGAGCACGGGCTGCTGCACGACGCCGTGCGGCATGCGATCGCCGGCGGCGACCACGAGCGCGCCGCGGAGCTCGTCGAGCTCTCGCTGCCCGAGCTGCGGCGCGGCCGCCATGACCGCACCATCCGCGAGCGGCTGGCCGCGCTGCCCGACGAGGTCGTCCGCCGCCGGCCCCTGCTCGCGATGTCGGCAGGCTGGAGCCGCCTCGCCGCGGGCGACGCGGAGGGGGTGGAGCCCTGGCTCGACGCGGCCGAGGCCGCCCGCGACACGACGACAGGGCCGGCGATCGCCACGGCGCCCGCGCTCGCCGAGGCGGCGGGGGAGCGCGAGCGCGACATGCGCTCGCTGCCCGCGATGGTCGCCGTCTACCGCGCGTCCGTCGCCCAGGCGCGCGGCGACGTCGACGGCACGGTCGCGCACGCGCGCAGGGCGCTCGCGCTCGCCGGGCCCGAGGACCACTTCCCGCGCGGCGCGGCGGCGGGCTTCGTCGGCCTGGCGGCCTGGGCGGCCGGCGACCTCGACACCGCGGTGGAGATGTTCGGCGAGGCGGTCGGCGGCCTGCGCGCGGCGGGCCTCGTCGCCGACGAGCTCGGCGCGACCGTCGTCCTGGCGAACATGTGGCTCGCCCGCGGACGCCCGGCCGAGGCGCGCCGGCTGTGTGAGCGCGCGCTGGCGGCGGCCGAGCGCCACCCCGGCCCGGTGCTCTCCAGCACCGGCGACCTCCACGTCGCGCTCGCCGACGTGCTGCGCGAGCAGGGCGACCTCGACACGGCCGCGCGGCATCTCGAGACCGCCCGCGAGCTGGGGGACCGCGCCTCGCTGCCCGAGAACCGGCACCGCTGGTACACGGCCACGGCGGCGCTCCTGCGGGCGCGCGGCGACCTCGACGGCGCCGTCGCGATGCTCGACCGCGCCGAGCCGCTGTTCCTGGCCGGCTACTTCCCCGACGTGCGTCCGATCGCCGCGACCAGGGCGCGGGTGCGGATCGCGCAGGGCCGCCTGGAGGACGCGCGCGCGTGGGCGAGCGAGCGCCGCGTCGAGCCGGACGGCCCGCCCGCCTACCTGGCCGAGTACGGTGCGCTGACGCTCGCCCGGCTGCGCGTCGCCGAAGGGCGGACGGGGGAGGCGCTCGCGCTGGTCGACCGCGTGCTCGACGCCGCTCGGCGCGCGGGCCGCGACGGGAGCCTCGTCGAGGCCCGGCTGGTGCGGGCGCTCGCCCACCGCGGGGACGGCGACGCCGACGCGGCGACGGCCGACCTCGCCCGGGCCCTCGCCGACGGTGTCCCGCACGGCCACTGCCGGCTCTTCCTCGACGAGGGGGAGCCGGTGGCGGAGCTGCTCGGGCGGCTCGCCCGCTCCCCGGCGGATGACGCACGGGCGCACGCGGAGCACCTGCTCGCCGTCGCCCGGCGGCCGGCGAGGCCCGTCCCGGCGATCCCCGACGGGGACCTGAGCGAGCGCGAGCGCGAGGTGCTGCGCATGCTCGCCACCGAGCTCAGCGGGCCCGAGATCGCGCAGGGGCTGTTCGTGTCGGTGAACACGCTGCGCACCCACACGAAGCACATCTTCGCCAAGCTCGGCGTGAACACCCGCCGGGCCGCGGTCCGCCGCGCGTCCGAGCTCGGCCTGCTCTGAGGCGCCCAGGCCGAATCACCACGCGAGATCACATCGCTTGGTGATGTGCGCTCACCAGGCCCGTTGCGAGGGTCCCGACATCGCCGGACACCCCGCCCGGCACGGACCACGAAGGAGCCCCGCATGACCATCACCGCGAACCGCCTCGCCTCGACCGCCGGCATCTGCGCAGCAGCCGCCGGCGCCCTCTTCGCGGGCGTGCAGATCGGCCACCCGCCCGTCGACGTCGAGCACATCGGCACCACCGAGATGACGCTCCGCGAGACCGCCAAGATCGTGATGTGCGTCCTGGCGCTGATCGGCTTCACCGGGATGTTCCTGCGTCACCGCAACGCCCTCGGCGTCCTCGGGCTCGCGGGCTTCCCCCTGCTGACCGTCGGCTTCCTCGCGATGTTCGCCAACCAGTGCATCGTCGCCCTGGTCCTGCCGACGGTGGCGGCGACGGACCCCGGATACGTGCAGGCCTACATCGACGGCGCCATGGGCCAGAGCTCCGGCCGTGACCTCGGCCACCTGGACGCGCTGTTCCTCGCCTCCGGCATCGGCTTCTCGATCGGCGGCCTGCTGTTCGGCATCGCGCTGCTGCGCGCCAGGGTCCTCGCCCGCTGGGCCGCCGCGCTGCTCGCCGTCGGGACGACGTCGGTCCTCGCGCTCTCCGCGCTGCCGGCGTCCTTCGACCGCCCGTTCGCGGTGCCCACCGCCGTCGCGCTCATCGGGCTCGGCATCTCGCTGTGGCGCGACGGGCGCCGCTCCGAGACCGCCGTCGCGCCCGCGATGCCGCTCGTCGCGGAGCCGGCGACGCGCTGAGCGCCAACCGACCGCACGCGGGGCGGCCGTCGAGCCGCCCCGCGCCGTCGCCGTCTCGGACCGACCCCACCCGCACGCCATGGATGCCTCACCGACGACCTACGCGATCCGCGTCGACGGCCACCTGGACGAGCACTGGTCGCCGTGGCTCGGCGGGCTCGCCATGACCCGCGACGACGATGGCGCCACCACGCTCACCGTCGCGGTCGCCGACCAGGCGCACCTGCACGGCGTGCTCGCCGGATTGCGCGACATCGGCGCCGTGATCCTCGAGCTGCGCAGGGCCTGATCACCAGCCCTCGACCATCCGGATGACCGTCCTGCCGGCGACCCGCGGGGCGTCCGGCCCGAACGCGGCCGGCGCGCCGCCCCGGGACCACGCCGGCGTGGACGAACAGGGCCTGCCACGCGGTCAGCCCGGAGATCGCCGCCGCGGCGGCCGTGACGTGATCGACGCCCGCCGGCAGCGGCGCGAGGTTGCGCGCCTCCACCGCGGCGTACTCGGCCAGCGTCCCGTCCCGCGTCCAGTCGGCCAGGCCGGACGGCTTGGACGGCGCCGTGCGCCGAGACCTGGCTGAACAGCTCGGTGACGTGCTCGCCGCTCGATGAGCAGGGCTGTCCGTCATGGGGACTCCTTCCGCGCCTTCTCGGCAGCTGCGGGGACATGGCCGACGCTACGCCCGCCCGGCGACCCCGGCAATCGCGGCGGGCGATCACGGCGTCGCGGTGTCTTGACGAGCCGGTCGCCGGTGCGCGACGCTCGCGGCTCCCGACGAGGAGGCGAGGCCATGGCCGGCACGAAGGTCGCGACGCCCGTGCTGCAGGCGCTCCTGGACGCGTTCAACGCGCACGACGTGGACGCGGTCATGTCGTTCTTCACCGAGGACTGCGTCATGGACATGCCGCGCGGCCCGGCGCCCGGGGGTCGCCGCCTGGTCGGCGCGCAGGCGGTGCGCGAGGGCATCCGGTCGCGCTTCGAGGGGATCCCCGACATCCACTACGGCGACGATCGCCACTGGGTCTGCGGTGACCGCGGGGTGTCGGAGTGGACGATCCGCGGCACGCAGGCGACGGGCGAGCCCATCGAGGTGCGCGGGTGCGACCTGTTCGAGTTCACCGACGGCCGGATCAGCCGCAAGGACTCCTTCTGGAAGATCGTCGACTGACGGCGCGGCGGCCGCCGGCCGCGAGGGACATCGACGGCACCCCGGTTTAGAGTTCTGGGGTGAGCCGCCTCGCCCGCCTGTCGCCCTGGGGACGCCTCGTCGCCGTGTCGGCGCTGATCGTGATCGGCGCCGCGATCGCGCTGGCGATCGCCCGCGTCGCGTCGGGGCACGAGCGCTTGGCGACGTTCGTCGTGCAGGGGTCGCTGAACGGCGTCGCGCTGGACGTGGGGGACGCGGACGTCGTCGTCGCCGGCGGCGGCGCCCGCGCCGACGTGGCCGTGGAGCGCCTGGAGCGCTTCACGTTCGGCCACGACGCGACCGTGCGGCGCGCCGTCCGCGACGGCGTGTTCCGCGTCACCTCGCGCTGCCCCAAGACGGTGCTGCACGGCTGCTCGGTGCGCTTTCGCATCGTCGTGCCCGACAACGTGCCCGTGCAGGTCCGCACGGGCGGCGGCGACGTGCGCTTCTCGGGCTACCGTGGCTCGGGCAGCGTGACGACGCGAAGCGGCGATGTCCGGGTGACCGGGTTCTGCGGCTTCTCCCTGCAGGCGCGAAGCGACAGGGGGAGCATCGACGCGCGTGCGACCTGCGCGCCGCAGCAGCTCACGCTGCGCTCGACCTCCGGGGACGTGCGTGCGGTGGTCCCCGGCGGGCGTTACCGCGTCGACGCCGACAGCGCCTCGGGCGAGGCTGCTGTCCGCGGCGTGCGCGCGGTCGAGGACGGGCCGTTCGGCATCGACGCGACCTCAAGCTCGGGTGACGTGACCGTGGAGGGAGCCGGATGAGCTCGCTCGGGCTGCGCGACCGGGTCCTGCGCGCCGCCCAGGCCTTCGCGTACCTGGCGGTCAGCGTGCCGATCGCGATCGCCGGCGCGGTGGGCGTGCTCGCGCTCGTCCTCGCGGCCGCGCTGACGGCGCTCGGCGGGCTCGGGCTGCCGCTGCTGCTCGCGGTGGCCGCCGCCTGCCGGTCGCTCCTGCGCGTCGACCGGCGCCTCGCCAACCAGCTCGTCGACGCGAACGTCCCGCCGCCGGCGCAGCCGGTGCGCGCGACCGGCGACCTCTGGCGCCGCGCGGTCACCACGCTGTCCGATCGCGGCCTGTGGCGCGTCGCGGCCGCGCTCGCCGTCAAGCCGCCGCTCGTCGCCGTGCTGCTCGTCGTCGCGCTCGTGCCGGTGGTGCTCCTGGGCTGGCTGCTGAGCCTGGGCGTCGAGGCGATCCTCGGCCTCGGCGACCTGGACTTCTTCGGCCCGTGGGCCGTCGGCCCGGCCCTGGGGCTCGCGCTGCTGGCGTTCGCCGTCCCGACCGCGGTGCTCGCGATCGCCACGCTCGAGGGCCTGCGCTCCGTGCTGTGCGCGGTCAGCCGCGGGCTGCTCGCGCCGCGCGTCGCGCCGGAGGGCCCCGTGCGCGAGATCCTCGCCGAGAGCCTCGGCGACAGCACGGTCGCCGTCGCGTACTGGTTGCCCGACCGCGAGGTGTTCGTCGACGAGTCCGGCCGGCCCGTCGAGCTGCCCGACCCGGCGTCGGGCCGCGCGTGGACCGCCGTCGAGCGCGACGGGCAGCCCGTCGCCGCGATCGTGCACGACGCCGCGCTGGACACGACCCCCGAGCTGGTGCAGGCGGCGGCGACCGCGTCGTCGCTGGCGATCGACAACGAGCGCCTGAAGGCGGACCTGCGCGCGCGGCTGGAGGAGCTGCGCGTCTCGCGCCTGCGGATCGTGGAGGCGACGGACGCCGCCCGGCGGCGCATCGAGCGCGACCTCCACGACGGCGCCCAGCAGCAACTCGTCTCGCTCGCCCTGGAGCTGCGCGTCCTGCGCAGGCGCGTCACCGACCCTGAGCTCCTGCCGCTCGTCGAGGCGCTCGAGGCGCGGCTCGCCGCGGCGCTGGAGGAGCTGCGGGCGCTCGCCCGCGGCATCCATCCGGCGATCCTCACCGAGCAGGGCCTCGGCCCGGCGATCGCCGACCTCGCGAGTCGCGGCTCGGTGACCGTCCGCCCGCGGGTGGAGATCGAGGGCCGGCTGCCCGCGGCGATCGAGGCGGCCGTCTACTTCTCCGTCGCCGAGGGGCTCACGAACGTCGCGAAGTACGCGGGCGTGAGCGAGGCGCGCGTGGAGGTGCGCCGGGAGGGCGACGCCGTGGTCGCCGTCGTCGCCGACGACGGCGCGGGCGGCGCCGACGTGGAGGCCGGCACCGGCCTGCGGGGCCTGCAGGACCGCCTCGCGGCGGTCGACGGCACGCTGCGCATCGACAGCCCGCCGGGCGGCGGCACGACGCTGCTCGCCCGGGTGCCGTGCCCGCCCGAGCTGGAGACGCCGCGGCCCGCGGAGGCGATGCGCGCATGAGGCGCCTCGCGCTCCTCGCTGGCCTGCTCGCCGCGCTCGTGCTCGCCGCGTGCGGCGAGACCGAGGTCGTGCGCGAGCCCGCGGTCGACGTGCCGGACGCGCCCCGCGCGGGGGCGCCCGACCAGCGCCGCCCGGCCGCCGAGGGCGGCGGCGTGCGGATCGCCGTCGTCACGCACGGGCAGGCATCCAGCCAGTTCTGGGCGATCGTCCGCAACGGCGTGGAGGCCGCCGCGCGGCAGATGGACGCGCTCGTGAGCTACCGGGCGCCGGACGTCTACAGCCTGCGCGTCATGGAGCAGCTCATCGACGAGGCGGTCGCCTCGCGTCCGGACGGGCTCGTCGTGTCGCTCCCCGAGGCGGGCCTGGCCGACGCGATCCGCCGCGCGGTGCGCGCGGGCGTGCCCGTCGTCTCGATCAACTCCGGCAGCGACGTCGCCGGCCGCCTGGGGGTGCTCGCGCACGTCGGCCAGCCAGAGGAGCGCGCGGGCTTCGAGGCCGGCCGCAGGCTCGTGCAGGCGGGCGCCCGGCGCGTCCTGTGCGTCAACCAGCAGATCGGCAACCAGGGCCTCGACGACCGCTGCGCCGGGCTCGCGCGGGCGCTGCGCGGCGCCGGCGGGTCCTCCCGGGTCTTCGGCGTCGACGACATGGACATGGGGACGCCGCGGCGCATCGCCGACGCCATCCGCCACGAGCGCATCGACGGCATCCTGGCGCTCAACGCGACGTCCGCGCTGCAGGTGCTGCAGGCGGCGCGCGAGGCGGGCAAGCCCGACGTGGCGATCGGCTCCTTCGACCTCGGTCCCGACGTCCTGCAGGCGGTGAAGGCGGGCGACATCCTCTTCGCGGTCGACCAGCAGGCCTACCTGCAGGGCTATCTGCCGGTCGTGCTGCTCGTGCAGCGCGCCCGCTACGGCGTGTTCCCCGGCCAGGGCGACGTCCTGCCGACGGGACCGAACTTCGTGACGCGCGACGACGTCGACCGGGTGATCGAGCTGAGCCGGCGGTCGATCCGCTAGGCGTCCTCGGGGAGCAGGAGCCCCGCGCGCGCCAGGCCGGTGAGCGCGGCCTCGACCGCCGTGTCGTCCATGCCCAGCTCCGAGCGCAGCGCCGCGCGGTCGCGGCTCCCGTCGAGCAGCGGGACGAGGCGGCGCGCGACGTCGTCGAGCTCGTGGTGGGTGTGGCGCACGGTGGTGACCGTCGCGCCCTCGAGCGCCTCCAGGCGCGCGACGGGCCCGACGCGCGGGCGCTCGGGTGGCGCCGTGCTGACGAACGGGGGATGGACGTGCAGGCGGACGAGGTTCGCCGCGTACGCGCGCAGCAGCATGTCGTGGATCGCCGGCAGCTCGCGCTCGTCGCCGAGGTTCGCGATCCAGACGGGCGACGGCCACGCCCCGGCGACCGCGGAGAGGACGCGCACGAGCAGCGGGTGGTCGGTCACGACATGGGCGGTGCCCGGGCCGAGGAACGTCGTGCGGCCGGTGTCCTCGTCGGTCGTGCGGCGCAGCGCGCCGGAGACCGCCAGGCCCCGCAGGCGCTCCGGCCGCGGCTCGGAGACGCGGCGCTCCGCGCGGCACAGCAGCGTCTGGCGGAAGCGACGCTCGCGCAGCATGTCCAGGTAGCTCTCGCGGCGCACGCGGTCGTCGATCTGCTCGAGCGTCGTGCGCAGCGGCGGCGGGAGCACCGCGAGCTGCATCTCGGAGAACTGCGCCTCGGCGAGGTACTGCAGCCCGTGCCCGCCCGCGAGGGCCACGAACTCGTGCAGGTGGAACGGCCGGTTGTGCTCGGCGAGGACGTCGTGGAAGAGGAAGGCGTCGTCGCGGTCGGCGACCTCGCGCGCGGCGCGGCCGAGCGTGGGGACGAGGTCCTCGTCGGACTCGCCCGCGGCGATGAGCACCGCGAGGAACTTGCGGGCGGCCGCGACGCGCTCGCGCGGCGAGCCCGACGTGCCGATGTGCAGCGCGAGCGCCTCGCGCAGCATCTGGCGCAGGTGCCCGCCGGGCAGCGCGTTGTAGCTCACGTACGCGACGCCGTCGGGGGCGAGGACGCGGCCGCAGAGCGCCAGCAGCGCGTCGCGGACGCCGTCGGGCACCCAGGAGAACACGCCGTGCGCGATCACGTAGTCGAACGGCTCGGCGGGCGGCGCGAACTCCTCGATGCCCACGTCGTGGAACGTCACGTTGCCGAGCTCGAGCCGCTCGGCGAGCTCGCGGGCGCGGGCGATCGGGACGCGCGCGTTGTCGATCCCGACGAACGTCGCGCCGGGGAGCGCCGCCGCGAGCGGCAGCAGGTTGCCACCCGACCCGCAGCCGAGCTCCAGGACGCGGCAGCGCCCCGGCGGCGCGGGGCTCAGGCCGAAGAGCGTCGCGAGCGTGGCGAGCCGGTCGGGGTGCGTCTGCACGAACGGCCGTGGCGGGTACAGCAGCACGTCATAGGTGGACGCATCGCCTCCGCTCGCCACGGCAGCGATCCTAGAGGCGGTCGCCCGGGCGGGGCTCCGCGACCGCGACGTGCTGCCGGATGCCGACGTCGGGCTCGATGTAGATGCGCAGCGTGCCCGCGGCCCAGAGCTCGCGGATCCGCTGCTCGCAGGCGTCGATCGCCTCCACGAGCTGCGTCGTCGAGAGCTCCGGCTCGAAGTCGACCTTGGCCGCGACGAGGATCTCCTCGGGGCCGATGTGCTGCGTGCGCAGCTCCAGCACCGCGCGCACGTGCGGCGATGCGGCCAGCTCCGCGTCGATCCGGCGCTGCAGCTCGGGGTCGGCCGACTCGCCGATGAGCAGGCTGCGCATCTCGATCGCGAGCACGACGGCGATGCAGACCAGCAGCACGCCGATCGCGAGCGTGCCGATGCCGTCGAACACGGGGTCGCCGGTCACGAGCGTGAGCAGCACGCCGATGAGCGCGAAGACGAGCCCGAGGAGGGCGCCGGAGTCCTCCAGCAGGAGCACGGGCAGCTCCGGGCTGCGCGACTCGCGGATGTAGCGCGCCCAGCTGCGCCTCCCGCGCAGCGGCCGGGCGTGGCGGGCCGCGGTGCGCAGGGCGAACGCCTCGAACACGAGCGCGAGGACGAGGATCGCGATCGCGACGGCGGGCGAGTCGATGTCGTGCGGGTCGGCGATCTTGTGGTAGCCCTCGTACGCCGAGAACAGCCCGCCGAGCGTGAAGAGCACGACCGCGACGACGAACGCCCAGAAGAAGCGCACGCGGCCGTAGCCGAACTGGTGCAGCGGGGTCGGCTCGCGCCGCGCCTGCCTGCCGCCGAGGAACAGCAGCCCCTGGTTGCTGGAGTCCGCGACGGAGTGGATGGACTCCGCGAGCAGGGAGGAGGAGCCGGTGATGAGGAACCCGACGAACTTCGTCGCGGCGATCCCCATGTTCGCCAGGAACGCGGCGAGGATCGCGCCGGCGCTCTCGTGACCGTCACCCGCGCCCGCCATGGTGGGCGGCCCTCTACCCGGGCGCTCGCGCCACTACGCCCGGCGTCGTAGCGTCGTGGGCCGTGGTCGCCCGGCCCGCCCCGTGGACGCTCCGGCTCGAGGGCCTCGTGTGGTTGCAGCGCGGCGGCGTCGCCGGGTTCGCCCGTTACCACGAGAGCCCGGTCGGCCCCTACACGGAGGTGTTCGCCGCACGGCTCGACGCGCGCCGCCTGGGCCTGCACGTGCCGTTCATGGCCGTCGACTCGGAGCCGTCGCTGCGCGGCGGGCGCCGGCACTGGGCGCTGCCGAAGACGATGGCGGCGTTCGCGCGCGAGCCACGCGGGTTCGCGGCGACCGCCGAGGACGGGGGATGGTCGGCGCGCGCCTCGGTGGTCTCCGCCGGCGTCCGCGTCCCGCTGGCGGTGGCCGTCGGCCTCGTGCAGGAGCCCGGCGCGCGCACGCCGGCCCGCGCCCGCGGCTGGGGGCGGCTCGCGCGCATCCGCGTCGAGGCGGACGGCGCGCCGCTGATGCCGGGCGTGCACGTCGGCGTCGTCGTGGAGCGGGCGACGCTCGTCGTGCGCGACGCCCGCCGGGGCTAGCCTCAGAGCATGACCGTCGCCGCACGACCCCTCCTCGCGCTCCAGGACACCTTCGTCCGCGACCTCGAGGGCCTGTACCGGCCGTGGAAGGCGACGCCCGCTCCGGAGCCCCGGCTGCTCGCCCTCAACGAGGCGCTGGCGGCGGAGCTCGGGCTGGATCCGGAGGCGCTCGCGTCGCCGGAGGGCGTCGCGGTGCTCGCCGGCAACGCCGTGCCCGACGGCGCGACCCCGGTGGCGCAGGCCTACGCCGGCCACCAGTTCGGCGGCTTCGTGCCCGTGCTCGGAGACGGGCGCGCTCTGCTGCTCGGGGAGCTCGTCGACGTGCACGGCCGCCGCCGCGACCTGCACCTGAAGGGCTCGGGCCGCACGCCGTTCGCCCGCGGCGGGGACGGCAAGGCAGTCGTCGGGCCGATGCTGCGCGAGCTCATCATCGGCGAGGCGATGCACGCGCTGGGTATCCCGACCTCGCGCGCGCTCGCGGTCGTGGCGACGGGCGAGCAGGTCTCGCGCGGGCCGATGCTGCCGGGCGCCGTCCTCGCGCGCGTCGCCGCCAGCCACATCCGCGTCGGGACCTTCCAGTTCGCCGCCGCCCACGGCGGCGTCGACCTGCTGCGGCGCCTCGCCGACCACGCGATCGCGCGCCACCACCCGCAGGCCGCGGAGGCCGAGCGCCCCTACCTGGCGCTGTACGAGGCGGTGGTCGAGAGCCAGGCGTCGCTCGTCGCGCGGTGGATGCACGTCGGCTTCATCCACGGGGTGATGAACACGGACAACGTCGCGATCTCCGGCGAGACGATCGACTACGGCCCGTGCGCGTTCATGGACGCGCACGACCCGGACACGGTGTTCAGCTCGATCGACGAGGGCGGCCGGTACGCGTACGGCAACCAGCCGCGCATCGCGCAGTGGAACCTCGCGCGCTTCGCCGAGGCGCTGCTGCCGCTGCTGGGCGACGACCGGGAGGCCGCGATCGCGTCGGCCACCGAGATCCACGACTCCTTCCCGGCCCGCTACGAGCGGCACTGGACGACCGGCATGCGGGCCAAGCTCGGGCTGACGGGCGAGGACGAGCGCGACCGCGCGCTCATCGACGACCTCCTCGCGCTCATGCAGGCGCATCGCGCGGACCACACCTCGACGTTCCGGGCGCTCGCCGCCGCGCTGCGCGGCGACGACGGGCGCGTGCGGTCGCTGCTCGGCGACGACCCCGAGTTCGACGCGTGGGCGGAGCGCTGGCGTACGCGGCTCACCGTCGCGCCCGAGCAGGCCGCCGACGCGATGGACCGCGTCAACCCCGTCTACATCCCGCGCAACCAGCGCGTCGAGGAGGCCTTGGCCGCCGCGACGGACGGCGACCTGGAGCCGGCCGGCAAGCTCATCGCGGCGCTCACGCGGCCGTTCGAGGAGCGCCCCGGCCTGGAGCCCTACGCGGAGCCGGCGCCGGAGAGCTGGGCGTCGTACCGCACGTTCTGCGGTACCTGACGCGTTGGCGTGCGCCCGCCTGCCCGCGCGGCGGGTAGGCGGGTCGCGATGAGCCCGCATCGCCGTCCCGCGCGCACCGCACTCACCGATCTCGTGCTCCGATCGGGCGCCTCGCGCTCGCACCGCGGCCGCGGCAGGCGCGGCCGGTCCGGCTTCGGGATGTGGGGCCCGTTCCCCACGTACTCGCGCCGCACGCGCGGCGGCGCGCACGTGCGGGTGGGCGGGTGCTGCCTGCCGATCCCCCTGACGTTCGCCGTCGCCGCGGCCACCGCACTGGCGTACGGTGTCCGTCGTGCCGCCTGATCGCGAGCCGCCGGCGGACCGTCTCGCGCGCCTGGACGAGGAGCGGCTGCGCGCGAGGGCGCTCGAGCTCGAGACGGCCAACGCGCAGCTCGAGGAGTACCGCCGGCTCGTGTCGAGCGTCCGCGACTACGCGATCTTCATGCTCGACCCGCTCGGCCACGTCCGGTCGTGGAACGCCGGCGCCGAGCAGCTCAAGGGCTACCGCGCCGAGGAGGTCGTCGGCCGGCACTTCTCGCTCTTCTACACGGCCGAGGAACGCGCGCGCCGGCACCCCGAGGAGGAGCTCGAGCTCGCGACCCGCGACGGGCGCTACGAGGAGGAGGGGTGGCGCGTGCGCAAGGACGGGACGCTGTTCTGGGCCGGCGTCACCATCACCGCCGTCCGCGACGACAACGGCCGCCTCACCGGGTTCGCCAAGGTCACGCGGGACCTGTCGGCGCGCCACGAGGCAGAGGAGGCGCTGCACCGCGCCGTGGATGAGCTGCGCAGCGTCAACACCGAGCTCGACCGCTTCGCCGCCGTCGCGGCGCACGACCTCTCCGACCCGCTGCGCACGATCTCGGGCTTCGGCGAGCTGCTCGAGCGGGCCGGCCTGCCGCCGGCCGAGCACGGCTACGCGCGCCACATCCGCGAGAGCAGCCAGCGGCTGACGCGGATGCTGCGCGACCTGCTGACCTACGCGCGGGCGGGGAGGCCGATCGAGCGCCAGGGTCCCGTCGACCTCGCGGGCGTCCTCGGCCAGGCGCTCGACGACCTCGGCGCCGCGATCGCCGGGGCGGGCGCGGAGGTCGTCGCCGACGTCCCGCCCGGCCTCACGGTCGTGGCGACGGAGATGGACGTCAGGCTCGTGCTGCAGAACCTCGTCGCGAACGCGCTGAAGTTCGCCGACGCCGGGCGCCCCGAGGTCCGGATCGCCGTCGAGCGCGACGAGCCGGACGACTGGCGCGTCCTCGTCGAGGACAACGGCCCGGGCGTCGCCGAGGCGGATCGAGAGCGGATCTTCGGCGCGTTCGAACGGGCGACCTCCGACGAGGGCGGCTACGGCCTCGGCCTCGCGATCTGCCGCCGCCTCGTCGAGCGCCACGGCGGGCGCATCGGGGTGGACCCGGCCCCACCGGGCGGCGGC
>Ga0180215_1001209_pt1 | contig 29385 bp, 25 predicted proteins | sample eDN3rd37CBELigBY_FD_128871 | JGI IMG/M metagenome (GOLD analysis project Ga0180215, IMG submission 128871) | Enriched backyard soil microbial communities from Emeryville, California, USA - eDNA 3rd pass 37_C BE-Lig BY (version 2) (version 2) | ecosystem: Environmental > Terrestrial > Soil >...
CACCCGGTGCCGGCACAACGCACGAAAGCCACCACAGGACAGTGTCTGTAAGAGCCAGACACCAGGCGAGAAGAACCCAACCACCGCACCGCGGCACCCTCAACCCTGACACTGAGTGTCTGCTCACGACACGCCGCGGAATCTGCGGCATTTGCGCACGCTCGCGACGGGTCGCGTGGCGACGGGTCGCGGGGCGCTCGCGCTCGCTCGCTGGCGCTCGTTCGTCGAGTTCTACGCCTGGGTCGTGATTCGTCGAGAATCACTGCCCTGGTGTAGATCTCGCGACACCCTCGACGCGGTCAGCGCCTGAGCGGGTCCGCGAGCGTGCGCAAACGCAGGAAAAACCCCGGCGTGTCGTGAGCAGACACGCACGCTCGCGCTAGAGGCGGCGCGGCACGCGCTAGAAGCGGCGGGGCACGCGCTAGAAGCGGCCGCCGCCGCCGAACATGCCGCCACCGCCGGAACCGCCGAACGAACCGGGGTTGAAACCGCCACCGCCCAGTCCGCCGCCGATCCCGCCGCGACCGCCGGACAGGATGTTGCCGATCAGGATGCCGCCGAGGATCGCGCCGAGGTTGCCACCCCCACCGCCGGCGGTGGGCCCGCCGCCGCCCCACGGTCCGGAGAACCGGTTCTGCGCGTTGATGACGTCGTTGTGCGCCAGCGTCTGCGCCTGCGAGGCCAGCATCGCCGCCCCGTTGGCGTGCCGGATCGCCTCGGCCGGATCGGTGTGCCGCTTCTCGTCGGCCGCGGCGAGTTGACGCACCGCCTCGGCCAGCCGGGTGCGGGCCTCCGGACCGACGGCGCCGCGGCGGGTGTCGATGAAGTCCGACACCGACCGGATCCGCGACCGCGCCGTGAACATCGCCTCGTCGAGCGTGCGCTGCAACCGCTCGGCGGCCTCCTTCTCCTGCTCGACGGCGGCCAGCAGCCGGTCCAGCTCCGCGTCGGCCTTCGTCAGCTCGGTGACCGCGCCGAGCGGATCCACCGCCCCCGTCCGCTGCGCCGTGGCCACCGCGGCCGCCGCGGCGTCGCGCGCCTCGGCCAGCTTCTGCGCCTGCGGCACCTTGCCGTCGGCCAGCAGCTCACCGGCCTGGCGGATGCCGTTCTGGATGTCCTCGATCGTCGCGGGCAGCTGGGCCGCGGCGCGCCGGATGTCGCTGGCCGCGGAGTCGACCGCGTCGAGCAGTTCGCGCGCCTGCGCCAGCGCCGACTCGGCGGCGTGCACGCAGTCGACCAGCTCGCTCTGCTGCCCGGCCACCGGACGCTGCGCCAGCTCCCGGCCGCGGCTGATGTTCTTGTCGGCGAACTCCACCAGCTCCTTGGCGGCGTCGACGTTGCCGTCCACCGACGTCAGCGCCGCCGCGTCGAACTCGGTGTGCAGCTGCGCGAGCTTCTGCCGGGCGGGCTCCAGCCGCGCGGTGATGTCGACGACCTGCTGGGTCATCGCGGCCAGCCGGTCCGGCGCGGTGATCGCCAGGTTGCGCAGCTCGGCGAACGCGTCGCGCTGGGCGTCGAGCTCACGGTCGGCCTTGGCGGCGGCGACGATCACCCGGGTCAGCAGGTCGCGGCGCTGCGCCGGGGTCTCGGGCACCGCGTCGTCGAGAATCTGGCGCACGTTGAACGCTTGCGCCAGCGTCGTTTTCGCGTTGTTGACGGCACGCGTGAACGGTTCGGTGCGCTGCTCGCCGAACTCCTCGACCGCGATCTCGAGCTCGTGCGCGCTGGTGCGCACCGCGTTGTCGACCTCCACCACCATCGCCCGCGACAGGTCGTCGAGCGCGTCCAGCGGCACCGCCGCCAGCGCCCGCGGATCGGTCGGGTCCACCCGGCGCGCCGCGGCGAACTCGGCCTCGCGGCGCTTGCGCCTGCGCCGTCGCTGCCACACCATCAGGCCCAGCACGGCCAGCGCCAGCACCGCCAGCGTCACCAGCACCCCGACCCAGCTGATGCTCGTCGGTGCCGGGTTCAGGCCCTGCGCGGCCGCGATCGCCGCCCCGGCCCAGTCGTTGGCCCGCAGCGCCGGTTCGATGTCGTTACGCCGCACCCGGTCGACCTCGGCGGCGCTGAGGTCGGTGGCGCTGTCGGGCACCAGGAACGCGTACGCGCGGTCGACGGTGGCCACCGCCAGCAGCGCGTCGTAGCTGCCCAAATCGCTGGCCCGCATGGTGTTTCGCGCCCACGTCTCGGCGGCCATGCCGTTGAAGGTCTCGACGTAGACCACCCACAGCCGGGTCTTGCGGTCGGCGTAGAGGGTGTCGATCGCCGCGGTCACCTCCGACCTCTGGGCGGCGGTGAGCGCCCCGGCGTCGTCGGTCAGGTAGCCGGACAGCCGCATGGGAGCCTCGGCGGGGGCTGACGGGGCCAGCAGCGCACCGGTGGTGAGCAGCGCGAGCAGAACGGTCAGCAGGCGGGCGAAACGCATGTCCGCCAATCTAGTGGCCTACCGGGCCAGGTCGGGTAGTGCTGGCAGACTGTGAGGCAGTGGGAGCCAAGACCGACGTGTACGACGAGTTCGACCGCGAACGCCGCGTGGCCGAACCCCCCAAGGGTGCCGCGCTGCCCGGAACCGACGCCGAGCACCGCACCGACTTCGCCCGGGACCGGGCCCGGGTGCTGCACTGCGCGGCGCTGCGGCGACTGGCCGACAAGACGCAGGTGGTCGGTCCGCGGGAGGGCGAGACCCCACGCACCCGGTTGACGCACTCGCTGGAGGTCGCCCAGATCGGCCGGGAGATGGCCGCTGGCCTGGGCTGCGACCCCGACCTCGTCGACCTCGCTGGCCTGGCCCACGACATCGGGCATCCGCCCTACGGCCACAACGGGGAGCGCGCGCTCAACGAGATCGCCAAGTCGTTCGGCGGGTTCGAGGGCAACGCCCAGAACTTCCGCATCCTGACCTGCCTGGAACCGAAAGTCCTTGACGCCGACGGCAACAGTGCCGGGCTGAACCTGACCCGCGCGGCGCTGGACGCGGTCACGAAGTACCCGTGGCGGCGCGAGGGGGAGCGCACCAAGTTCGGTTTCTACGACGTCGACCGGGAGGCCGCCGATTGGGTGCGCGCCGGCGCCCCCGTCGACCGGCCGTGCCTGGAGGCGCAGGTGATGGACTGGGCCGACGACGTCGCCTACTCGGTGCACGACGTCGAGGACGGCGTCATCTCCGGGCGCATCGACCTGCGGGTGCTCGCCGACGCCGACGCCGCCGACGCGCTGGCCCGGCTGGGCGCGCGGTCGTTCTCCGCGCTGACCCCCGACGACCTGCGCGCCGCCGCCGAGCGGCTCTCGGCGATGCCGACGGTGGTGGCGGTCGGCAAGTACGACGGCACCGTGGCGTCGTCGGTGGCGCTCAAACGGCTGACCAGCGAGCTGGTGGGCCGGTTCGTCACCGCGGCGATCTCGCAGACCCGCGCCTCGGCCGGGCCCGGCCCGCTGCGCCGCTTCGACACCGACCTGTCGGTGCCGACCACGGTGCGCGCCGAGGTCGCGGTGCTCAAGACGCTGGCGCTGCAGTTCATCATGAGCGACCACCTGCACCTGCAGCTGCAGGCCGACCAGCGGGCCCGCATCCACGAGCTCGCGCTGGCGCTGTGGGCGCAGGCCCCCAACAGCCTGGATCCGCAGTTCGCCGCCCAGTTCGCCGCGGCCGAGGACGACGGCGCCCGGCTGCGCGCGGTGATCGACCAAATCGCCTCCTACACCGAGAGCCGCTTCGAACGTGTGCATGAGGCGCGCTCACCGCGACCCTTAGACTGAGCCGGTGGCCGGCCGCATTCCTGATCGCGACATCGCCGCCATCCGTGAACAGGTCCGCATCGAGGACGTCGTCGGCGACTACGTGCAGCTCCGCCGTGCCGGCGCGGACTCGATGAAGGGGCTGTGCCCGTTCCATGACGAGAAGACGCCGTCGTTTCACGTCCGCCCCAACCACGGTCACTTCCACTGCTTCGGCTGCGGTGAGGGCGGCGACGTGTACGCCTTCATCCAGAAGATCGAGCACTGCAGCTTCGTCGAGGCCGTCGAACTGCTCGCCGACCGGGTCGGCTACACGATCAGCTACACCGGCTCGTCGACCACCAACGTCCAGCGCGACCGCGGCAGCCGCAGCCGGCTGCTGGCCGCCAACGCCGCCGCCGCGGAGTTCTACGCCGCGGCGCTGGAGTCCGACGAGGCCGCGCCCGCGCGCCAATACCTGATCGAGCGCAACTTCGACGCCGACGCGGCCAAACGGTTCGGCTGCGGGTTCGCCCCGTCCGGCTGGGACACCCTGACAAAACACCTGCTGCGCAAGGGTTTCGAGTTCAAGGAGCTGGAGGCGGCCGGGCTGTCGCGGGAGGGCAAGCGCGGCCCGATGGACCGTTTCCACCGCCGCCTGCTGTGGCCGATCCGGGCCAGCGGCGGCGAGGTGATCGGGTTCGGGGCCCGGCGCATCTTCGACGACGACCCGATGCAGGCCAAGTACGTCAACACCCCCGAGACGGTGCTGTACAAGAAGTCGTCGGTGCTGTTCGGGCTGGACCTGGCCAAACGCGACATCGCCAAGGGCCACCAGGCCGTGGTGGTGGAGGGCTACACCGACGTCATGGCGATGCACCTGGCCGGGGTGACGACGGCGGTCGCGGCGTGCGGCACCGCGTTCGGCGACGAACACCTGGCGATGCTGCGCCGACTCATGATGGACGACAACTTCTTTCGCGGTGAGCTGATCTACGTCTTCGACGGCGACGAGGCAGGCCGCGCCGCGGCGCTCAAGGCGTTCGAGGGGGAGCAGAACCTCGCCGGGCAGTCGTTCGTGGCGATCGCCGACGACGGAATGGACCCGTGCGATCTGCGGTTGAAGTCCGGCGACGGTGCGCTGCGCGACCTGGTGGCGCGGCGAACCCCGTTGTTCGAGTTCGCGATTCGCACCGCGCTGGCCGAGCACGACCTCGACAGCGCCGAGGGCCGGGTGGCGGCGCTGCGCCGCTGCGTGCCGATGGTCGCCCGGATCAAGGAGCCGATGCTGCGCGACGAGTACGCGCGCCGGCTCGCCGGCTGGGTCGGCTGGGCCGACGAGAAACAGGTGCTGTCACGGGTCCGGGAGATCGTCGGCGGCAAGTCCACCGGCCGCGGGGCGGGCCGCGGTGAGCGGCGTACCGCGCAGCGCCCGCCCGAGGTGGCGCGGCCGGACCCGAAGGACCCGACGCTGTGGCCGCAGCGCGAGGCGCTCAAGGCCGCGCTGCAGTACCCGGCGATCGCCGGGCCGGTGTTCGACTCGCTGACCGTGGAGAGCTTCACCCACCCGGGCTACGCGGCGGTGCGCACCGCGATCGAGGCGGCCGGCGGCACGTCGGCGGGGCTGTCGGGCGCGGAGTGGATCGAGGCGGTGCGCGCGCAGACGACGACGCCGGAGGCGGGCACCCTGGTCAACGAGCTCGGCGTGGAAGCCATCAACGTCGAGGACGACGAGAAGCTCCCGCGCTACATCGGCGGGGTGCTGGCCCGGCTGCAGGAGGTCTGGGTGGGCCGCCAGATCGCCGAGGTGAAGTCGAAGCTGCAGCGGATGTCGCCGGTGGACCAGGGTGATGAGTATCACGCCCTGTTCGGCGACCTGGTCGCGATGGAGGCCTACCGGCGCAGCCTTCTCGAGCAGGCCAGCGGTGACGACATCTCTGCGTGAGCCGCTGTAACGCGATATGGTGGGCCCGCTATATACCGTCGGGGGAACGGTCAGGAAGGCGTATTTGTGACATCGAGCAACATCCGTGCACGGCGGCTCGTCGCCGCCGGAGCGTTCGCGGTGGCCGCGGTCGCGGCGCCGTTCGCCGCATCCGTGCTGACCACCGACGTGTCCGACGTGCAGGCGGGGCCGGCCTGCCTGGCGTGGTTCGGCAACAAGGAAGACGGAAAGTGCCTGAGCTACTCCAACGGCAACGGCATCAACGTCGGCACCCCGGACATCGGGATCTACGGGCCGAACACCGGCTCGCTGCCTGGTGGCGGCATCGGCGTGAGCAGCGGCCCGCTGCTGCCCGGCACGTCGTGGAACCAGGGCATCGGCATCAACTGAGCGTCGACCGGATTTGACCCTTAACGGGTTGATCGCTCGCACCAGGTGCGGGGGATCAACCCGTTAAGTCGTTTTCGGGCTACTTCTGGCCCTTGGGCGGTGTCTCCGGTCCGATCACCGTCGTGCCCTTCTCCAACTCGGTCAGCGTGACCATCGGCGGGTCGGGGGAGACCCGCTCGGCGATCTTGCGCCGGCTGGCGTCGAGCAGCGCCTTCGCGGCGGGACTCTCGGTCAGCGCCTTGTAGGTGCCGGCGATCTGCTCATATCGGCGCCGGCCGGCCTTCGTGCCCAGCACATAGCCGACCCCCAATACGACGAGATACCGGATCACAGGGCTCCTTCCGGACGATGACGGGTCGGTCTCCATCCTGCCTCACCCGGCCGCGATCGCGTGGGGTGGCGGCGGTTGGCGGCGAGACTCATGCATACGCTAGAGTCATGCCTCGGCCCGCGCAGAAGGCGAAAGCAAGAACGCGGGAGAGCAGTCCCCTGTAGCTCAATTGGCAGAGCATTCGGCTGTTAACCGAAGGGTTGCTGGTTCGAGTCCAGCCGGGGGAGCAGGCACCGACACTCCGGCGTGGTGGCCGTGAGGACTCCGGCCCGCAGAGCATGATGGGGCGATGGCCGAAGCAGCATTCTGGATCGCGTGGGGTCTGCCCGCGCGCGGACGGGAAGTCCAAGCCCTCGACCTTCTCAAGGAATCCACCACCGGCTACCTCGACCAGCTCCGCGACGACGGCCGCATCGAGCGCTACGACACCGCGATCCTGCGCCCCCAGAGCATGGAGCTCGGCGGCTTCGTGCTGATCCAGGGTTCGCAGGCCCAGATCGACGCACTGCGCCGCGCCCCGGACTTCGAACAGTGGGTCACCCGGATCCAGCTGGTCGCCGACCGCGTCGGCATCGTCGACGCCTGGGTCAACGACGGGCTCGGCGAGGCGATCGACCTGTACACCGAGGCCCTGCAGAAGGCCGGCCTGCTCCCGTAACGGTTGTTGCTCGCACGCCGATAACCGGAGGGAACTCCCCACTACAGCTGAGACTGCAGCGACCGCTGTTGTTTACTGGGACGATCGTTCCTTTTGCTAAACAGCGTCGCGTAATGCGGTGTAATGGCAAGTTGTCAGGTTGGGGACCGCCTGTGGGAGGTAGGCATGGGAGCTGCACACTACATCGGTCGCGTCGGTGGTCTGGCTGTCGCGCTCGGGGTCGGGACCGCGATCGCTACCGGCCACGGCATCGCCGTCGCCGAGACGCCTGACTCGCAGTCCACCAACTCCGAGCAGTCCGACAACACGGCCAAGAACCCCGACACCCAGGGTTCCGAGAAGGGCTCCGAGAAGGCCCCGCAGACCAAGGACACCCTAGACAACGACCCCGACACCGGCGACGGGCCGGAGGAGTCCTCGGGCACCACCACGACCGTCGAGTCCGGCGGGGTCGTCGTGCGGGCGCAGACCAACACCAGCAAGAGCGACACCGACCCCCAGGAAGAACCCGAGGAAGAAGAGCCCGAAGAAGAGCCCGAAGAAGAACCCGAGGAAGAGCCGGCCGAGGAACCCGAGCCGTCCGAGGAGCCGGAGCCCGAAGCCGACGCTGGCACCGGCACCCCGCCGGCCCCGGAGCCGACCACCGAACCGGGCGCCAAGTCCGACACCCAGGCCCCGAACACTCAGACCCCGAACACCCCGGCGCCCACGCCCAGCGCCAACCGCGCGGCCGACGCCGAGGAGCTGCCCGGCCCCGCCGAGACCCTCAAGACGCCCGCCAAGGTCGCGGTCTTCGCCGACGCCCGCTCGCTGGCCGCACAGACGCCGTCGCTGACGGCGCTGAGCCAGCCGTTCACCGCGGCGGCGACGCCTCCAGCGCCGTCCCTGCCGAACCTGTTCACCGCGGTGGTCAACGTCGTCAAGACCACGATCGACTGGATCCTCAACCCGCTGGCCGGACTCGGCGGCACCTCGCCCGCACAGCCGCCGCTGATCTGGAGCCTGCTGGCGTTCGCGCGCCGTGAGTTCGAGACGTTCGTCAACGCGCTGACCGGTCGCTCGTCGGCGACGGCGCAGCAGCAGCCGCTGGCCGCCCTGGCGCTCGCCGCGACGCCGAGCGGTCCGCTGTACTCGCCGTGGCCCAACCCGCAGGTGAGCCCGTCGACGGAGTTCGTCGCCTGGGTGACCGGAAACTACGTCTACCCCAACGACCCGGAGACCGGGTACACCGATCTGATCGCCAACACCTGGACCCGCTATACCGTCGGCGGCACGGATCTCGGAATCATGTGGGACAACGGCATTCCCGACGATCCGAACACCCCCGACATCAACGAGCACCAGGTGCTGATCATCGTCGGCGACACCTTCGCCGACGGCAACATGTCGCTCGACTGGCGCTCCAACACGCTGTTCCGCAGCTCCGACACCGACCTGAGCAACGGGATGGAGATCCCGAACGGCCAGTGGTACACCGGCAACATGTTCGGCGGCGCGCCGCTCGGTCCCGACGGGTATCCGAACCGCGCCCGCCAGGTGATCTGGCCCGAGGGCCTGCCCGCCGGCATCACGCTGATCCCGACCGCCGGGATCTCGGTGCCCGACCCGGACTCGAAATACGGCGCCATCCAGTACGTCAGCTTCATGTCGGTGACGAACTGGGGTTCGGCAGGCCGGTGGACGACGAACTACTCGGCGATCGCCTGGTCCGACGACAACGGCGAGACCTTCCACGTCGCACCGGAAACCGTGCGTTACAACCAGCCGTGGAGCGGTAACCAGAACTTCCAGCAGATGGCGTTCGTACGGCCCGGCGACGGCTACGTCTACGTCTACGGCACCCCCAACGGCCGCCAGGGCGCCGCGCACCTGGCAAGGGTGCCCGAGCAGGACATCCTCGACCTGGACAAGTACGAGTACTGGGACGGCGGCAGCAAGGGCTGGCTGTTCGGCATCGGCGCCCGGCCCGCCGGCTGGAAGAAGAACCCGTCGTCGGCCACCCCGGTGTTCGGCGTGGACAAGGGTGCCTGCGGTGTCGGCAACCCGGGCAACCAGGTTAGTGAGATGTCGGTGCAGTACAACGAGTACCTCGGCAAGTACGTCGTGCTGTACGGCGACCAGTTCAACAACATCGTGATGCGCACGGCCGACTCCCCGGAGGGCAAGTGGTCGAGTGCGACGGTGCTGATGAAACAGCAGCCCGGCGGCATCTACGCGCCGATGATGCACCCGTGGTCGCCGTCGACGCTGGGCACCGGCTCCGAGCTGTACTGGAACCTGTCGCTGTGGTCGGAGTACAACGTGATGTTGATGAAGACCGATCTGACGAAGGTGTGACGTGTTGCGCGCGACGATCGTCGCCCTGCTGGTCGCGCTGGGCACCGCGCCCATGGCGTGTGCCCAGCCGGCAGCCGAAAGTGGCGGCTGCACAGCCGATCTCGACGGTGCGATGACGCGGATGCCTGACGCCAGGCAGCCGTCGGTGTGCCGCGGCGGGGCCTGGCAGCCGGTGGACGTGCCGCAGCCGCCCGCCGACCGCTGGGTCAGCTCGGACACGCCGCTGCTGCTGCACGGCCAGGGCATGCGCAACCCGGAGATGGCGGCCGGAACCTGGACCGGCACACCGCGTGAGGAGTCGGCGCGGTGCCGCGCGCAGCAGCGCGACGTGGTCTCACCCGGTCAGCTCAGCGACCCCGTCACCGTCGAGGGCGACCCGGGGCAGCCGGTGCGACTGGAGGTGGCCCCGCGCATGTTCACCGTCGAACTGTCCGGCAACTGCGTGTGGAGCCGCGGCTGAGCCGGTCTCAGTCCGGAATGCGCTCGGGGCGCAGCATCTCGGCGTCGCGCAGCTGCTCGGGGATGCCGAACCCGTCGACGAGCAGTTCGGCATAGGGGCGCAGCGTGCGGCAGCGCTCGTTGATGCCGCGGGTGACGGCCTTGGCGCGCTCGGTCGAGATGTAGCGGTGCTCGATGTACCACGCCTTGTCCTTCTCGATCACCGATAGCGCGTACAGGTCGCACACCATGGACAGGATGCGGCGGGCCTCCTCGTCCGGGCAGGCGTCGATACCGGCGACGAACGCCTCGAGGATGACCCGGTCGATGTGCGCCTGCGCGGTGTGCAGCACGTGGTCCTGCACGGCGTTGAACGCGTCGAACGGGCTCATCTCCTTGGACTTGGCCTGTAGCCGGCGGGCCACCGTGGACAGCAGGTACTCCTCGCGGTCCTCGAACATCTTGACCTGGGTACCGCGGTTGAAGAGGCTGCCCTCCTCCTCGTTGTCCTGGCGGGTGTCCAGGATGGTCTGCATGATCGCCTCGGCCGCAGTGCGTTTGAGCACCCGGTCGCCGGCGAAGTTGGCGGCGAAGCGCACCCATTCCACCGGGCTCATGCTCTTGACGTCGTCGGCGTACTCGGTGAGCAGCTGCTTGGCCACCAGCTGGGTCAGCACGTGGTTGTCGCCCTCGAACGTGGTGAACACGTCGGTGTCGGCCTTCAGCGCGATCAGCCGGTTCTCGGCCATGTAGCCCGCGCCGCCGCACGCCTCGCGGGCCTCCTGGATGGCGCGGGTGGCGTGCCAGGTGTTGGCGGCCTTCAGCCCGGCCGCGCGGGCCTCGAGTTCGCGCTGCTCCTCGGGATCGGGGTCGTCGGCGGTCTGCAGATCGTGGCACTTGGCGACCAGTTCGTTCTGCGCGAACTGCAGCGCATACGACTCGGCGATCAGCGGCAGCAGCCGCCGCTGGTGCACCAGGTAGTCCATGATGACGACTTCCTTGTCGTCACCGGGTGCCTCGAACTGTCTGCGCTGCAACGCATATCGCGTCGCTATGTCCAGTGCGACGCGGGCCGCGGCCGCGGCGCTGCCGCCGACGGTGACCCGGCCGCGCACCAGGGTGCCCAGCATGGTGAAGAACCGGCGGCCCGGGTTCTCGATCGGTGAGCTGTAGGTGCCGTCGGGGGCGACGTCGCCGTACTTGTTGAGCAGGTTCTCCCGCGGCACCCGGACGTGGTCGAACTGGATGCGCCCGTTGTCCACACCGGGCAGCCCGCCCTTGTAGTGGCAGTCGGAGGTGGTGATGCCGGGCAGGTCGTTGCCGTCCTCGTCGCGGATCGGCACCAACACGCAGTGCACCCCGTGGTTGACGCCGTCCGGGGTGATCAGCTGCGCGAAAACCGCTGCCATCCGGGCGGTTTCGGCGGCGCCGCCGATGTAGTCCTTGCGCGCTGTCGGGGTGGGGGAGTCGACGACGAACTCTTCGGTGGCCGGGTCGTAGGTCGCCGTCGTCTCCAGCGCCTGCACGTTGCTGCCGTGGCCGGTCTCGGTCATCGCGAAGCAGCCCAGCAGTTCGCAGTCGATGATCTTCTTGACGTACTTCTCGTGGTGGCGTTCGGTGCCGAGGTTCTCGATGGCCCCGCCGAACAGGCCCCACTGCACACCGGCTTTCACCATCAGGGACAGGTCGCTCATCGCGAGCATCTCGATGCGGGTGACGGCCGCGCCGACGTCGCCGTTACCGCCGTGCTCCTTGCGGAAGCCGTCCTCGGCGGCGCCCTTGGCCGCCATGATCTTGAGCTGCTCGGCCACCTTCGCCCGTGCGATGGCGGTGTTGGGGGTGTAGTGCGGACGGAAGATCTCGTTGCCGAGCTCCTCGCGTACCTCATTCTTCACATCACGGAAACGGCCGTCGAGCGCATTGCGCAGATGTTCTGCCGTGGTCGTCATGTTCCGACGGTACCCGCGTGGGCCCGCCGCAAACTGTGATGCGCGAAATGTAGGCAAACCTTCGTGGATTTCCCGACACCGGTCGGGGTTGAATCCCTCCATGACCGAGAACGCGAAACCCACCGGGTCAGACACGAAGAGCCGGTACGACGTCGGTCACGACCACGGTGACGTCAGCGGGGGATGGTTGCGTGCGGCCACCTTCGGTGCGATGGACGGGCTGGTCTCCAACACCGCGCTGATCGCCGGTGTCGGCGCCGCGGCCGATGCGCACGCCGTGGTGCTCGGCGGGTTCGCCGGTCTGGCCGCCGGCGCATTCTCGATGGCGCTCGGGGAGTTGGCGTCGGTGCAGACCGCCAACGAGCAGATCGACTCGGAGGTCCGCGTCGAGCGCCGCGCGTTCCGCAAGCATCCGCAGGCCGAGAAGGCCGAACTCGCCCACATGATGCAGGAGCTGGGGATGAGCGAGGCGACGGCCCGGCAGGCCGCCGAGGAGATCCACCGCGACGAGGACCGCGCGATCAACTTCCACATCGTCCAGGAGATCGGGATCGACCCGACCGAGAAGCCGTCGCCGTACGTCGCGGCGATCTCCTCGTTCTTCATGTTCGCCATCGGCGCGGTGACGCCGCTGATCCCGTACCTGTTCGGGTTCGAGCACCTGTGGCTCGGGCTGGCGTTCGGCGGGCTCGGCCTGATGATCGCCGGCGGTGTCGCGTCGAGGTTCACCGGCAAACCGGTGTGGTTCGCCGCGCTGCGCCAGCTCGCGTTCGGTGTCGTGGCGGTGGCGGCGACCTATCTGGTCGGCATGCTCGTCGGGGTGGCGGTCACGTAGTGCGCTCAGTAACTGACCTGTGACTCATGTCTCGATTTTCCGTCTCAATTTGATACGGTAGGCCTCCAGGAGTTCTACGCTGTGGATCGCATCACATCTGGAGGTGCTCGAGTCGATGGATCGTCCTCTGGCTGGAGTGCGGGTGCTGGAGGTTGCCCAGTTCACGTTCGTTCCGTCTGCGGGTGCGGTGCTGGCGGACTGGGGCGCCGAGGTCATCAAGATCGAAAACCCGATCACCGGGGACGGGCAGCGCGGCCTGGCCACGGTGCTCGGTCACGGCACCGGGGTCGACAGTGCGGCGTTCGCGCCGGTGGTCGAGGGGCCCAACCGGGGCAAGCGCAGCATCGGCCTGGAGCTCGGGGTGGCCGAGGCGCGACCGGTGCTCGACGAACTGATCCGGCGCAGTGATGTGTTCATGACGAACTATCTGCCGACGACGCGGGCCAAGCTGCGCATCGACGTCGAGCACGTGCGGCGCATCAATCCGGACATCATCTACGTCGTCGGCAGCGGCTACGGCACCAAGGGGCCGGACTCCGAGACCGGGGCCTACGACGCAACCGCCTTCTGGGCGCGCGGCGGCAGCGCCGACGGTGTCACCCCGGCCCGGGCCGAGCAGTCGTCCTTCATGCCCGCAGGAGGTTACGGCGACAACATCGGCGGGCTGGCCATCGCCGGCGGGGTGGCCGCGGCGCTCTACGGCCGCAACGTCACCGGGCAACCGTCGGTGCTTGACGTGTCGCTTCTGGCGGTCGGTGCGTGGGCGACGCAGTTCAGCGTCAACATGGCCTTGCAGGCGGGCGGGCCGCTGCCGCGGTTCGAGACCCGTACCCAGGCGGCCTGCAATCCGCTGACCGGCAGCTACCGCACCGCCGACGGCCGCTACATCCAGCTGGCCATGCTGCAGCCCACCCGGCACTGGCCGGAGTTCTGCAAGCTGATGGGCTGCGGGCAGTACGCGTTCGACCCGCGCTTCTCCTCGCTGGAGGCGCTTTCCGAGAACATCGACCTGGCAATCGAAATCGTCGAGGACGCGATCGGGTCCCGCACACTCGCCGAGTGCAGGCGGCTACTCGACTACGGCACCGGGCCGTGGTCGGTGGTGCAGGACAGCTGGGAGGTCGGCAACGACGAGGCGCTGGTCGTCAACGGCCGTATCGTCGAGATCGAGGACAGCGCCGGCCGTCCGCAGAAACTGGTGGCCAACCCCGTCAAGTTCGACGAGGGAGAACTCGCGCTGCAACGTGCCCCGAAGTTCGCCGAACATACCGACGAGATCCTGCGCGAGCTGGGATTCGACGAGGACATGCTCACCGAGTTGAAATTCACCGGGGCGATCACGTGACCGCCGACAGCTTCGATGATCTTGGCGACGATGACGACTACGTTCGCGCCCGACTGATCGCCGCCGCCGAGCAGGAGTTCGCCGAGAATCCGGACGGCATACCGCAGATGGAGGCGATCGCCAAGCGGGCGGGGGTGTCGCGGGCCACCGCGTTCCGTCGGCTGGGCAGCATCCACGACGTCATCGTGCAGGTCGCGCTCCGCCGTGCCCGCCGTCACATCGCGGCCGTGCAGGAGCTGATGACCGCCCAGCACGGGGTGTTCTCCAAGCTCGAGGCGGCGCTGATCTACACCGCGCGCGAACTGCCGACCGACGCCTCGATCGCCGCGCTGATCGCCCAGCACTCCACCAGCGTCAACGACTCCCGGGTGCATCAGGCCGCGGTCGGCGCGATGGGTGAGGTGCTCGCCGAGGGGCAACGCACCGGCGAGATTCGCGACGACGTCGCACTCGACGACCTCGTCGATTTCCTCGTCGAACAGACTTACCTGGCCGCCGAGTCGAAGGACCGCTCGGAAGCCGCTGTACGCAAACGCTTTCAGACGTTCATCGTGCCCGCCATCGAGGCTCGGCAGGGTCCCGGCGGGGAAGTGCTCTCCCGCGCCCGTGAACTGCAGGAGACGGTGACCGCGGCCTTGGCCGCCGCTCGCAGCCTGACCGAACAGTTGGAGAAAGGACAGAAACAGTGACCGCAGACGAACGGGTGGCGCAATGCCCGGTGGCCAACATCGAGCTGAGCAGCCTGGCGGGCCCGGCCCTCACCGGCTTCAGGGCCATCGACGACGCCCAGGACGAGACACGTCCGGTGCTCCGCAACACCGAGGGTGAGCACAACTACTGGATGTTCACCGACTACGACACGATCATCGAGGGTCTGCAGCATCCCGAGTTGTGGTCCAGCAGCGTCATCGTGCCTACCGATCCCAACCCGCTCTACAAGTGGATCCCGGTGATGATCGACCCACCGGAGCACGCCGCGTGGCGTCGGGTGCTTGCCGAGTACTTCTCGCCGGGCCGGGTCAAGAGCATGCGCGACGAGCAGCACCGGTTGGCGGGGGAGATCGTCGACGGTCTGATCGCCAAGGGGGAGTGCGACTTCGTCACCGAGGTGGCGCGGCTGTTTCCGTCGACCATCTTCCTCGACATCATGGGCATGCCGAAGGAGAAGCTGCCCGAGTTCCTCGAGTGGGAGGACAAGATGCTGCACCAGACCGGCGCCGACGAGGAGACCATGGCGGTCCGGCTGGAGGGCATGGGACAGGTTGTCGCGTACTTCCAGACGCTGATCGAGGAGCGCCGCGCCAACCCCGATCCGAATGCCCAGGACATCGTCACCGCGGCGTTGAACTGGACGCTCGACGGTGAGCCGATCAACGACGGCGACCTGCTCAACTGCCTGTTGCTGTTGTTCATGGCCGGTCTCGACACCGTCGCCAACCAGCTGTCCTACAGCATGCTGCACCTGGCGACCCACGCCGAGGACCGGGCCCGTATCGTCGCCGACCCCGAACTGATCCCGCGTGCGGTCGAGGAGATACTGCGCGTCTACCCGATCGTGCAGACGGCGCGTAAGGCCACCAAGGACTTCGAATTCCATGGTTGCCCGGTGAAAGCCGGGGATATGGCGTCGTTCCCGCTGGCAGCCGCGGGCCGCGACGAGAACATGTTCCCCGACGCCCGCACGGTCGACCTGGATCGCGGTGTCACCCGGCACATCTCGTTCGGTGCGGGACCGCACCGCTGCCTGGGTTCGCACCTGGCCCGCCAGGAGCTGGCGGTGCTGCTCGAGGAGTGGCACAAGCGGATCCCGGAGTACCGGGTGGTCGGAGAGCCGAAGGAGCACGCCGGGCAGGTGTTCGGCCTGGATTCGCTTGTGCTGAGTTGGAAGTAGCGCTCAGGGCGCCGGCGACAGCATATGTTTTCAGCCGTCGCCGGCGTCCGGGGTGCCGTTACGCCCCGGTAGGTGACGCCGTAGGGACCGACGGCCTCCCCGGTGGCCGGTGTGAGTAGATCCCGTCTCCGGTAACGGCGCCGGGCAGTCCACGATCTGTTTCGGGTTTCCGTACCGGGGTGGTCGCCCGTTTACCCGGAACGTCGGCGCATGGGTAGATGCGCGCTCCGCGAACGACATTCGGCGCGTCCTTGGGGTCTTGCAGTACCGGATGTCGGTCGGCGGCGGCATCATCTCATGGAGCTCTGTCCGGGGCCAGGGGTGCCAGCAGGGTGGTGATCATCCTCCGGACCTTGGCCGGATCGTCCACGGCCGGGCTGATCTCCGGAGCCAGCCAGACGCTGCCGAAGAAACGCATCAGCAGCTCGGCGACGATCGCGGTGTCGGCCTGAGATCCGGTCCGGCGCGCGATCCCGTCGAGTTGGGACTTCAGACTCAGCAGTTGGAACTCGGCGATGCGCGGGTCGCGGTGCAGGGACAGCGCGTCGCCGTCCTCGACGAGGCGACGGGCCACCGGGTGGGTGCGGATGACGGCGACGGTCTCGACAGACAGCTCGACCATGCGGTCGTAGGGATCGTGGATTGCGTCGGCCTTGGCGCCGAATTCTTCGACCAGACGCCGCAGTTCGAGGGCGAACGCCTGTCGGATCATCTCGTCCTTGGACTCGAACCGGCGGAACACGGTCGCCCGTCCCACTCCGGCCGCCTTGGCGACGTCCTCGACGGTCATGCGGTTGAGCCCGAAGCGGGTCAGGCAGCGCAGCGTCGCTTCGAGGATCGCGATGTCGGTGCCGTCCCGCTCCACCGGCGCCATGAACAGCGCACCGGCGACGAGGTTACCCGCCTTAGGTGTGGGCCTCATGGTCGCAGAGAGTATCATCCGTCTCATTCGACTCATCGGGACTGGCCAGACCGGCCCCGCGGCTTCGAGGAGGTCCTGTGAGACCAGGCAGCACGACCCGCGCTGTGGTGGAGACGGCACTGGCGATCTCGCCCTGGGCGCCCGCACCAAAACCACACTCGGCCGCCGACGTCGATGCCGAGTGGTTGACCAAGGCGGTCGCCGCGGGGATCCCAGGCGCGGTGGCGCGGGACGTGCAGCCGCTGGACGGCACGACCGGCACCACCGATCGGCGTCGTCTGGCCGTTGAGTGGAACGAGGTGGGCCGTGCGGCCGGGCTGCCGCCGAGCGTGTTCGTCAAGTCCACGCCGCTGTCGGCGAAGAACCGCACGATGGTCGCCGCTCTGGACATGGCGGTCAACGAGGTTCGGTTCTATCAGCAGGTTCGCCCCGAACTCGGCGAAAATGTCGCACCCGCGGTCTACGCCTGCCATGCGGGACACGGCGCCCGGCATCTATTGGTGCTGGAGGATCTGGAGGCGGCCGGCGCGAGGTTCCTGAAGGAGGCCGACGAACTCGACCTCCCCTACGCCGAGGGCATGGTGCGGGCGCTTGGCCAGCTGCACGCGGCGTTCTGGGAGAGTCCGAGGCTGCACGCCGACCTGTCGTGGATCGCCCCGGAGACCAGGCGTCCGGGCTTCAAACTGCTGCTGTGGCAGTTCCGTTCGATGCGCAAGAAGATACTGTCGTCACCTGAACACGACCTGAACCCGGCGGTGCGGCGCATGGCGACGTTCGTCAACGATCACGATAAGGCCCTGCACGCCCGCTGGGAACTCGGACCGCAAACCGTGCTGCACGGCGACTCGCATTCCGGCAACACCTACGGTCTCCCGGACGGACGCGGCGGACTGCTGGACTGGCAGGTGATTCACCGCGGTCCCGGCATTCGCGAAATCAGTTACTTCCTCACCCATTCGGTGCCCACCGAGCTGCGCCGCCAGCACGAGGAGTCGCTGTTGAAGCTGTATCTGGCCACGCTCGCCGAGAACGGTGTGGCCGAGCCGCCGACGTTCGACCAGGCGTGGCAGGGGTACCGATTCTTCGCGTTCGACGCGTGGGACTCGGTCGGGATGTGCGTGGTGTGGCCGGGTCTGCAGCCGGAGGAGTTTGTGGTGGAGGGCTTCAAGCGGGCCAACACCACCGTCGCCGACCTTGAGGTCGACAAGGCGGTGATGGCCGCGCTGTCCTGACGCACGAGACGCCGCGAGGCTGTAACCACGCAGGGGTCCACTCGCACTTTTCCTGCGGGATTACAGCCTCGCGAAAGCCTCAGTCGCCGACTGTGACCGCGCGGGCCTGGTCGGTGAGCTCCTCGAGTTCGGACTCCTCGACGTCCAGACCGGTCAGGTGTGAGCGGGTCACGGCCAGCACGACCGCGGCCAGCAGCACCGCGGCGGCGCCCACCCAGTAGGGCAGGTGGATGTTGATCTGCTCGCCCAGCACCCCGGCCAGCCACGGCGCGACGGCGGCGCCGCCGAACCGCATGAAGCTGTAGGCCGCCGAGGCCACACCGCGCTCGACCGGGGCGGACTTCATCACGGTCTCGGTGATCAGCGTGTTGTTGATGCCGCACCACAGACCGGCGGCCACCACGGACGCGGCCAGCACCGCCTTGTCGTCGGTGAACAGCGCCATGACCGCCAGCGTCGCCGCCATCACCAGCAGGTTGACCAGCAGCACGGGCAGGGTGCCGAACCGGCGCTGCAACCACGGCGCGGCGACCACCGAGGTGAACGCCAGCGCGACACCCCAACCGAAGAAGATCAGCCCGATCTCGTGGGCGCTCATGTCGAGCGGGAACGGGGTGAACGCCAGCAGCGTGAAGAACCCGAAGTTGTACAGCAGCGCCGACAGCGCGACGCCGAACAGACCGGGGTGGCGCAGCGCGCGGAACGGGTCGGCCAGCGAGGTGGCGTGTGCGGGACGCGGGCTCGACGGCAGCAGGAAGACGGTCACCACGAACGCCAGCGCCATCAGCGCCGAGACCCCGAAGAACGGGCCGCGCCAGGAGATCGAACCGAGCGCCCCGCCGACCAGCGGGCCCACCGCGATGCCCAGGCCCAGCGCCGCCTCGTAGAGGATGATCGCCTGGGCGACAGAGCCTTTCGCGGAGTTGACGATCGCGGCCAGCGCGGTCGCGATGAACAGCGCGTTGCCCAGACCCCACAGCGCGCGCCAGCCGACGATCTCCATCACCGTCTCCGACAGGCCCGCCAGCCCGGCGCCGACGATGATGATCGCCAGGCCCAGCAGCAGTGTGCGCTTGGGGCCGATGCGGCTGGACACCGCGCCGGTGATCACCATCGCGACGCCCATCACCGCCATGTAGCTGGTGAACAGCAGCGACACCTGCGACGGTGAGGCGTTCAGGTTCTCGGCGATCGGTTTGAGGATCGGGTCGACCAGGCCGATGCCCATGAAGGCCACCACGCACGCGAAGGCCACAGCCCAAACAGCTTTCGGTTGACGCCACATGAGGGCGACCACTCCTTTTATTCAGTACGCGAGAAAATGCGAATCACTTCGTGACGGACGGCGCCGCGGCATCGTCGAGCAGGCGCCGCATGACCCGGACCGCCTCGGCCAACGTCTGGCGGTCCGCCGGGTCGAGCCGTTCCAGGTACGGATCGATCGCGGCACCGCGGTCCGCGCGGACCTGACGCAGCATCTCGACACCCTTGGGGGTGATCGCGATGAGCACCGCGCGGGCGTCCTCGGGGTCGACGCTGCGCGTGACGTACCCGGCGTCCTCGAGGCGGCGCACCTGCGTCGTCATCGTCGGCTGCGAGCAGTGGTCCAGCGCGGCCAGATCGGAGATGCGGGTCGGGCCCTGATCCTCGATCGTCGACAGCAGCCGCGCCTGGGCGTAGCCGAGCGGCAGGCGCACCCGCTGGGTGGCCAGTCGATTGATCCGGGCGACCACCGACAGCAGATCCGATCCGAGGGTCTGGGTCATGCCCTCCAGGATACATAGTTTGGCTATGCGTTCCAACCCCGGGCCGCGCTGGCAGAATCGTGCAATGACCGTGACCGGGGGTTCGCCGCGTCGAGGCGGGCCTCTGCGTCCCGTCGAACTGGCGCAGGCCTCGGTGATGGCGGCGCTGTGCGCGGCCACCGCGATCATCGCCGTCGTCGTCCCCTTCGCCGCCGGGCTGTCGCTGTTGGGCACCGTGCCGATGGGCCTGCTGTCGTACCGCTACCGGCTGCGGGTGCTGCTCACCGCGACCGTCGCCGGCGGCGTCATCGCCTTCCTCATCGCCGGCATGGGCGGCTTCATGACCGTCGTCAACTGCGCCTACATCGGCGGGCTGACCGGCATCGTCAAACGCCGCGGCCGCGGCACCCCGACCGTGTTCGTCGCCGCGCTGGTCGCCGGGGCGCTGTTCGGTGTCGTCATCGTCGCGGCACTGGCCGTGCTGTCACGGCTGCGCGACCTGATCTTCGCCTCGATGACCGCCAACGTCGACGGCACCGCCGCCGTGCTGCGCCGCATCCCCGAGATGGCCGAGGTCGCCGACCGGTTCCAACGCGACTTCGCGCTGGCCCTGCAGTACTGGCCGGTGCTGTTCTTCTTCGCCGGGGTCACCTCGATCACCCTCGTCACCCTGGTCGGCTGGTGGGCGCTGTCGCGGGTGCTGGAGCGGCTGTTCGGCATCCCCGACGTGCACAAGCTGGAGTCCACGCACGACAGCGGGCCGATCGCCCCGGTGCCGGCGCGGCTGCGCGACGTGTGCTTCCGCTACCCGGGCTCCGACCACGACGCGCTCGGCCCGGTCTCGCTGACCGTCGAACCCGGCGAGCACCTCGCGATCACCGGCGCCAACGGCTCGGGCAAGACCACGCTGATGCTGCTGCTGGCCGGCCGCGAACCAACCTCCGGCACCATCGAGCGGCCCGGCGCGGTCGGGCTGGGCCGCATCGGCGGCACCGCGGTGATCATGCAGCACCCCGAGAGCCAGGTGCTCGGCACCCGCGTCGCCGACGACGTGGTGTGGGGCCTGCCGCCCGGCACCGCGACCGACGTGGACAGACTGCTCGAAGAGGTGGGCCTGGACGGGATGGCCGAACGCGACACCGGCGGCCTGTCCGGCGGTGAGCTGCAGCGGCTCGCGGTGGCCGCGGCGCTGGCCCGCGAACCATCCCTGATGATCGCCGACGAGGTCACCAGCATGGTCGACCAGCAGGGCCGCGACGCGCTGCTCGCGGTTCTCGGCGGGCTCACCGAACGCCACCGCATGGCGCTGGTGCACATCACCCACTACAACGACGAGGCCGACGCCGCCGACCGCACCGTCGCGCTGTCCGGTAACGGCGGCGCCGCCGACAACACCGACATGGTGCAGACCTCCGCGGCGCCCACCGCCGGCACCGCACCCCCGCCCGACGGGCGACCGGTGCTCGAACTGCGCGGCGTCAGCCACGAGTACGCCAGCGGCACCCCGTGGGCGACGACGGCGCTGCGCAACATCAGCTTCACCGTGCACGAGGGCGACGGCGTGCTGATCCACGGGCTCAACGGGTCGGGCAAGTCCACGCTGGCGTGGATCATGGCGGGGCTGACCGTGCCGACCGAGGGGCAGTGTCTGCTCGACGGCGCCCCGGTCGCCGATCAGGTGGGCGCGGTGGCGATCTCGTTCCAGGCCGCCCGGCTGCAGCTGATGCGCGGCCGCGTCGACCTCGAAATCGCCTCCACCGCAGGGTTTTCCCACCGCGACCGGCGGCGTGTGCTCGACGCGCTGGCCACCGTCGGGCTGGATCCCTCGCTGGCCGGGCGGCGCATCGACCAGCTCAGCGGCGGGCAGATGCGCCGCGTCGTGCTGGCCGGGCTGCTGGCCCGCAAACCACGCGCGCTGATCCTCGACGAGCCGCTGGCCGGTCTGGACGCCGCCAGCGGCCGCGGCCTGCTGCGGCTGCTCGCGCAACTGCGCCGCACCGCGGGCCTGACCGTCGTGGTCATCTCGCACGACTTCACCGGGCTCGAGGAGCTGTGCCCGCGCACGCTGCGGCTGGAGAACGGCACCCTGGTGTCCACCCCGACGACGACGGGGGACCGGGCATGAGCCAGCGTCGCGCCGTCGTCCTGCTGCGCCCCGTCCCCGGCGACAGCGTCGTGCACCGGCTGTGGGCGGGCACCAAGCTGCTCGTCGTCGCCGCCATCGGGGTGCTGTTGACCTTCTATCCCGGCTGGGTGCCGATCGCGGCGGTGGCGCTGCTGATCGTCCTCGCCGCGAAACTGGCCGGCATCCCGCGCGGGGTGCTGCCGTCGATCCCGGCGTGGCTGTGGGTGCTGCTGTTCCTCGGCGGGCTGACCGCCACCTTCGCCGGCGGTGACCCGACCATCGGCCTCGGCTCGGTGGAGCTGGGGCTGGGCGGGCTGCTGAAGTTTTTGCGCATCACCGCGTTGTCGATCGTGCTGCTCGGCCTCGGCGGCATGGTGTCGTGGACGACGAACGTCGCCGAGATCGCGCCCGCCGTCGCGACTTTGGGCCGCCCGCTGCGGGCGCTGCGGATCCCGGTCGACGAGTGGGCGGTCGCGCTGGCGTTGGCGCTGCGGGCCTTCCCGATGCTGATCGACGAGTTCCGGGTGCTCTACGCCGCGCGCCGGTTGCGGCCCCGGCCGGAGGCGGTACGCCGCCGCGGCCGCTGGCGGGGCTGGTGGCTGGAGGCCGTCGACCTGCTCGCCGCCGCGATCACCGTCTCGCTGCGCCGCGCCGACGAGATGGGCGACGCGATCACCGCCCGCGGTGGCACCGGCCAGATCTCGGCGGCGCCGTCGAAGCCGAAGGCGATCGACTGGTGGGCGTTCCTGCTCGTCGCGGTGGTGTGCGGCACCGCGCTCGCTCTCGAGCTCACGGTCGCCGGGACCAGCGCCGCCGCGCGCTGAGCACCGCCGTTACGGTTGGGGGCGTGACAGCAACCGTTGATGCCGACTTCCTCGAGCTGCCGCGCGCGGCGCTGGCCGACGCGGCCCTGTCCGCGGCCCGCGCGGCCGGCGCCAGCTACGCCGACCTGCGCATCCACGGCATCACCACCGAGCTGATGTCGCTGCGCGACGGTGAACTCGAGACCGCCGTCGTGGACCGTGAGATCGGGCTGGCGGTGCGGGTGATCGTCGACGGCACCTGGGGTTTCGCCTCCCACGCCGAGCTGAGCGCCGACGTCGCCGCCGAGACCGCCCGCCGCGCGGTGCGGGTCGCGCGCACACTGGCCCCGCTGAACACCGAACGCATCGAGCTGGCGCCGGAACCGGTCTACCGCGACGTCACCTGGGTGTCGGACTACGCGATCGACCCGTTCACGGTGTCCACCCCCGACAAGCTGGCCGTGCTCGGCGACTACTCCGGCCGGCTGCTGGCCGCCGACGGCGTCGACCACGTGTCGGCCAGCTGGCACGCCGCCAAGGAACAGACCTTCTACGCCGACACCTTCGGCTCGTCGATCACCCAGCAGCGGGTGCGGGTGCAGCCGTCGCTGGAGGCGGTCACCGTCGACGCGGCCGCAGGCACCTTCGAGACGATGCGCACGCTGGCGCCGCCGACCGCGCGCGGTTGGGAGTACGCCGCCGACGACGCGATCTGGGACTGGTCCGGCGAGTTGGCCGAGCTGCCGACGCTGCTGGCCGAGAAGATCAAGGCGCCCAGCGTCGTCGCCGGGCCCACCGACCTGGTCATCGACCCGACCAACCTGTGGCTGACCATCCACGAATCCATCGGCCACGCCACCGAATACGACCGTGCCATCGGGTACGAGGCCGCCTACGCGGGCACCTCGTTCGCCACCCCCGACAAGCTCGGCACGATGCGCTACGGCTCGCCGGTGATGAACGTGACCGCCGACCGCACCGTCGAACATGGTTTGGCGACAATCGGTTTCGACGACGAAGGGGTGCAGGCCCAGAAGTGGGACCTGGTGCGCGACGGCATCTTCGTCGGCTACCAGCTGGACCGGGTGTTCGCGCCCCGGCTCGGGGTCGCGCGGTCCAACGGCTGCTCCTACGCCGACTCGCCGCACCACGTGCCGATCCAGCGGATGGCCAACGTATCGCTGCAGCCGGCCGCCGAGGACATCAGCACCGACGACCTGATCGCCCGCGTCGAGGACGGCATCTACATCGTCGGCGACAAGAGCTGGTCAATCGACATGCAGCGCTACAACTTCCAGTTCACCGGGCAGCGGTTCTTCCGGATCCGCGGCGGCCGGCTCGACGGGCAGGTGCGCGATGTGGCGTACCAGGCGACGACGACGGACTTCTGGGGTTCGATGGAGGCCGTCGGCGGACCGTCGACGTGGCGGCTGGGCGGGGCGTTCAACTGCGGGAAGGCCCAGCCCGGGCAGGTCGCCGCGGTCAGCCACGGCTGCCCGTCGGCGCTGTTCCGCGGCGTGAACGTGCTCAACACCGTCGAGGAGGCCGGCCGATGATCGGCGCGCAGCAGGTGGTGGATCTGGCCCTGGCCGAGGCCGAACGGCTCGGCGGCGCCGACGAGACGATCGTGCTGGTGACCGACCGCACCGACGCGTCGCTGCGGTGGGCGAACAACTCGATGACCACCAACGGCGAGACGACCAGCCGCACCACCGCGGTGGTGTCGATCGTGCGCTCCGACAACGCCTCCCACGTCGGGTCGGTGCGCACCAGCGAGGTGGACCCGGCGCGGATCGCGGCGCTGGTGGCGGCCTCGCAGGAGGCGGCCCGCTCGGCGCCCGCGGCGCAGGACAGCGCGCCGCTGCTGGCCGGCGGCGACGCCCCGGCGGACTGGGACGCGCCGGTGCCGAGCACGTCGTCGGAGGTGTTCGGCACGGTGGCGTCCGGGCTGGCGCGCGGGTTCGCAGGCGGCGACCGGCTGTACGGGTTCGCCCGGCACGTGCTGGAGACGACGTTTCTGGCCACCTCGGGCGGGCTGCGGCGCCGGTTCACCCAGCCGACGGGCTCGGTGGAGATCAACGCCAAACGCGACGGGGCGTCGGCCTGGGTGGGGGTGAGCACCGCCGACTTCACCGATGTGGCAGTCGATTCCATGCTCGACGAGCTGTCCACCCGGTTGGGGTGGGCGGCGCGCACGGTGGATCTGCCCGCCGGACGCTACGAGACAATCCTGCCGCCGTCGACGGTGGCGGACCTGATGATCTACATGTCGTGGGCGATGGAGGGCCGCGGCGCGCAGGAGGGCCGCACCGCGTTCTCCGCACCCGGCGGCGGCACCCGGGTCGGGGAGCGGCTGACCGAGCTGCCGCTGACGATGTACTCCGACCCGTTCGCCCGCGGCCTGGAGTGCACGCCGTTCGTGGCGACGGCGACGTCGTCGGAGCGGGTGTCGGTGTTCGACAACGGGATGGACATCGCCCGGGTGGACTGGCTGCGCGACGGGGTGATCAACGCGCTGGCCTATCCGCGCGCGGCGGCCGCCGAGTTCGACACCACCCCGGCGGTGCCGGCCGACAACCTGCTGATGACCGGCGGCGACAAGGATCTGGCGGACATGATCGCGGGCACCGAGCGCGGCCTGCTGCTGACCACGCTGTGGTACATCCGCACGGTGGACCCGGCGGTGCTGCTGCTGACCGGGCTGACCCGCGACGGCGTGTACCTCATCGAGGACGGCGAGGTGACCGCCGCGGTCAACAACTTCCGGTTCAACGAGAGCCCGCTGGACGTGCTGCGCCGGGCCACCGAGGCCGGGGTCGCCGAGCAGACGCTGCCCCGCGAGTGGGGCGACTGGGCGACCCGCGCGGTGATGCCGACACTTCGGATCCCCGACTTTCACATGTCGTCGGTCAGCCAGGCGCAGTAGGGATTCGGCTCAGGCGGCGTTCTTGAGCCAGTCCACGGCGCGGTCGCGGTAGCTGATGATGCCCTTGTAGTTGGCGATGTCGTCGGGCAGCTCCTCGAGCACCGCGGCGGCGCGGGCGCGCCACTCGGGCACGGTGGCCAGGTCGACGAACGGCAGCATGTAGGTGCGGATCAGGAAGCAGATCGCCCCGGACTCGCAGAGCCGGACGAGGTGCTGCAGTTCGACGCGCAGGTGCACCAGCCGGCCGAACTCGTCGTCGCTGACGGTCTGGATCATGGCGCGGTCGCGGCCCCATTCGTGGTAGAGCTCGGTGGACACGTCGAGGCGGCGGCCGATGGTCAGGGTCCAGTTGGTGCGCCGGTAGATCTCGCCGGGCTGCAGCCGCATGAGGAACTCGCGGGCCCGGGTGATGACGCCGGTCTCGCGCAGCCGCGGGACGGGGCCGTGGATCTCGAGGAAGGTCATGCCGACGTCGAAGCCGAACGACCAGTCGGCGGCGAAGGTGACGACACCGGCGTCGCCGAACAGGTCACCGTCGCGCTGGTCGAGCAGCACGATGTCGTCCTGCACCTGGCTGCCGATGTAGGCCAGCGGCTCCATCGGCAGGGCGGATTCGTCGCCGAGCACGAAATCGGCTGACAGGTCGAGGCGTCCGTTGCGCCAGTGCCAGGTGTCGCCGGTGCGGGTGAGCGACATGGTGTCCGGATAGGCCTTGGCCATCTCGCCCATCAGCGTGAGCATGGCGTCCCAGGCGGCGACGCGCATGTGCGGCAGCACGGCGTAGCGGGACGGGTCGCGTTCGAGAATCCGCTCGCGCAGGGCGAGTTCGTGTTCGTACTCGCTGTCGATGTCGATGATCCGTTCGCCCCAGACACCGGTGGGGGTGGGGACGGGCCCGCGGGCGGGTTCGACGTTGGTGGTGTAGCGGTACTGGTCGGTGGGGAACGGGAAGGGGAAGTTCGCGAGCAGGTCGGGTGCGGAAACCAGGGATGCGGTCACAGCTTCAACTCCAATTCCGGACAGGCCGCGCGGGATACGCAGGCCATGATGGCGTCGCCGGCCGCCTTGTCGGCGTCGGTGAGGTACATGTCGCGGTGCAGGATCTCGCCGCTGGTGACGGTGAGGCGGCATTCGCCGCACACGCCCTGGCGGCACAGGTTGGGGATGTCGTGGCCGGCGGCTTCGAGCGCCTCGAGCAGCGAGACGCCGGAGTCGACGGCGATGGTGGTGCCGGTATCGGCGAGCTTGACGGTGAACGGTTCGCCGGGGTCCAGCGCGCCGATGCCGAAGCGCTCGAAGTGGATTCGGCTCGGCGGCCAGCCGTGGGCTTCGGCGGCGGCGACGACGTCGTCGATGAACGTGGTGGGCCCGCAGATGTAGAGGTGGGTGCCGAACGGCTGGGTGGCAAGCGTGTCGGGCAGCTCCGCGAGGAAGTCGGCGCGGGTGGTGAACAGGCGGGCGTTGTCGGCCAGCTCGGCGATGTCATCGAGGTGGGCGCCGCGGCCGGGCTTGTGTACGTAGAGCAGTTCGACGTCGCGGCCCCACTGCTTGGCGCTGCGCAGGTGCGAGATCATCGGCGTGACACCGATTCCGGCGGCGACCAGCAGGTGCTTGCGGGCCCGCAGGATGGGCGCGAACGCGCTGCGCGGCGGCAGCACCGAGACGGCGTCGCCGACGGTGAGGCCGTGGATCCACACCGAGCCACCGGAGCCGTCGGGCTGTTTGAGCACCGAGATCTGGTAGCTGGTGGGCTGCACGGAGTCGCTGGTGAGCGAGTAGGCGTTGGCGACGTCACCGCACTGCACGACGATGTGGCTGCCCGGGGTGAAGGAGGGGAGGGTGCCGCCGTCGGGGCGGGCGAGGGTGACACTGCGGACGTCGGGTACCGAGTCGTCGACCGCGGTGACGACGAGGTCGAGCGCGCTCATGCCGTCTGCTCCAGTTGCTCGGCGTCGACCTTGAAGCCCAGGTGAGCGCCCTGGCGGCGCGAAACGTGGTAGTAGACCAGCAGATTGCAGCCGCAGCCGGTGCAGACGACGACGTCCTCGATGCCTGCCGAGGCGTAGGTGCGGGTGCCGCAGTGCACGCACAGCACGACGCGGTGGTCGACTTCGGTGCTGGCGAAGGTCATCTCGTCGTCGGCGACCTCGTTGCGCACGGCGTGGGCGCGGACCTGCAGGCATTCGTGGGCGGGGCCGGCCACCATGAGGCGCCAGCCGACGCGGGCGCCCGCGAGGGCGGCGTCGAGGGCGGCGGTGGCGGCGTCGGCGTCGGCGACGTGGTGCACGGTCAGGGCCGCGCCGGGGCGCGCGCAGGTGATCTGGGCGGACCAGCTGTCGACGACGGGGCCGGCGTCGGGCCCGATGGCGAGGACGGTCCAGGTCGCGCCGGTCAGGTCGGCGTCGGGCAGGGTGGGTTCGACGGTCCAGCGCGGCACGCTCGTCAGTTCCAACGGCGGTTTCACGTGGGTGGACACCTCCAGTTGACGTTGTTCCCCCATAGGAAATCAGCGGTGCGTTTCAAGAACGTGAAGCCGATGTCTCAGGCGTTTGAAACTGTGGGCGGATCGGGGGCGGCGCTGAGGTCGGGGTGGCTCTTTGTCAGCCTTGGAGCGACAACGTCGCTGAAGTACTACGGATCGTCGTTGATTGAGTGGCGAAGTCGCTGCCAGGCTGGTGGAAGGCGGTGTGGGATTATGTTCCCCGCGCGACGCGCCTGGGGCGGTAGCTCAGTTGGTTAGAGCCGCGGACTCATAATCCGTTGGTCGCGGGTTCGAGCCCCGCCCGCCCTACTACCTAAAAGCCCAGCTCAATGGCTATTTCTGATGCAAGTACAGCACAGCCGCCACGGCCGGAAACGATTCCACGTCAGCACGGCGTCAGCAGTCACGTGACTTGAGGCGGGATAACCCGCCGCCAGCAACCCAGAGGCCGGGGTTGCCCTGTCGCCGGTGGTTCTGACGTAAGCCCCTACGAGCAAACTTTGCTACCTATATCATGCTGCTCATGAGTTACTTGCCGCTAACCCCTCGCAGGAATGGAAACCGATGAACCGACTCACCAGCGGGGCAACAGTGATGAGTGCGTTGCTAATTGCCGGTTTGAGCATGGCGCAGGAAGCTGTCGCGTCCCCTGAGTGCGGCGATGGTCCCATGACGACTGAAATGGCACAGTGTCTGATCGCCAATACCACTGAGCAGGACAAGCAGGCGGCGGTTTGGGCGTACAAACACGGTAGCCAGGTCTGTGACATCTTCCGGAACAACGGTGTAAACATCAACGCGCTCACCCAGGCAAAGGTGTATCTGAGAGACACCGTAGGGTTTTCACCAGCTCAGACCGCTGACGTCGTCGATTCTTCGGTGCTGTGGAACTGCCCGGAATACATGCTCCCCGTAGGCAACATAAACTGACCGACCTTTGCCGTAGGCCGGTGGGCCGCAACCGGCCTTGTCAGCCTCCGGCCCTAAGCTCCTGACATGACCGATGAGCCGCCGAAGAGGAATTGTCAATACCTGTGGATCGGGGTGTTTCAGGCGACCTCCGTTCCGGCTTGCTGATCGCCGTCTGAGGGCGGGGTTGGTGGGGTGATGTCGGTGGGGCGTTCGAGCAGTCTGCCTTTATGGAAGACCGCGCCGGCGCGGACCAGGGCGACCAGGTGTGGTGCGTTGACGGCGCGCCAGCGGGCCGCGGCGGCGTCGATGAGCTTGTAGGCCATCGCTAGTCCGGCCGCTCGTGATCCGGGCCCCTTGGTGACCTTGGTCCTCAAACGCACTGTGGCAAAGGTGGATTCGATCGGA